>RCMZ01000114.1_pt1 | contig 48133 bp, 43 predicted proteins | sample 2041141 | NCBI WGS metagenome assembly RCMZ01 (sample SAMN09708263, study PRJNA481090) | Wastewater metagenome, whole genome shotgun sequencing project. | biome: sewage; isolation source: Davis station wastewater (DW) | place: Antarctica: Davis Station | collected 2010-03-01 | reverse complement strand
TAATGGGGGGCATTGTTGCTGCGGGAACCTCTACTGTTGGAGACTTTGCCCAGCACCACAATGCCGGAAAACTGCGTGTTCTTGCAGTCACTTCTGCGCAGCGTTCACCACTTCTGCCTGATGTACCAACCTTCAGCGAACTGGGGCGAAAGGATCTCACCGCAGTGGGAATATTGGCCATATGCCTGGCCCCCGGCACACCTGCGCCCGTCATAGCTGAATGGAGCGATGCCGTTCGCAAGGCTGCTGCGACAGAACAGTTCGCGAGCAAGATTCGCACGCTCGGTTTTGTGAACGCAGGGAGCTCGCCAGATGAAGCGCGAGCCAGATTCAAAGACATGCGCAACTTCTGGGAGCCGGTAGTCAAGGCATCGGGATTCAAGGCGGACTAAACACTCTTGAAATGTCCGACATGTCGCCCACTGAGGGCGAACGGTCACTGCCCTTGGGACGCCGCGTCGAGTGCGTTGTTTCATATTTGAATAGTCCACACACAAATATGGCCCATATTGACTATCCCCCAGTTGATTCCCTCCCGCCTGCGCTTCAGGAAGTTCTCCGGAAGAAGAAGTCAAATGTCTTCCGAATGTTGATGCATTCACCTGGGATAGCACCCGGTCTCCTGACGTTTGCGGAGGCCGTCAAAAGGGAAAACTCATTGCCTGCGGACTTGATGGAGCTGGCAATTCTGCGCGTGGGCTACGCGTGCGAAGCAACCTATGAAACTTCAAGACATGAGCACTATGGCAGAGCGGTCGGCTTGTCCGGAGCGACGATCGAAGCAGCAAGATCTAACGAAGGTTTCGCCTCGATTCGGTCGATTGATCGCACAGTCATTGCCTTGACCGATGACATTCTGAAGAACGATGGATTGTCTTCAGCAGGGCGCGAGCGTGCTTTGCAAACTTTTGGGACAGGGCAGGTTTCTGACCTTGTCTTAACCGTAGGACTCTACAAATGCGTGTGTTATTTTCTTCGAAGTTTTGGGGTGGACATTGAGTCTTCGGAAGATCGGCCATCTTCACCAACGGGATAAATGCGTCGATTTCGCTTCGAAATTTCACACAATTTTTCGCGCGCTTCCGTACGAGGAAGTCATTGTTTCACCACGTGTGTTTAGGAAAAATACCATGCAGAAATACATTTGCACGACCTGCGGAACGCAATACGCGGAATCTGAAAAACCGCCACTCCACTGCCCCATATGTGAGGATGATCGTCAGTACGTCGGGTGGGGAGGTCAGAATTGGACCACGCACGATGCCCTGGTGGAGAAGTACAAACTTCGAATCGAGGACGACTGTGGGTTGCTGGGTATTGGTATGCCGAGTGGGTTTGCTATTCCACAGCGGGCGCTTCTCTTGCCGACGGACGACGGCAATGTTCTTTGGGAATGCGTGAGCATGGTTACAGACGCAGCAGTTGCTGAAATCAAGTCGCGCGGGGGTGTCAGAAGGATCGTTATTTCACATCCTCATTTCTACACATCTATGATCGAGTGGAGCGAAGCTCTGGGCGGTGTACCTATCCTGCTGAATGCGGCAGACAAAGCTTGGATTCAGCGACATGCTCCCCAGATCGAGTTCTGGGATGGGGATGTTCACAGACTCTCCGATCAGATGACACTCCTTCGCGTTGGCGGCCATTTCCCAGGGAGCTCTGTGCTTCATTGGAAGCAAGGGCCACGCGCGGGCGGTGCACTTTTCCCGGGTGACGCATTGCAGGTTGTGTACGACCGGCGGCACGTCTCGTTTATGTACAGCTACCCGAATTTTGTGCCGATGAAGACCAGTGACATTAGAGCGATACGCGAGCGGTTAATTGGCTATGATTTTGCTGACGTTTTCGGATTTACCTGGGGCTTGAATATCATCGGCGGGGGAAGGGCTGCAGTAGATGCCTCCTTTGATCGATTCCTCGCTGCTGTCGAAGGCTAAGAATGGCCTGCTGAGTCCGCGTCCTTGGTCTGGATGCTCAGCCGTTGGACAATCTGTCTAACGGACGGTTCGTATCCAGTCTCGAAACAACCTGACTGCTGGTGTTTTTGCCTTTATAGGGTCGCAGACAAGGTAGTAGCCGAGTTCCGTTTTGGCAACATGTTCCGCAGCGGCGACCAGACGCCCAGCGCGCAAATCTTCCTCTACGTAGGCTCGTTGGGCCATTGCTATCCCAAGACCGTCGGCCGCAGCTTGATAGCACAAAGCGGCATTCGCCAGCGTGAGGCCTCGCTGCTGCGGCGGATTCCCGAAACCGCTTGATTTAAACCAGAGCGGCCAGGCTTGCGGTCGCAGCATGGAGTGCAGGAGGTTGGCCTGCAGCAGATCCTGAGGAGCACGCACCTGCATAGCTAGGCTGGGCGCACAAACAGGTAGAAACTCATCATCAAACAGGTGATCCAGTTCGACATCGGTCCACTCGCCCATACCATGCCGAATTGCACAATCAGCCCCTTCAAGGCGGATGTCGTCAGCTATCGCAATCGTGGCAATCTCCAGATCCATGTCGGGATGTTGTGCGTAGAAGCCGTGCAAGCGAGGGACGAGCCATCGAATCGCCAGAGTGGGTGTTACTTTCAGGCGCAGCAGTTTCTCCGCCTTTTCGTCGGCCACCTCATCCAACGCGTCGTTCAGGCGATCAAACGCATCCGATACGCGGTAAGCGAGTCGTTCGCCAACGGAGGTCAGCTGGATTTCACGCCCAGACTTTTGGAAAAGCTGGGTGCCCAGCCCCGCTTCCAAATGCTTGATTTGTTGACTAACGGCGCCCGGAGTCACATGAAGCACCTCAGCGGCGCGCGAAACGCCCTTGGCACGACAGACGGCATCGAACACCCTTAGTGCGCCCAGAAGTGTACGGAGGCCTTGCATTGATTCGATCTGAAGGCTAGGCGGGCTCCGCTCATGCATGAGTCCGCGGTGTTGATATGGATTTGGTGAAAGAACGACAAGAAAAGACGCTGATGAAGCATTTCAAGTCCGTACAAGACTAAGGACTTCACGCACGTCTGCAGCTGTCGAAATTGGACGAAGGTTGTTCCGCGTGACTTGCGGGTGTTCAAGTGCAGGTTGGATGAAAGACTCCACCTGATCAAAATTCAGACCCAAATCTTGCAGACTTCGAGGCATGTTGAGCTCAGTCAGCAAGTTGAAAAGCACTTCGGAGAAGGGACCGGTACGCCCTAATAGACGTCGCACATTGTCGTGTTGAGGAACTGCGTGGCCTTCCAACCACCGCGCCTGGGCCAGCATCAGGACGCAAGCCGCCTCGCTGTGAGGAAGGGATGCGAGAGGCCCGACGATGTGTACCATCCAGTGGCTGAAGCCGTGCGGCACAGACATCTGCCCCATGCCTGTATACCAAGTGGCCAATTGGCAGTTCGAGAATGCCTCAGAATCTGTACGATATCTCAGGCGCGGTAAGTTCTCGACGTAGAGCTGGATCGCTTTTTCCGCCATCAAACTGGTAAAGGGATGAGGCTGGGTCGAGCATGCCGTGTTGATGGCGTGGTCCAACCCGCGAATGCCCGTAGCCAGTAGCAGCGAAAGAGGCGTGCGAGCCAAAAGATCCGGGTCATAGACAATTCCGCGCGGAGCTCCATCAGTGACCAGGAAGCGTGCCTTCAGATGGGTCTGGTCATCGATGGGCGTGCCAGCTGGGGTCCACTCCGAGGTGGAAAGGGTTGTCGGTACCGCTATTTGCCTGATCCGCGGCGGCTGAGATGACGTGGCGATCATCTCCGTTCCGTCCGCAGACATCCTCATTTGAAGTTTCAGCAGGGCATCGCGGTCGAAAGTCCGTTCGGTGACGCACAACTGGATGACCTTGCACATGTCCATAACCGAACCGCCGCCCACAGACACAATGACGTCGGCCTCGCAAGCATCCACCTGACGAGCGCCGGAAAGCACGTTCGACAGCGGCGAATGCTCGCCAACCGCATCGGTGACACCGACACAACGCTTACCCAATGACGCAACAAGTTGGCGAATTGTGTCAGTGCGCTCATTGAGCGTGCGGGAGCAGACAATGAATGCGCGCTGATATCCAAACCAGTCCAGCAGCTCTGGCACGCCCGTGTGTATGGACGTTCGATGCAGGATTCGGTCGTGACCTGAAAAGCGATAGCGCGTGCCCTCCCTTTGCGCCGACTTCGCTTCTGACAGTTCTTCGTCGCTTGTCACACAGAGTCTCCGTTCAGTTCTTTTTCGCAGTTTGCACAGGCATAGTTCTTAGCACTTTTGGATTCCGATGGTGCGGTTGAGGAGCTCCTCTTCGTCGCGCAGCGTCGCTGCTGAACCAGAGTAGGCAGCGATGCCACGCTCCAGGACAATGACGTTAGTAGAAAACTCGAGAACCACGTCCACGTGTTGCTCAACGAGGATACAGCCCACGCCCAACTGATCGCTCATCCGAACAATCGCGTCCATCAACTCCTCCCGCACCATCGGTGCCAGCCCCTCGAGGGGTTCATCGAGCAGAAGAATGCGTGGCTGTCCAACGAGTGCTCTGGCCACGGACAACATCTGCTGCTCGCCGCCAGAAAGCTGAGTGCCCCCATTGCGACGTCGCTCCTTAAGTCGAGGGAAAAGGGCATAGATCGGTGGCAATGCAACGCTTGCCGATCGGCCCTGTAGACCCGATAGTAGGTTTTCCTCCACCGTCAGCGATGGAAAGATATCGCGACTCTGCGGCACATAGCCAAGTCCAGCGCGCGCGCGCGCATACGTGCTAGCGCTGCTGATGTCGCGCCCTCCGAACTCGACGCGTCCCTTCATCAGATCGGCAAGACCCATCGCCGTTGCGAGCGTCGTTGTCTTACCTGCACCATTGCGCCCAATCAGCCCAAGACGTTCGCCTTCGCGGACTTTGAAGCTGAGATTCTCGACGACCGGAATGCTGCCATAGCCTGTCGTAACGTTGTCGAACCGAAGTTCAATAGTTGGCTTAGGCATGACCGTCCCGTCCGAAGTAAATTTGTTTGACTTGCTCATTGGCGGCAACTTCCTTTGGAGAGCCCTCCACCAATACTGCACCTGCAACCAGAACGATAATGTGCGAAGCAAACCTGAAGACCAAGTCCATGTCGTGCTCGATAAGCAGAACAGACAGGTCCTTCGGAAGACTTTCGACAGCGTCCATGATGCGGCCGCCTTCGCCTTGCGGAACGCCTGCACCTGGTTCGTCCAAGAGCAGCACTTCGGGTTTCATTGCGAGAGCCAGAGCGATCTCTGCTAACCGCTGCTCGCCCAGAGCCAGCTGCCCTACAACCCGGCGCGCGAAAGGCTGTAGACCAAGCATGCCTAGTGTTTCGAAGACCTCCTCACGAACTTGGGCGGAGCGCGCGCTCGATGGCCACCACTGCATCGATGCGCGATGCCGTTGCAGCACGGCGACCTTGACGTTCTCCTCAACCGTGAGATCTTTGAAGAGGCGGCTGATCTGGAATGTACGTACGATGCCGTTGCGGACACGTGCATACTGCGGCAGTTGCACAATGGAGCGACCGTCAAGCAGGATGTCACCTGATTTCGGACGCAGCGCTCCACTCAGCAAGTTCACCAAGGTCGTCTTGCCGGCGCCATTCGGTCCGATCAATGCTGTGCGCGCCCCTTTGGGGAGCGCGAGCGAGACATTCTGTGTGACGGCCAGACCACCAAAGGAGTGGCTGAGATTCTGGGTTTGTAGTCGATAAGTCATTTGGCTTCCCTGCCCGTGCCCAACCGCTCGGCATAAGCCATAGCTCGATCTAGAAGACCGATCAGTCCTTCAGGAAGTACGATGAGTACGACGATTAACATCGACCCAATAAAAAACAGCCAGTGATACGGATTCAAGGTTGAGGCGATGTGGTGAATGGTCATGTATGCGATCGTCCCAAGCACAGCGCCCGACAGGCGACGGGTACCACCCAGCACGATCATGACCACGACACCTGCCGATGTCGAAAAGTCCAGCATAAAAAGGTTTGCTACCTTGCTAGTTTGAGCAGTCAATGCACCGGCAAGCCCCGCGACAATTCCGCCGACGGTGTAGATGGCCAGCAGGTGCAAGTAGACACGGCCCCCTAAGGCCTGTACTCGGCCAGGGTCCTGGCGGATCGCCTTGGCTGTCAAACCAAAAGGTGAATCCACCAGATTGCGAACCAGGAAGTACACAAGAACCAAAGCTCCAAGCGCATAGAAATACCCCGTTTGGCCTATGAAATTGAACTCCCATATGCCGAACAGAGGGCCAATGTTGAAGCCTGCTAGCCCGTCGTCGCCTCCGGTGAGCCATCTAGCCCAGTTTGCCAGTTCCAACAACAATTGAGCCACTGCAATGGTCAGCATGACTAGCGTGAGTTTTGTCGTCCGCAGCATCACGGCACCGCTCATCAATGCAATCAACCCACCACCCAGCGCACCTAGCAAAAGTCCAACAAGCGGATCCGTCGTCAGATACAAAGCAGTCCAGCCAGCTACGTATGCACCGCTGCCATAAAGCGCGGCCTGACCTAGAGTTGCAATGCCTGCTTGGCCAAGCACTAGACTCAACGACAGCGCAAAAATAGACATAGTTGCCATGTTGGTCAGCAACCCGAGATCTTGCGGGAAAAGTACGAAGGCCAGCAATCCCACCAACGTCAGTACGATCTCGACACGCAATTGCCTCCAAGGACTGCTTGAGCGCGAATCGACCACCGCCAGTGAGGGAATTACCGCGCTCATGTCTGCCTCCCGAAAAGCCCCTGCGGCCGCACCAACAAGACGATGATCATCGTCAGAAAGAACGCAGCCGATGCGAGCTGCGGAACCATATATTTCATGGATGTCTCCACAATGCCAAGCAGCAGCGCTGCAAAGAATGAGCCAAAAAGATTTCCGTTGCCACCAACGGCAACAACCGCCAACAGGACCACCAGGTACTTGGAAGCGTAGGTAGGTTCCATCGGCAACAACTCCGCACCAGCGATACCTCCCAACGCCGCGAGCATTGCGCCGATGGCAAAGGTGGCTGCATAGATCTTCGTCGTGTCGATGCCAATGGACCGTGCGATAGGTGCGTTGTCGACGGCCGCACGCACGCGAATGCCGAAAGACGAGCGATCCACAGTCAGCCAGAGAACAATCACAACGAGCAAACCGCAGGCAACGACGATGAGTCGATGTCTGGGGATCGAACGAAATCCCAGATTGACTGACCCTGTGAATGCTTCGGGTAGCGCGACTGATGTCACCGAAGATCCGAACAACAGATTCACTGCGGCCGTTGCTACGAACATCAGACCAATTGTCACCAGCATCTGATCGAGATCGTCACGCCGGTAGAAGCGACGCAGAAGAATGCGCTCAAACACCAACGCGATGAGTCCTACCAGAAGGATCGCAAGCACGAAGCCTGCGCCGATCGGGATGCCAAGGCGCTGAGGCAGGCTGGCGGCGAGAAAGCCGCCCAGCATTGCGAACGCACCATGGGCGAGATTCACGACCCGCATGAGACCCATGGTCATGGACAGCCCCACGGTGATCATGAACAGGATCATCGCGTAGGTGATCCCATCGATCAGAATGCTGCTAAGAAGAGCAACAGACATGTTGAAGTCCTGGATCATTTGGCCGTGTTCTGGATGCGTCCGTAGTCGGGTTGCATCTCGAAAGTCCGGAATTCTCTGTTCACATAACGGCCGGACGCATCCTTCTCGACGATGCGCATGTAGACGTTTTGCACAAATTCGCGCGAGACGGGGTCGATCTTCACAGGGCCACGTGGGCTTTCCCATGAAAAGCCCTTGGCCGCCGCCATGGCCTTGGGGCCATCACGCTTGCCGTCCGTTGCTTTGACCATGTGATAGATAACATGCAGACCGTCAAAAGCGTTCGCCAACTGGACGGTTGGGATGGCTTTAGGTGCCACTTCACTCAGGGTTTTCGTGACGGATTTGTTCAAAGGCGAGTCGTGTGACGCCGAATAGAACATGCCGGTCTCGATACCCAAAAGATCCGGTCCGATTGCGCGCAGCTGATCTTCATCCGTTTCGCCTGTGCCCAGAAAGCGAATGCCCGCTGCACGCAATCCTGCCTCGTTGTACGCCTTGATCATGGCGTAGGTCGCGGGACCACCTGGGCCAAATACATACAGCGCATCTGGCTTGAGCGCCTTCACGCGTTGCATCAGCGGTCCGAAGTCAGTCGTCTTCAGCGGTGCGCGAATCGCTTCAAGCAGTTTTCCTCCACTACCAACGAACTCAGTGGTGAAACCCTTCTCTGCATCTAGGCCAGGACCGAAATCACTGACCAGCGTAACGACATTCTTAACGTTCTTTTCCTTGGCGTACTTTGCGACCGGGACGGCCATCTGCGGCAACGTGTACGAAGTACGCAGTAGATAGTCTGACTTTTCGAGGAGCGAAGAGGTTGACGCGTTGAAGATAACGACGGGCACCTTAGCCTCCTGTGCGAGTGCAGCGACTGCAAGGGTGTCGGGCGTGAAGTAGAGACCGCCGATGTACTGGGCGCCTTCTTTGATGATCAGTTCCTGTGCAAGTGCTTTGGCCTGGGCAGGGTTGATTTCTGGGAGGTCGCGGAAGATGACTTGGATGGTGTGGCCACCAGATGTCGTGCCGTTCAGCTTTTGATAGGCCTTGATCGATCCTTCCCAAGTTTGACCTACCGCAGAGAACGGTCCTGACATGGGCGCAATAATGCCTACTTTGATAACGTCGGCGAGGACTGGGGTTGCAATCGTTGCAAGTGATACGGCTAGTGCGGCGGCGAATTTGAAGATCATTTTTTTCTCCAGGTGGTGGGGGACTGGCGGGGCTTGCGCAGGGGCAGACTGACGTGAAATTTGAGTTGGCGACGTTGGGTCAGGGGAGTGCGGTCGGAGCTTTCGCGGCGGTTGCTTCCAGGGCTTTATCGCGGGGCATCAAGGTTGCATACTTCTGATTCATGTCGAAGAGATTGGCATCGTGCGCATGCAACGAACGGTCTCCGACGCAGTCGGTGACCACAAGAGGGCGGAAGCCGTGGCACATGGCATCAACGACGCTGGCACGAACGCATCCGCTGGTTGTGCAGCCTGCAATCAGCAGGGTCTGTACGCCGCGTTGAGAAAGCCAAGCCGCTAGCGGCGTACCAAAGAATGCTGAAGGATTTGTCTTGCGCAGGACATACTCGCCGTCGATAGGTGTAAGTTGCGAGACGATTTGACTTTCTGGCGCTTGCTCGCGCAGGGTGAGCAGGGACGGGACTTTGAGCGCCATGATGGTTGCGTCCGTCCCATCATCTTGGTACACAACTCGCGTATGAACGACCGGCCAGCTGCGATTTCGTGCTGCCGATAAGAGGCCGCGGGTGCATTCGATAGCCGGGCCTATGTTGCCGCCGCCGAACGTGCGCGGATCAGCAAATCCATTGACGAAATCGACTATCAACAGGCCGAACGGTGCTTTGGGCGCGAGCTCATTGCCGAACCCTTGCTTTTGGTAGATGTCCTGATCGGAGCTCATTGAAAAGCCTCGTCAATCACTTTGCCATCTTGAACCACGACTATGTCGTCGAGCTTCACTGTGCAGTTGCGCAAGGGAATGTCGAGGTGACAAGGTGTTGTGCGAGGTCCACCTGCCTCGTTGTTTGGACCTAATGAGAACAGGAAGTTGCCTTCAAAAGCGCGTGCATCCTGACCTGTTGTCGCCTCCCGGTCCATGAGCGACAGTGTGTGCCAGTAGCACCGTGGCTGCATTCCCCATCCGATGTGCGCGATAGCATAGGCCTCTGGATCCTTGTAGGCCTCCATGAACTCGCGCAGCATGGCGGCATCGACATCACCTTCAATGCTGCGAACGAAGCCGTCGCGCAAATTCAATGTGATCTTGTCAGAGACATAGTTTCTCTGCGGCAGAAGGATGTCCCCGCGATCGACCACGATAGTGCCGTCGCTGCCGCCTTCATTGGCGAAGGTAAAAAGGAATCCGCTTGGCCAGTGATCCCAACGTCCAGGTTCCTCGCAAAACCCATATTCGCAAATGGTTGGGAATTCACCGAGTTTGAAAGTCACGTTCGTGCCGGCCGGAGACGTGACGTGCATCTTTTTCGCCTTTTTGAGGAGCTTCGATGCATTCAACACGCGTTTGCGATCGTCCTCGGTCGGAATCGCCCGCACCAGTACTTCGGGTGGCTCCGCGACCAAAAGTATCTTTGTTCCAGACTCCAGAATTTCCAGTTGTTCGGGAGAGAACAACAGCACCATCAAGTCAAGAACAAGATCGCTATTTTTCATTGCCGCGAGTGCGACTGGATTATTCGTTAGGGGTGTTTCACCCAGATAGTTCATGCGGTCGCGGCTGGTTGCTTTCTCCGCGTTTATGGGCTGCAGCTCGATTTTGGTGACGATCGCGCCTGCTGCCTGCGCTGCGATGGTCGCCGTCTGCAGCGTTTGTGGATGGGTATGGGGACCACACAGGATCGATACTTTTTGTCCGCGCTCCACCTTGCTGAGCTTAAGAACTTCGTTCCATGCGTTGATCAATTGATAGTCGCTAACTGGCATTTTTAGGTCCTTTGTTTTGGTTGGTTAGATCTGCAGGAGCTGGAGCTCCTCCGTGCTGCCCATCTTGAAGAGCCTGCGCGCATTGCCGTGGCAGACCATTGCACGCACACTGTCAGTGAGTGGCGCTTCTTCGATGAAGGTGCAGGCCTCGGCGGTCGACTCATACGGGTAGTCGACTGAGAAGAGCACTGCTTCGGCACCGAGCTCGCCGACTGCGCCCAGCAAGGCGGGTGCAGAGCACACGCCAGAGGTGGTTATGAGAATGTTGCTGCCGATGTACTCGCTAGGCTTACGTGCCAGCTTGATGCCTGATGGATAGGCCGAAAACCGGCTGTCAATGCGCCAACGCTGGAAAGGCAAGGCCTCCCCCATGTGACCCAGAATGAGATTCAGGCGAGGGAAGCGGTCAAACACTCCTCCGAACAGCAGGCGCAATGCATGGCCTGCCGTTTCTACGCCCCAACCCCACGCGGCGCCCTGAAGCACTGGCATGCCTTCAAGCAGCGCTGGCGGCTGGCTGAATGCGTTGGGATGCAAGTAGATGGGCACGCCGAGCGCCTGCGCGCGCTCCCAAAACACATCAAACTCTGCTGCTTCGTAGTAGCGTCCTAAGGTGTGCCCGTTGATCATTGCACCCTTAAAGCCGTACTCGACGACAGTGCGCTCCAATTCAGTGGCTGCGGCGGCAGGATCCTGCATCGCTACATGAGCGAAGGCTCCGAAGCGTTGCGGATGCCGTGCCACGCGCTCCACCAGGAACTCGTTGTTCTCGCGCGCCCGGCGCACAGCGATGTCGCGATCTGTTTCGGCCTGTACACCGGGCATCGTTTGCGAAAGAACGACGTATTCGATGTTCCCTGCGTCCATTTCTTGAAGGCGCTGATCATCGAAATCGGTCAGTTTGGCATCGAGCTTGGCGACGAAATCTGCCGGTAGCGCTCGGGTGTATTTCGCAGAGTACTCGTCGAACCTTGGGGCGGAGAAGTGCTCTTCCAGTGCGATCTTTGGGATCTTGTTCGTATTCGTCATAGGTAGCCTCAAACTGGATAAGCCAGGGCGGTATCAAGAATTTCCGTGTCATGCACCACTTGGCGACTAGCGATGAGCAGTTGGTCGCCTTCGCGCATGAAACGATCGTGGTAAATACCCGCCAGATGCACCGTGGATGGGCCTTCGACGAGGGTCTGCATTAGGATGAAGGGTGTCTGGGAAATCACCGTGTTGTCAGCTTCCTGCAGTACGCGCGTGATTCCAAGCACATGCAGCATGTGTCGCGGCGCGAACATCTGGGAGTGCGCTATCGCCATGGCTCGGTCGATGATCATGTCCAAGCCCTCGCAGTACATGAGGCCTACGGGCATGTTCAGCAGCGCGTTGTGGCGCGAGGTGATGCGGTAGTTGGCATCCTTGCAGAAGAAGCCAGGCCAGCGTTCGACATCGTTCGCGTCGAGGGCGGCACAGTACTCGACATGGAATGAGTCGATTTCAGCGCGCAACTCGGCAGCGCGTTGGGGTGACATCATGGTCTTGGCGTAGGCGAGTTGCTCTTTCATGCTGCCTTCTCCGCGACACGGATGTCCATCACTTCCCGGTAGTACTGGTACAAGGACCTGATGCAGGACTCCGAGATCAGGTTGCGTGCTGAGCCTTCGTGACCGGCATCGAGTTTGACGACGTTGTTGTCTGTGGACGAGTTGCGCAGGCCCTCTTGCACGAACTTCAATGCTTCGTTGTCCTCGAGACCAAGGAAGCCGGAGGGACCCATTAAGTTGCCCTGACGCAGGCGGTGCCGTGTCATCTCCGGTGTGTCATCTTCGTAGCCGAACATGGTCCACTGCATCACCATGCTGTTGGGACCGTTCGGGATGATCTGGCGCACACCCAGAGTGTTCATCTGACGCTGCACGATCATGCTCGGCCACAGAGTCATCATGTTGGCTGACCAGGGCGAATTGAACTCCCGCACATAGTCCAGAAAACGTTCGTCGCGCAACCGAAGGTCGTCGCTGAAAGACCGCATTTCCGCTTTGTCTTCTGCCGCCACTGTGGCATAGACCTGGTCCGGTTTGGAAGAGGCCATGAAACCGTGGCGACCGTGAACCTTGTCAGCAACCACGGTCGACTTGATACCTGGAACCAGCAGGCCGAACACAACGAGAAACGAATGAAGTAGCGTCGCGTGGTAAGGGTCCTTCAGGTTCTCGTGGTACATCTTCCAATTGCACGGAAGTTCGTTGCGGCAATATCCGAGGATCTTGAGTTTCTTGCCCGAGAACGTGACATCGAATTCATCAACGATCTCTTTGGTCATGTACTCCTCCAACGGAGGGGTCTTGTCGGAGTAGGTAGCAAATACCACACCGTTACGTGTTGTCACGCGCAACTGGCGGGTGCCATGCTCAGCATTCTTGAAGTCCGCAGGCATCCCACCCACCTTGTTGATGCCGCGTTTAAAGGGAACGCCTTGAAGGTTGCCCTTCAGGTCATACGACCACTGGTGATATGGACAGACAAACTCCTTCGTATTCCCTTGGCTTGAACGGCAGAACTCAGCACCGCGATGAGCGCAGCGGTTTTCAAAGACAGATATCGTGTTGTCCTCCGCCCGTGCAATGACGACAGGCGTGGCGCCGACGTAGCCGCGCTTGTAGTCGCCTGGGTTGGGAATCTCCGCTTCCAGAGCTACGAAGTTCCATGTGTCACCGCGAAAGATGCGTTCGATCTCCTGGTCATATATGGCTTGGCTGGTGTAGACCCAGTCGGGAATGTTGTTCATAGCGTCTGCAGGCCAGACACACTGATCCAATGGCGGGTTCTTTCGGGCATTGGTAATGCCGATGACCGCCTGCGATTGATACATGGAAGCTCCTTTGCGATGAGTGGGGTTTAAACGGTCGCGCTGGCTTGGGCATGCATTTGCTTGACCCATGCGCGTAGGTTGGTTTTGTCCAATGGAAAGTCCTCCCACTGAACAGGCTGGCCGCGCTCGAAAAGAGGGCGGATGGCTCGAAGGTCTGAGCCGGCATTGATGGCCACGCCGTGCAGTGGAACACCGCACCGATGGCCGATCCACATCACTCTGTCGCTGCTCGGGTCGCCCCGGCGGACGTATTCGAGATCGGCAGCGGGCAGACCGAGAACCTGGATGTTGTGTTGCCCTTGGTCGGTCCAGAACCAGGGAACTGCTGGCGTAGGAAGAGGGACGCCAAGCAGGGCTGCCGCAGCAGTACGCGCCTGTTCATTCGCGTTTTGCCAGGACTCCAGTCGCGTTGGCGCCGTGTCGCCTGGGCGTTGCTGGCTGGTGCAGTCGCCACACGCGAATACGTGTTCGTTACTAGTACGACAAGATGAGTCAACGAGAATCCCGCCTCCTCCTGCGATCTCTAGTCCAGCTCCGCTTGCCAGCGAGTCATTGGGCGAGAGACCAATCGCTACGATCAGTTCGTCCAACTCGAGATCGCCAGCGTTTGTCGAGAGGCGCATGCGGCCGTTCGACGACACATGGACGTCATTGAGGGAGGCTGCGAGCAATAGCTTCGTACCTGCGCTCCTCATCCAGGCTTCCAGCCAAGCTGACGCCTCGCTCGGCAAAAAGCGATCTAGCAGAGTGGGCGCGCGTTCAAGAACCGTAACCGATGCACCTGCTGAGAGTGCGGAGTTGGCGATCTCCAGTCCGAGGAAGCCGCCACCCAGAATGGCGATCTGGGGCTTGAGCTGCAGAGATGCACGCAGTCGCCTGGCGTCATCCAGCGTGCGGATGTAGTGCACGCGGTGATCGGCAGCAGGAGGCAAGGGAAGTTTTCGTGCATCACCACCGGTGGCGATCAGACACTTTTCATAGTCGATCACCCGGCCATTTGTCAGTCGGACCTGCCGACGCTGCAGATCCAGGGCAACCGCTTCACTGTTGCTCAGCAGTTCGATGTCGCTGTTCGTCCAGGCATCCTCCGAGAGCACCTCGATCCTAGGCTCTTCAGCGGCAGTCAGAACAGCCTTTGATAAGGGCGGCCGCTCGTACGGTCGATGGCGTTCGCGACCGATCATGGTGATACTGCCGCGGTAGCCTCGCTCGCGAAGGGTCTGCGCAGCGATGGCCGCAGATTGACCCGCGCCAACGATGACAACACCAGGCGACGTCATTTGCTTGCGGGCGACAAGACGTAGATGTCGTCGCCTTCTCGCTTAACTGCGTGGACGCGAAGATCCACAGTAGCCGGTGCGCACATGGCCCTACCGGTGCGGATATCAAAGCGAGCTTGGTGCAGAGGACATTCCACACAACCGTCTTCCACGTATCCCTCTGACAACAATGCTGTGGCATGCGTGCACATGCTATCCGTCGCGAAGAACTCATCGTCAATCCTGTACAGCGCAACGCCGTGACCGGCCACACTGACAGTCTTCGCTTCGTCGTTGCTGAGTTCCTGCGCCGAAGCGACCTTTATCCAATCCATGGCTCTTTTCCCGAAATTTTTAGCACCGAAAAAATACTCAGTGAACTGTCATATTAAAGAGATTTTTTGACCTTTTCAAGCGCGGGTTTGTACTGTGCTGCAATGCACCATTCTGACTTTTGAAGTTCTCCTTTGTGGTGCGGAAATTGCAATTTTCATAGGGAGAATGCACCAAAATGAGCACCATCTTAGGTGCTGATCTTTCATCAGCGTTTACCCGCTTCTCATGTCGTTTGGTTAGGCATATACTTGTGCAAGTGAACTTACATAAGTTGAGTTTTCTAGTGCAAAAACTCGATTGAGTGGAGGGGTGGCTCTAGGGGCGAATCAGCTTCGCTTTTGTGGCCTGAATCCTCTAGAAGACGTTTTGATGTCGAGTTGGAGATGCCCATCAAGATGAGCTCATGGGCGCTCGTTCGGCGCAAAGACATTGGTGAAGGAAAAGGAAACGTATGGACCAAGCAGACATACCGGCGAGGCTGTTGAAGCGGGAGGGCATTGGTGCCCGAGTACCTCGCAAAGAAGATGCGCGTCATTTGGTGGGCAAGGGCAACTTCGTTGGGGACTTCGTGTTGCCTGGCATGCAAGAGGTGGCATTCCTACGCAGCTCTTTGGCTCACGCCTCCATCACTGGCGTCGAGATCCCGGAAGAGCTCGCTGGGAAGGTGTTCCTGCGCGAGATGATGTCGGACGCAGCGGACATTGGCTCCCCATCTTCGATACCTACCTACCAGTACTCAGCGTTGCCTCCGCTGGCGTCAGGCAGAGTTCGCCACGTCGGCGAGGCCATCGCGATGGCTGTGGCCCCGACCCGTGCAGTGGCGGAGGACCTGCTTGAGGATGTGCAGGTTTCGTATGAGGAACTGCCGGTCTATTACGATGTGGAGTCGGCACTTGGAGCCACTGGAGAGTTCATGCACCCTGGGTGGAAGGACAACCGGTTTCTCACGCTGCGTGCCAACCGTGACTTCGAAGAATTGGCGGCGACAGCTGAGGTAAAGGTCAGCCGTACAGTTGAGCTGTCGCGCCAGTGCATCGTTCCGTTGGAAGGCAAGTCGGTGCTGGCTTACTGGGACTTCCAAGCTGAGCAGCTGGTGGTCGTCAGTGCGACTCAAGTGCCGCATTTGCTGCGCGTGGGCATCGCCCAGCACCTCGCAATGCATGAGGAGGCGGTGCGAGTAATTTCGCCTGACGTTGGAGGCGCCTTCGGCTACAAGGGACAACTCTATCCCGAGGATCTTTGCGTGGCGTGGCTGGCCAAGACGTATCGCACGCCGTTTCGTTATCTCGAAGATCGTCGTGAGCATCTGATAGTTGGAGCTAACACCCGGCAGCATCACTATCAGCTCACGGCTTACGCGGACCGGACGGGAAAGCTTTTGGCGCTGGATGCCATCATCACCATCGACGGCGGGGCGTATTCCTACTATCCCTTCTTTGTGGGCTTGGAGCCCGGGCAGGCAATCGGAAATCTGCCGGGGCCGTATTCGTTTCGTGGTTACCGTTGCGAAACCCTGTGTGTGGCGACCAACAAGCCAGGGTTCATGGCCTATCGCGGCGTGGCGCGCACCGGTGTCTGTTTCGCGATTGAACTGCTCATGGATGCAGTGGCACGTGAAGTTGGTCGCGAGCCATGGGAAGTCCGGATGGAGAATCTGGTCCCTGCCGCGGCCATGCCCTACGTCAACGTAGCCAACAAGCACTTTGACAGTGGCGATTTTCCTGCGAGCCTCCGACGTGCAGTGGAGATGATCGGTTTGGAGGCTGTCCGCGAGCGCCAGGCGCGTGGCGAGCCCGACGGACGCCGCATCGGTTTTGGCACCGCGACGTACACCGAGCAGTCTGCCCACGGCACCACGGTTTTCGCCAATTGGGGGCTGCCTGTGGTGCCTGGTTTTGACCAGGCGATGGTCAGGATGACCGCGGATGGGGGGCTTGAAGTGCGTGTCGGCGTGCATTCGCATGGGCAAGGCATGGAGACCAGCTTCGCGCAGATTGCCCATGACGTGCTCGGCATTCCTGTCGCCCGCATCCGGGTGGTGCATGGGGATACTGCGCTGACGCCATTCTCATCGGGAACCTATGCCTCTCGTGCGACGGTCATGTCCGGCGGAGCCATCTCAACGGCATGCAAAGAACTGTTGCCTCGCATTCAATCAATAGCCGCTTACCTCATGGGCGTAGACCCAAAGGCGGTCGCATTGATCGAAGGGCGAGCAGTCGCAGGCGAGAAATCGATTCCTCTTTCTGAGGTAGGGAGTGTTTGGTACCTGACACCCCAAGACCTGCCTGCTGACGTACATCTGGGTGGATTGGAAGTTTCCCGTGCCTACAAGCCGAAAGTCGATACGGGTACTTTCACGTACGCGACTCACGCCGTAGTGGTTGCAGTCGACCCTGAGACAGGCGAGGTGGAAATCCTGGACTACGTCGTGGTCGAGGACTGCGGGACCATGGTCAACCCGATGATTGTTGAGGGGCAAACCATTGGTGGCATCGCCCAGGGTATCGGCACGGCAATGTACGAGGAGAGCCCATACGATGAGCAAGGACAGCCCTTGGCTTCAACACTGGCCGACTACATCTTGCCGGGCGCTACAGAAGTCCCACGCATTCGTATCGAACACTTCGAGACTCCTTCGCCCCACACGGATTTCGGTGCAAAGGGTGTCGGTGAGGGGGGAGCTATCGCGCCACCTGCCGTGATCTTCAATGCTGTGAACGACGCATTGCGTGGCACCGGTGCTGACGAGGTCCTGATGACGCCCTTGACACCACGACGCTTGCTAAAGGCGCTTGAAAAATCGACGCTTGGACAGGAGCGCGCTCAATGAAAGCCCCTCGTTTTGCATACACGCGCGTTCTTGAAGTGGGCGATGCCTTGGCGGTGCTGGCTGCGGGCGGTGGCGCCGCCAAAGCTATGAGCGGAAGTCAGTCGTTAGGGCCCATGCTTAATCTTAGGTTGGCTCGCCCAGCGCACGTGGTCGACGTTTCTGGCATTCCCGGTCTGCGCACCGTCCGCCGCAAGGAGGGCTGGGTGGAGATCGGCGCTGCCATTACGCACGCTGAGATAGAAGACGGAGTGTACGAGCCGCTGATAGCCCACCCCATGCGGGAGGTCGCTCGCGGCATCGCCTATCGCGCGATCCGCACCCGTGGCACTGTGGGCGGAAGTCTGGCGCACGCCGATCCCGCCGCGGACTGGGTGGTCACGCTTGCGGCACTCGGGGCACGCATCGTAGCCAAGTCGCCGCGCGGTGAGCGCACGATCGAGGCCGATGCGCTGATGCTCGGAGCGTACACGACAGTGCTGGAGAGCGATGAGCTGATCGTCTCTGTAGTCGTGCCGTCTGAGACACCTACGTCGTATTGGGGCTATCACAAAGTCTGTCGCAAGCCAGGCGAATTTGCCGAAGCAAGTGCGGCGGTCTATTTCGATGCAACGCACTCGCGCGCGCGGATTGTGTTGGGAGCTGCAGACGGTCCTCCTCTTCTGATGGAAGAACTAGCGGCCGACATCGCGGCCAAGGGGACCGGGGCCGCGGGGCGTGAGCAACTGCGGGCCGCTGTCCGGACAGCTCTGCCCGAACGCGATGCCCTTGATCTGAAGCTCTTCACGGCCTGTGTGGCGCGAGCTCTCGATCAGTGCGGCATCTTTGCCGATCTCAAACAAGCGGAGTAAGAGACTTGGAACCGATTTCCATTCAAGTAAACGGCCGCAGTTACCGTCGGGATGCCGAGCCAAGGATGCACTTGGGCGACTTCCTGCGCGACGAATTGCGGTTGACCGGTACCCACCTTGGTTGCGAGCACGGCGTCTGCGGCGCGTGCACAGTGCTAGTCGACGGCCAGCCCACGCGGTCGTGTATCACTTTCGCGGTCGCATGCGAAGGCAGAGAGGTCACCACGATCGAGGGCTATGACGACGATGCTGTCATGCGACTGCTCAGGCCGGCGTTCACCCGTCACCATGCGTTGCAGTGCGGCTTCTGCACCCCTGGGATGCTGACCACTGCCCGCGACATCGTGCTCCGCTTGCCCAACGCCGACGAAGCGCAAGTGCGCTTAGAACTGTCCGGGAACCTGTGCCGTTGCACTGGATACCAAGGCATCGTGGATGCGATTTTGGACGTGTTGCAGCAGCAGCGTGACGCACCAAACGTGCAAATCGAACAGCTACGTCAGGTTTTGAGTGCGCCGCGAACTGTTGCGATGAAGCCAGTCTCCGCAGCTTTGCCAAAAGACGTGCTTGCGCACGCTCCTGGTAAGACGCCTGCGGTGAGTGGCGCCACTTTGCCTGACTTGGCAGAAGTCGATCCGGTGGCGATGGCCAAGGCCAAAGCCAAAGGCAACGCAATAGAAGTTCATTTCGACGTGCCTTATCCCATGGATCGAGTCTGGGCATTTATGGGCGACTTGCCTGCGGTCGCGTCTTGTCTGCCAGGTGCAATTGTCGATTCGCACGAGGGGGAGAAAGTCCGGGGCAGCATTTCCATTAAGTTTGGACCGATGTCGGCGGCTTTTGTTGGTGCCGCCCGCCTGGAGCGCGACGACACCGTCAAACGCGCAGTCCTTCGTGGCGCGGGCCAAGACAGTCTGAGTAAGTCGCGCACCCAGGGCGACATCACCTATCGACTGGAGGCTCTGTCGGCTGACAGCACTCGGGTCCACGTAGACATGGTTTATGCATTGCAAGGGCCGCTGGCCCAGTTCTCCCGTTCAGGACTGGTGAAGGACTTTGTGCGTCGTATGGTGGCGGACTTTGGCAAGCAGATCACTCGTAGGCTGGGCGGAGACGCCGTTACTTCTATTGAGCCGCAACCTACAGTATCAGTCGCGGAAATGATGTGGAGCGTAGTCTGGGATCGCATCCGTGGCTGGTTTCGGAAGTCTTAACGAGCCTGACGTCGTGGGCGCCATATGTTGGATGAATCCTTGGTGCGGAAGTCCAACGCTTTTTGGCACTTTTCCAAATGATCGCCTGAAATCAAAAGATCCGTGCGAGCGGATTACCTCGGAGTTTTGATGAGTTTTTTTCTTCATGGGTATCACGTACGCGCCAACGGTGTGCGTCTGCACCTCTTGCGCTATGGCGGGAAGGGTCCCCGTTTTCTGCTTTTGCCTGGGATCACAAGCCCTGCAGTCACCTGGGGTTTCGTTGCGGAGAGGTTGGCACGTCACTTTGACGTACATGTGCTTGACTTTCGTGGACGTGGTCTGTCATTCAGCGCACCAGGAATGGACGCAAGTCTCGACACGATGGCGGCCGACGTGCTTGATTTGATGAACGTTCTAGGATGGTCGTCCGTGATAGTGCTAGGGCACTCCATGGGTGCTCGCGTTGCAATTCGTGCTGCGGCTCATGATCCACAACGCATGGATAGGCTGTTGCTAATCGATCCTCCCATGTCGGGTCCAGGCCGGAGGCCTTACCCCGTGCCGCTGTCTTGGTACACGGAATCGATTCAGTTGGCTATCAAGGGAGTCACGGCAGAGGAGCTTCGTCTTTTTGCTCCGACCTGGAAAAATGAGCATCTCCAACTACGTGCGGAATGGCTTCACACGTGTAGTGAAGAGGCTATCGCACAAGCACATTCGGGCTTTCACGAAGACGACATACACGCTGATTTATCTAAGCTGTGGACGCCTGGATTGCTTATGACTGCGGGCAAAGGTGGTGTCGTGCTTCCGGAAGACTTAGCCGAGATCGAAGCGCTCGCGCCTCACCTGCGGCGATGCACCGCCTCAGCTGCGGGGCACATGATCCCCTGGGACGACGAGGATGACTTTTATCAACTATTGGGTGAGTACCTGAAAGTCGATCTTCTGTAGCTGATCGTTGAATGCTGCTTGATTCTCCAGCTTCCAAGGGGAGTCGATAAACTCGCCAACTGACACTATTGGCGATATCGAGATGATAAAAAAGCGTGCACCCGTTCAGAAGAAGACAGTTGACTCCGCAGTTGCGACGAAGCCCCAAGGTTCTGAGATCTTCAGCCCATTGCGCCAGGTCATGTGGCGTCGCCCCGGATTTCTGATCCGTCGTTTGACCCAGATAGGTCAAGCCATTTTTTTCGATCTGTGCAAGTCTGAGAGCATCACCCCTCTACAGGTCGGAATGCTGACAGCGCTTTCGATGAACCCTTGGCTCGATCAGAAGGCTATTGGCCGAGAGCTTTCGTTGGATCGGACGACCACGGCTGAAGTGCTCAAGCGTCTGGTCGACAAAGGGTTGGTCGAAACCAGAGTAAATCCTGATGATCGTCGATCAAGACTTTCAGTCATCACAAAAGAAGGGCTTAACCTGATAAATGACCTGCAAGAGAGCATACATCGCTCTCAGGAACTGCTCGTCGAACCGCTATCTCCTGAAGATCGCGTCGTGTTTATGAGGCTGCTAGCCCAGCTGGTAGACGCACATGAAAAACAAGAAAAGCTGCGCTAAGCAGCCTTCCTTCCGCCTGAAATTCTGACGTCACGTCTAGACCTCACTTTCAAGCCGGAGGGTTGTGCTGACATGCCGAGCAGCGTTTCCCTCACTATTTTGGAGTTGCTCTAGAAGCAAATTTGGATGAATTACGTCGCCCCCCTCAAGGACATGTTGTTCGATATGGAGCACCTCGCGCGCATCGACCAGGTCGCGCTAATGCCAGGCTTCGAGGACGCGGGACTGGAAACCGCGCGAGCCGTGCTCGAAGAATGCGCCAAGTTGAACGAGGAAGTAATCGCTCCCTTGAACTTCGAAGGCGACAAGAATCCTTCGTCCTTCAAGGATGGTGTTGTCACCACTACGCCCGGTTTCAAGGATGCGTTCAGGCAGTTCGCCGAGGGCGGCTGGCAGGGCCTGCAGCACCCCGTGGACTTCGGTGGACAGGGCTTGCCCAAGACCATAGGCGCCGCCTGCGGGGAAATGCTCAATAGTGCCAACATGAGCTTCGCTCTATGCCCGCTGCTGACCGATGGTGCTATTGAAGCCTTGCTGACGGCAGGGAGCGATGATCTGAAAGCTACTTATCTCGAAAAGCTGGTGACTGGCAAGTGGACCGGCACGATGAACCTCACCGAACCTCAGGCCGGCTCCGACCTCGCGACGGTGCGCAGCCGCGCCGAGCCGCAACCCGACGGCAGCTACAAGGTGTTCGGCACCAAGATCTTCATCACCTACGGCGAGCATGACATGGCCGAGAACATCGTGCACCTGGTGCTCGCGCGCATCTCTGGTGCTCCCGAGGGTGTAAAGGGCATTAGCCTGTTCGTAGTGCCGAAGTTCCTGGTTGACCAGGACGGAGGCCTGGGTGCGCGCAACGACGTGTACTGCGTAAGCATCGAGCACAAGATGGGCATCAAGGCCAGTCCCACCGCGGTGTTGCAATTCGGAGACCATTGCGGTGCTGTCGGTTACCTAGTAGGCCAGGAAAACCGTGGGCTCGAGTACATGTTCGTAATGATGAACGCCGCGCGCTATGCGGTCGGCGTGCAGGGCATCGCGATTGCCGAGCGCGCCTACCAAAAGGCCGTTGTCTATGCGAAAGACCGTGTGCAGAGCCGACCGGTCGACGGATCGATGAGCGCTGCTGCGCCGATCATCCACCACCCCGATGTGAAGCGCATGCTTATGACAATGCGTGCCTTCACCGAGGGATGCCGAGCTATGGCTAGCGTGGCCGCAGCGGCTTACGACGCTGCGCACAACCATCCGGACGCGGATGTGCGAAGGCAGAACGCGGCCTTTTACGAATTTCTTGTGCCCTTGGTCAAGGGCTATAGCACCGAGATGAGCCTGGAAGTGACAAACCTGGGGGTACAGGTGCACGGCGGCATGGGCTTTATCGAAGAGACTGGTGCGGCTCAGCACTACCGAGATGCCAAAATCCTGACCATCTACGAAGGAACGACCGCTATTCAGGCAAACGATCTCGTTGGCCGAAAGACCGCGCGCGACGGCGGCGCTGGTGCGATGGCAATCGCCGCGCAGATCGAAAAAACCGAGGTCGAGTTGGCCAAGCGCAGCACTGCGGATGCGAAGGCGGTACGCTTGCGGCTGAAGGCTGCACGTGAGGCCTTTGTCGACGTGGTCGATTTCATCGTCGCGAACACGAAGAATAACCCCAATGCTGCCTTTGCAGGCAGCGTACCCTACCTCTTGCTGGCGGGAAATCTCGTGGCGGGCTGGCAAATGGCTCGCGCGCTAATCGTCGCAGAGGACGAACTTGCCAAAGGCGTGGATACGGGCTTCATGAAGGCCAAGATCACCACCGCACTCTTCTACGCCGATCACATCCTCACTCGCGCCCCAGGCATTCGCGACAGCATCGTGGAGGGTGCTGAGAGCGTAAATGCGTTGCCGATCGAGATGTACTAGCAGGAACCAAGCGGCAAATGGTCTCTTGATTCCCAAGTGAGTTTCTCGTTCGCAGGAGCCCAAAACGTGCTGTTTAGTGAGTTGCGGAACACCATTGTCGAGTCGTATTTGGGAGGCGCTCAGTTGCCAGCATTGTTTTGCAGGAAGCTCGAGTAATGGAGCTGCGCCATCTTCGATACTTCATTGCGGTCGCTGAGGAGTTGAGTTTCCGACGTGCGGCCGAGCGCGTCCACATCGACCCCACTCCACTTTCGCGGTCCATTCGGGATCTGGAGGATCGACTGGGTGTGACGCTTTTCTTGCGTATGCCGCGCAAACTGCGTCTTACACCTGCCGGCGCGCGCTTGCTCAGGGAAGCCAACAATCTCCTCATCCGGATGGAACGCATGCGGCGCGTCGTGCGCGCGACCGATGCTCGCTACCGTATCCCGTTGCGTATTGGCATAGGGGATGGCATTGCCCAACCACGGCTATCAAGTTGCCTCTCCAGCTGGCAAGCGTTAGCGCCAGATACGCCACTTGAGCTGTCGGAGATGACCGCCGAAGAAATGGCGGCAGCGCTGCAGCGTGAAGAGATCGACGCGGGAATTTCCTTCGGCCTGCCCGATGACGATGCAATCATGCAAGTCTCTGCATGGAGCTATCCGTTGATGGCAGTGTTACCAGTTGGGCACGAGTTGGCATCGCTTGACAATGTCGCATTGTCTGACTTGTTGGCTTTTCCACTGATCTCGTGCAGGGCTGACCGACAACCGGGTCTGTTGCAACAGATGCTGGCCATCGTGCAGCGTTACAACCCTGCGCCAAAGATAGCCGGCGAAGCCGGTGGGTTGCCAGGCTTCGTTACTCGAATCGCGGCAGGGATGGGTGTGGGGCTGGCAGATGCTGGCCACGCTACTACGCTATACCGCACAGATGTAGTTGCGATTCCGCTCAGAGAACGCGAGCAAATCTTCACGTGTGTGGTGCACAAAAAGCGGCGCGATGTAACGCCCGATGCCGCGCAGCGTTTCATCTCTCACGCCAAAAACCTAAGCTGATCTTCGTGCTGAGCCTCATACGGTTCGTTACGGCATCGACGTCCGTGTCGAGCGGGTGCCACTCTATCGGCCATGGACGTTAGGGTCGCTTGCCTTCATGCTCGAGCGCAACACAGGCCGCATGCACGTACTTTTGCTGTCGGAGGAGGGGCGCCGGCAGCATGTTGCACTTCTGACATTCATTTCCGACAGCTTGGTTTGATCGCCATTTGATCGTCATGGGTGCCTGCGTACTCCAGGCCACGCCCTGATGGGTGTGTTTGGCAGCGCTTCCTGTTCAGACTTGTGTCGTCCGTGCCACGGTGGCGCGCTGGCGCAGGAGGGGCACGGCCGACGTGTCCCTGTAGGGAACAGACAGACATGAATTCTCGAGATGGGACGTTAGGCAAGCGCGGTGCATTGTCTGCACACACTGGCATTCTGTTCGGACAGATCACCGTGGTGTCTGGCGCGGCCGTGGGTGGCGTGTGGATGGCTACTCAGTGGACGGCCCATGCTCTTGGGTACCAGCCTCGGCTCGGCCCCGTCTGGTTCGAAGTATCCGGTTTGCCCATCTACGAGCCTTGGAAGCTTTTTGAGTGGTGGTACTTTTTCGATGCCTATGCGCCGCAAGTCTTCGAGCGCGGCGGTCTCATCGCGGCATCCAGCGGCATGCTCGCTACGGGCGCCGCTATCGCCATGGCGGTTTGGCGCGCCCGCATGGCCAAGCAGGTCACCACCTACGGCTCCGCTCGCTGGGCTGAGCAAGAGGAGATCGCCAAGGCTGGCCTCACAAACCCTGTCGGCGTTATTCTTGGCAAGACCGTTGGCAAGGAGGGTTCCTACCTTCGCCACGAAGGCCCCGAACACGTGATGGCTTTCGCCCCCACGCGTTCAGGCAAAGGCGTTGGGCTAGTGGTGCCTACGCTGCTCTCCTGGCCTGGCTCCACCGTGATCCACGACATCAAGGGCGAGAACTGGAATCTCACCGCGGGCTGGCGCGCGCGTTTCTCGCACTGCCTGCTCTTCAATCCTACCGACGCCAGGTCGGCTGCCTACAACCCTTTGCTCGAAGTCCGTCGCGGTGACCATGAAGTCCGTGACGTCCAGAACATCGCTGACATCCTGGTGGATCCCGAGGGGGCGCTGGAGCGCCGCAACCACTGGGAGAAGACCAGCCACGCATTGCTGGTTGGAGCCATCCTTCACGTTCTGTATGCGGGTGAAGACAAGACCCTGCGCGGCGTGGCCAACTTTCTGTCTGATCCAGCTTGCCCTTTTGAAGTGACGCTGCACCGGATGATGACCACACGTCATCTGGCGGAGGATGTTCACCCCGTGGTGGCGTCTGCCGCCCGCGAAGTTCTCAACAAGAGCGAGAACGAACGCTCGGGCGTGCTGTCCACCGCCATGAGTTTCCTGGGCCTGTACCGCGACCCCACAGTGGCCGAGGTGACTTCTCGCTGCGACTGGCGCATTGCCGATCTGATCTCGGCCGAGCACCCGGTCTCGTTGTACCTGGTGGTGCCGCCTTCCGACATCAGCCGCACCAAACCGCTGATCCGCCTGATCCTCAACCAAGTCGGCCGCCGCCTCACCGAGTCGCTGGATGGCTCGGACGGAATCGAGCGCCGGCACAAGCTGCTGTTGATGCTCGACGAGTTTCCAGCCCTCGGGCGCCTCGACTTCTTCGAATCGGCCCTGGCCTTCATGGCGGGTTACGGCCTGCGAGCCTTCCTGATCGCCCAATCCCTGAACCAGATCGACAAGGCCTACGGACCCAACCACTCGATCCTCGACAACTGCCATGTGCGCGTCGCGTTCGCGACCAACGATGAGCGCACGGCCAAGCGGATATCTGAGGCGCTGGGTACCGCGACCGAACTGCGCGCCCAGCGCAACTATGCCGGTCACAGGCTCGCTCCTTGGCTGGGCCACCTGATGGTGTCGCGCCAGGAGACGGCACGCCCTTTGCTCACGCCCGGAGAGGTCATGCAGCTACCGCCTGAGGATGAGGTGGTGATGGTCTCCGGCCACCCTCCCATCAAGGCCAAGAAGCTGCGCTATTACCTGGATCGCAATTTCACGGGCAGGGTGTTGAAGGCGCCGGTATTGGTCGCAGGCACCTATGCGGACCGGCCGGCGACGCGGGCGGACGATTGGAATGGGTTGGCGCCGCTGGTGGCGCCTGGCGCGTCGAGTGTGAGCGAGGAGGGGGGCTTTGCCGACGAAGGCGGGCACCAGCTCAAGCCCGAGCTGGAGATGGCACATGTCGATGAGGAGGAGCCGACCACCGGCGACCTGATGCTGCTGGACGATGATGACGACGCGCCACTGCGGCCCCAGGACGTGGACCGGCAGTTCATCCGCACCGCACGGCTGGCGGCGCTGGATCCGGATGACGGGATTGCGCTATGAGCCGCGCCCGCCTGAACATTTTCATCGAGCCTGCGCACGCCAAGAGGCTGGATCAACTGGCCGTGCACAAAGGTGTATCCAAGTCCGCGATCGTGGCGGCGGCACTCTCTTCGTTCCTCTCGCCCGATGGCGGCGACCAGCGCGAAGCGGCGATGGCCAAGCGGCTGGACCGACTCTCCCGGCAGTTTGACCGCCTGGAGCGCGACCAGAACATCCTGATCGAGACGGTAGCGCTCTACGTCCGCTACTTCCTCACGGTTTCGATCCCGGTGCCCGAGGGGCACCAGGAGGCGGCCCGGGCTCAGGGGCGAGCGCGTTTCGCGCAGTTTATCGAGCAGCTGGCCCGCCACCTGCAGCGCGGTCGCAGCCTGGTGCGGGAGGTCCACGAGGAGATCGAGCCGGCAGGCAGTAGCGCGAACCCGGATCCAGAACCTGAACCCAGGAGTGCCGATGGCGCGCAGTCCTGACCAGGAACCGGGCCGCGAGGGCGTCAGCAATGCGGCGGTTTCTCTGGACCGGCGCGTCCGCATGCTGCGCACGGCCTTAGGACGGGAGATCGCTGCCGCCCTCGAAGACCCGGAGGTGGTCGAAGTCATGCTCAACCCGGACGGCTCTTTGTGGGTGGATCGGCTGGGATCGGGGCGAGAGCCCACTGGCGCTGCGCTACCCGCACCCTTGGCCGAACGCATCATCCGGCTGGTGGCTGCGCATGTGCGTGCCGAGGTGCATGCAGGCTTGCCCATCCTCTCGGCCGAACTGCCAGAGACGGGGGAACGTTTTTTGGGGGTGCTGCCGCCCGTGGTGCGAGCGCCTTCGTTCGCTATCCGCAAGCGGGCGCTGCGCATCCTGACCCTGGCCGACTATGTGGCGGATGGCGTGATGTCCGAGACCCAGGCTGCCTTCCTGCGTGCCGCCGTGCACGAGCGCCTGAACATCGTGGTGGCGGGCGGCACCAGCACTGGCAAGACCACGCTGGCCAATGCGCTGCTGGACGAGATCGCCCAGACCCGGGACCGGGTGCTGATCCTCGAAGACACCGTGGAGCTGCAGTGCCGATCGGATGACCACGTTGGCATGCGCAGCGAACCGGGGGTGACCACCATGGCCGACCTGGTGCGTGCCACCCTGCGCCTGCGGCCGGACCGCATCGTCGTGGGAGAGGTGCGCGGCGCCGAAGCGCTGGACCTGCTCAAGGCTTGGGGCACGGGCCACCCTGGCGGCATCGCCACCGTGCATGCGGGCTCCGCATTGGGCGCGCTCACGCGTCTGGAGCAACTGGTGCAGGAAGTCTCCGTCACCGTGCCACGCGCGCTGATTGCCGAGGCGGTGAATGTGATCGTTTTCATTGCGGGGCGGGGGAGGGCTAGGCGCGTGCGCGAGATCGCTCGCGTCACCGGGCACGACAGCCAGGGCTACCAGCTGGACACCACGCTGGGGCCACTGCCTTGGGTTTCCTCTTCCCCTGCTTCCTCTTCCTCAACCTCTGGAGAACCGCCATGACGCATTTCCGTGTTTCCGTAAAACCTCTCTGGCAGGCTGCCGCCGTGGCGGCCGTACTGCTGGCCATTGCCGTGCCGGCCCATGCCGCTGGCTCCAACATGCCGTGGGAAGCCCCGCTGCAGTCCATCCTCGAATCCATCCAGGGGCCGGTGGCCCGGATCGTGGCGGTGATCATCATCATTGCGACGGGACTGACGCTGGCGTTTGGCGACACGTCGGGCGGCTTCCGCAAGCTGGTGCAGATCGTCTTCGGGCTGTCTATTGCATTCGCGGCATCCAGCTTCTTTCTGTCGTTCTTCTCGTTCGCTGGTGGGGCGGTGCTGGCATGAATAGCAGCACCATCGCTGACTCTATGCCGGGCTTTGAAGTGCCGCTGCACCGGTCCCTGACCGAGCCCATCCTGATGGGCGGCGCACCGCGCACGGTGGCGATCACCAACGGCACCCTGGCCGCCGCGGTGGGCCTCGGCCTGCAACTGTGGATTCCTGGCCTGGTGCTCTGGATCGCCGGGCATTCACTGGCGGTCTGGGGTGTTCGCATGGATGCGCAGTTCATGCAGGTGTTTGCGCGGCACATCAAGCACCGTGTGCTGCTGGATGTCTGAGGCCAGTTATGGAGAACACCCCATGCTGAACCTCGCTGAATACCGGCGGCGCCCCGCGTTGCTGTCCGACTGGCTGCCTTGGGCCGGACTTGTTGCGCCCGGTGTTGTGCTGAACAAGGACGGTGCGTTCCAGCGCACGGCGCGGTTCCGGGGGCCGGACCTGGACAGTGCGACGCAGGGCGAACTGATTGCCACCTCGGCGCGGCTGAACAATGCGCTGCGGCGCCTGGGCTCGGGCTGGGCGTTGTTTGTGGAGGCCGAGCGCCGGGAGGCGGGTGACTACCCGCGGTCTGTGTTTCCTGAACCGTTGTCCTGGCTGGTCGACGAAGAGCGGCGTTCTGCCTTTGAAGAGGACGCGAGCCACTTCGAGAGCCGCTACCACCTCAGCCTGGTCTACCTGCCTCCCGAAGAGGGCAGGGCGCGCGCCGCCAAGCTGCTCTACGAGAACGGCAAGACCGAAGGCGTGGACTGGCGTGAGCGCCTGGAGGCCTTTGTGTCCGAGTCGGTGCGCTTCCTGGACTTGCTGGATGGCGTGATGCCGGAGATCGGCTGGCTGGACGATGCGCAGACCCTGACCTACCTGCACGACTGCGTGTCCACGCGCCGGAATCCGGTGGCGGTGCCGGAGGTACCGATGCACTTGGATGCGCTGCTGGCGGATGAGCCGCTGGTGGGTGGACTGGCGCCAATGCTGGGAGGGATGCATCTGCGCACGCTGTCGGTGCGGGGGTTTCCGACGTCGACCTGGCCAGGTGTGTTGGATGACCTGAACCGGCTGGGTTTCGCCTACCGCTGGTGCACACGCTTTCTTTGCTTGGACAAGTCGGAAGCGGAGAAGGAACTGACCCGCTTGCGTCGCCAGTGGTTTGCCAAGCGCAAGAACATCGTGGCGCTCCTGCGCGAGACCATCTTCCAGCAGGAGAGCCCGCTGGTGGACTCGGACGCGTCCAACAAGGCGGCAGACGCCGATGCAGCGCTGCAGGCCCTGGGCAGCGACCAGGTGGCGTTTGGCTTTGTCACTGCGACGGTCACCGTGTTGGATGCCGATGCGACCGCCGCCGACGACAAGCTACGCGCCGTGGAGCGGACCATCCAGGGCCGGGGCTTCGTGACCATTCCGGAGACTCTGAACGCGGTCGAAGCATGGCTGTCATCCATCCCTGGAAATGCCTATGCCAATGTGCGCCAACCCATCGTCTCGACCTTGAACCTGGCCCACATGATGCCGGTGTCGGCGGTATGGGCGGGGCAGGAGACGAACAAGCACCTCGACGGGCCGCCGCTGATCGTCACGCGCACGGACGGCGCCACGCCGTTTCGGCTGGTCACGCACATTGGCGACGTGGGCCACACCCTAGTCGTCGGACCCACTGGCATGGGCAAGTCGGTGCTGCTCGCCACCCTGGCGCTGCAATTCCGGCGCTACCCGAACTCGCGCATCCTGGCCTTTGACATGGGGCGCTCGATGCGGGCCACCGTCCTGGGACTCGGCGGTGAGCACTATGACCTAGGACTTGACGGCGAGATCGCTTTTCAGCCGCTGGCGCGCATCGACCAGGAGGGCTACCGCGCATGGGCCTCTGAGTGGGTCGAAGGTCGGTTGATCCACGAGGGTGTGGCTGTGGGCCCGGCCGAGAAGGATGCGGTCTGGTCCGCCCTCAACAGCCTAGCCAGCGCTCCGGTGGAACAGCGCACCCTTACTGGACTGTCTGTGCTGCTGCAGTCGAATGCCCTGCGTCAGGCGCTGCAGCCCTATGTGCTCGGCGGTGCCCACGGCAAGCTGCTCGATGCGGACGTAGACCGGCTGGGGTCCTCGTCGGTCCAGTGCTTCGAGATGGAAGAACTGATGCACAGCAAGGCGGCGACCTTGGCCGTGCTTTCCTATCTGTTCGCGCGTTTCGAGCGGCGTTTTGATGGGGCACCAACCTTGTTGATCCTCGACGAGGCCTGGCTGTTCCTGGACGACCCGGTGTTCGCCACGCGCATTCGCCAGTGGCTCAAGACGCTGCGCAAGAAGAACGTGTCGGTCATCTTCGCCACCCAGTCGCTGGCGGACATCCAGGGCTCCAGCATTGCGCCCGCCATCGTGGAGAGCTGCGCGAGCCGGATTTTTCTGCCGAACCCGCAGGCGACCGAGCCGCAGATCCGGGTGATCTACGAGGGCTTCGGGCTCAACGGCCGGCAGATCGACATCGTCGCGCAGGCCACGCCCAAGCGCGACTACTACTACCAGTCCCGTTTGGGCAACCGGGTGTTCGACCTTGGGCTGGGGCCCGTGGCTCTGGCGTTTGCAGGGGCTTCGTCTCAGGAGCACCAGCGGGACATCGACGAGGTGGCCTCGGCGACCCGCCAGGACTTCGCGGCCGCCTGGCTGCGCCATCGTGGCCTGGAATGGTCTGCGGATCTCATCCCTTCGTTTCCACCGCTTCCTGCGATTTCAAACCACTGAAGGAGGTTTTCATGAACTGCAAGATGAAGTCTCAACTGCGGCGCGTGGCACTGGCGGCCATTGCGGCGCTGACCCTCGGCGCGACCGTGCCCGCGCAGGCCCAGATGTTTGGGGGCCGCATCGTGTTCGATCCATCGAACTTCTCCCAGAACATTCTGACGGCGGCGCGCACGCTGGAGCAGATCAACAACCAGATCCGGCAACTGCAGAACGATGCGCTGAACCTGGCCAAGCTGGATTCCAGCGCGCTGGGCGAGTTGCGGGCGGCGCTTGAGGCGACCAGCCAGCTGATACGCCAGGCGCAGGGGCTGGCGTTCAACGTGCAGCAGATGGAAGGCGAGTTCCGGCGGCTGTACCCGCAGGCCTACACCGCCTCGATCTCGGGCAACCAGATGGCTCTGGATGCGCGCCAGCGTTGGCAGAACTCGCTGGAGGCGCTGCGTACTGCGACTCAGGTGCAGTCGCAGGCGGTGCAGAACTTCGCGAGCGACGAGCGCACGCTCACGGACCTGGTCAACCGCAGCCAGTCGGCCGTGGGTGCGCTGCAGGCCATGCAGGCGACGAACCAGTTGCTGGCCCTGCAGTCGCGGCAGTCCATGCAGGCGCAACAGCTGCAGATCACCCAGGACCGGGCTGTGGCACTGGAGCAGGCACGCCAGGTGGCGGTGCAGGAGCGGGCGCGCGAGGTGCGTCGGCGCTTCCAGGGCGAGGGGACGCCGTACACGGTGGCGCCGGTCGGCTTCTATGGTCAATGAGGAGGGGACAACCATGAAGTCCAAGTACGTTCTGATCATGTCTGCCGCGCTGCTGGTGTCCGCGTGCGACAAGGGGCCTGCCATCGAGTCCGTCGAGTCGCTGGTGGTCAACCCCGATCGGCTCCGGGAGCTGCGCGCTCAGTGCAAGGCTGACCACGCCAAGGTGGGTGATGCGCAGTGCAACGCAGTGGCCGAGGCCACGCGCCAGCGCTTCATGAGTGGCGGGAAAGCGCATATACCGGCTGTGTCCCAGCCCGCATCGTCGCCCGCAAGCGCGGCCTCCAGCGACATCCCCAAGGACTGAGCGCCATGAACGACGTGGCGGTCATCGACCGCTTCCTCGACGTGTTCTCGCGCTACATCGATTCGGGGTTTGGCCTGCTCGGTGGCGAGGTGCGATTCCTGAGCGCCACGCTGATCGTGATCGACGTGACGTTGGCCGGGTTGTTCTGGGCCATGGGCCATGCCTCGGGGCAGGGCGACGATGTGATTGCGCGGCTGATCAAGAAGGTGCTCTATGTGGGGGCGTTCGCTTTCATCATCGGCAACTTCAACCGGCTCGCCGGGATCGTCTTCCAGTCGTTTGCAGGGTTGGGGTTGACCGCATCAGGGTCCGGCATGACCCAGGCTCAGTTCCTGCGGCCGGGGCAACTGGCCAAGGTAGGCATCGATGCGGGCAGACCGATCATGGCGCAGATCAGCGAGTTGACAGGGTTTCCGGAGGTGTTCGCGAACCTCGATGTGATCACCGTGCTGTTCCTAGCTTGGCTGGTCCTGATCGTGAGCTTCTTCGTGCTGGCGGTGCAGCTCTTCGTGACGCTGATCGAGTTCAAGCTGACCACGCTGGCGGGCTTCGTACTCGTGCCGTTCGCGCTGTGGAACAAGACGGCCTTCCTGGCGGAGAAGGTGCTGGGCAACGTGATCTCCTCGGGCATCAAGGTGTTGGTGCTGGCCGTTATCGTTGGGATTGGCTCGGGGCTGTTTGCGGAGTTCAGGACATCGGCAGGGGCGGAGCCCTCCATCGACCGTGCGCTGGTGATCATGCTGGCGGCGCTGGCGATGCTGGGCTTGGGGATCTTTGGGCCGGGGATTGCGACGGGGCTGGTCTCAGGGGCCCCGCAGCTGGGTGCCGGGGCTGCAGTGGGTACGGCCATTGGAGCCACCGGGCTGGCTGTCGCCGGCGGCGCCGCAGTGGCAGGCGCAGGCTCGGCCATGGCTGCAGGGGCACGCATGGCACCCGGCGCCACCAAGGCGGCCATTGGTGGCGGTGCTTCGGCTGCGCGCTCTGCCAGTGCTCTGGCCAGCGGTGCGAAGTCGGGCTACCAGGCGGGCGTCGCGGCTTCGGGCGGCACTGGCGTCCGGGCTGCTGGCGCTGGCGTGAGGAGCGTCGCAAAGGCTGGAGCCTCTGCCATGGGTCAGCGCGTTGCCTCCAGTGCGAAGGCCGTCAAGGACAGCGTCGCAGGCTTTGTCCGCGAGGCTGCAGCACCCACTTCCACTGCGGCTGCTGACACCGCATTCGAGGCCAGTACGTCCCCACCCGCCACTGAACCCGCCTGGGCACAGCGCATGCGGCGCCGGCAGCAGGCCACGCACGCGGCTACCACAGCGGCGCATGCGCTGCGCTCGGGCGACCACGGGGGCAGTGGCTCGGGGCCGAGCCTTCGCGATGACTCGAACTCTTGAGGAGAACCTCCATGCGATTCAAACGACCCCGGGTGCGGTACTCGGAAACGCCCGAGCCCATCACCCCCTACCAGGCCGCAGGGCAGGTCTGGGACGAGCGTATCGGCAGTGCGCGTGTTCAAGCCAAGAACTGGCGGCTGATGGCCTTTGGTTCTCTGTCGCTGGCCTTGCTGATGGCGGGCGGTCTGGTCTGGCGCTCAGCGCAGTCCATCGTGACGCCTTACGTGATTGAGGTGGACCAGGCAGGACAGGTGCGGGCTGTGGGCGAGGCGGCCACGCCCTACAAGCCGGCGGACGCGCAGATTGCGTTTCACCTGGCGAGGTTCATCGGCGGTGTGCGTTCGCTGTCCATCGATCCGATCGTGGTGCGGCAGAGCTGGCTCGAAGCCTATGACTACGCCACGGACAAGGGAGCGGCGGTCCTCAACGAGTACGCGCGCAGCAACGATCCGTTCTCTCGGATCGGGCAGCAGTCGGTGGCTGTGCAGGTCAACAGCGTGGTGCGGGCCAGCGATTCCTCGTTCCAGGTGCGCTGGACCGAGCGGCGCTACGTCAATGGCGAGGCTGCAGGTCTGGACCGCTGGACGGCGGTGTTGTCCATCGTGCTGCAGACCCCTCGCACCGAAGAGCGGCTGCGCAAGAACCCCCTGGGCATCTACGTCAACGGCCTGTCCTGGAGCCGCGAACTCGATGCCAGCGAAGGAGTAAAGAAACCATGAATGCACGAAATCCCTTCCGCGCGCTGCCGCTGGTTCTGCTGGCCGTCCTGGCCACGGGCTGCGGAACCCAGCGCAAGCCTCCCCCATCGATTGCGCTCGATGAGCCCATCCAGGCCCAGGCCTTGCCCGCGCCGCCCAAGCCCATCGAGGTCGTGGCCGTGCCCGAGGTGCTGCCTATGCCAGCGCAGATGAAACCCCTGCCCAAGGGCGGTGAGGCTCGACCCACCCCCGAGCCCAACGACGAAAAGGCCCGCGTGGCGCGCGCCAACGCCGAGGCCCGTGTGGCGCCCACCCGCGAGGGCTATGTCAACGCCATCCAGGTCTGGCCGTACACCGACGGGGCGCTGTACCAGGTCTATGCGGCACCGGGCCGGGTGACGGCCATCGCACTGCAGCCCGGTGAGGAGCTGGTGACGGTCGCCGCCGGAGACACCGTGCGCTGGATCGTGGGCGACACGGCCAGCGGGACCGGTGAGACGCTGCGCGTGAAGGTACTGGTCAAGCCCATCCGCTCGGACCTCAAGACCAACCTGGTCATCACCACGAACCGGCGCACCTACCTGGTCGAATTGACCTCCACCGAGAAGGCCTGGATGGCTTCGGTGTCCTGGGAGTACCCGAAGGACAGGATGCTGGCCCTGCAGCGCCAGGCGCAGGCGGCCCAGGCCGCGGCCCCCATCGAGAGCGGCTTGGCGCTGGAGAAGCTGCGTTTTCGCTACGCCATCGGTGGTGGCAACCCGGCCTGGAAGCCGCTGCGTGCCTTTGATGACGGTGAGAAGGTCTACATCCAGTTCCCGACCAGCATCGCCCAGGGCGAGCTGCCGCCCTTGTTCGTGATCGGGGCGCAGGGGGATGGGCAACTGGTGAACTACCGCTTTCGGCCGCCGTACTACATCGTGGACCGGTTGTTCGGCGCGGCTGAGCTGCGTTTGGGTGGGGCAGGGGGCCGGGACGGCGACGTGGTGCGCATCGAGCGCACCGACGGTGTTGGTGGACGGCTGTGACCATGGACAGCCGCGAATCTTCCAACGCCGCCACCCCATCGCAACCCGCCAAGGTCACACCCGAATCGGTGGCGCTGCGTGCTGCGCCGCGACCCGTGACGCGGTTGAACCGGCGCATGCTGGCAGTTCTCGTGGGTTCTCTGGCTGCCGCCGTGCTGGGCGCCACCATCTGGTCGCTGCAGGGCAGCCACCGGCGTAGCGCGAATCCCTCGGACCTTTACAACGTCGATCGGGTGTCGAAGTCCGAAGGGCTGGACCGTTTGCCGGCCGACTACGGCGGATTTCGGCCGTCAGAAGTGCCCCGGCTCGGGCCTCCGTTGCCGGGGGACCTTGGACCGGCCATCGTGAAAGCGCAGGGGCCGGTGGAGCCGGGCTACGCGCCACCAGGCCATGATCCGGCGGATGCGCTGCGCAAGGAGGCCGAGGCGGCAGCGGGCTCGCCGGTGTTTTTCCGCACGGGGGGAGCGCAGGCGGGTCAGGGTGCGGTGCAATCCGTGGCGATGGCAGCACCTGCGGCGGCATCAGGGCTGGCGGGGTTCGATCCATTGGCGGCGGGGCCTGCCTCGACGGCGGCGCAGCCTGCGGACCCCACGGCCGTTCAGAACCGGCAGGAGCAGAAGGACGCCTTCCTGAAAGGCGGATCCACGGAAACCCGGAATTCAGGAAACCTGCAGATGCCTGCCTCACCCTACCAGGTAATGGCCGGGACGGTGATTCCGGCGGCCCTGGTGACTGGGATCCAGTCGGACCTGCCGGGCGACGTGATTGCCACGGTGACCGAGCCGGTCTACGACACGGCCACTGGGAGGCACCTGCTGATCCCGCAGGGCTCGCGCATCCTGGGGCGCTACAACAGCCAGGTGAGCTATGGGCAGAGCCGGTTGCAGATGGTGTGGAACCGCATCGTCCTGCCAGACACGTCGTCGCTCACGCTCGACAACCTCGTGGGCACCGATCCAGCGGGGCGCGCTGGACTGGAGGACGGGGTGGACTGGCACTGGAGACGGGTGATCGCGGGGGCGGCGCTGACGACCTTGCTGGGGGTGGGCGCCGAACTGGCTGCTCCCGAGAACCGGCAGAACGGCAACCGCGTGGTGATTGCGGGGCGCGATGGACTGCAGGACAGCGTGAACCAGGTAGGGCAGGAGATGACGCGTCGCGACCTGAACCTGCAACCGACTCTCACAGCGCGACCGGGGCTGGCGGTGCGGGTGATCGTGAACCGGGATCTGGTGCTGCGGGTTTATCAGCCGTTGTTCGTCAGTGGCGGCAAAGGAGGAGCGCGATGAGCACTCCGAGGAAATTGCGGCTGGGGCCGCTGCCCAGGACGGAGAGCGTCAAACTGACTTTCACGTGCACGGCAAGTCTGAAGGCGGAGCTGGACCGGTATGCGGCGCTGCATGCGCAAACCTATGGTGAGGCGGTGGATGCCATGGCGCTGGTCCCGCATATGCTGGAGGCGTTCATGGCGCGGGACCGGGGGTTCCGCAGAGTTGGTCCGTCCAGCGGGATGACTTCCGCGAAGTAGCAGTCCTCGGCGATAAAGATGCCAGGCTAACGAGTCTAGGAGGCGTGCAGCCGCTTAGGCGTTATCTCTCAAATCTCAACATGCTGGCTGCATCGTGCTTGCCGCGTGAGGTAACTGATTTTGCTTCGTGGATTACGGCCGCGCCACTTACATCAGTAACTCCGGACCGTTGGCCATTGCCTTTGGTCTGGCTGGTGACGCATCACGCAATTTGCGTGTGGCACCGGTTCCAACCACGGTCGAGCGAGGCCATGTGTTTCTCCAAGAGTCTTGGCCCGAAAGTCCAGTGCAAAAGGTTAAGCAGACCTCAAAAGTGTGGCTCTAAATTGTGTCATCTGGTGAGTCATTCTGAGGGTGCCACTGTTGCATTCTGCTTAGGTATGGTCTGCACAAATCCCGCCGATTCGCGCAGATCTTCCGTGGAGCTACTGTTCGAAGGTCGCGACTCGCCCTTGCGGGCTTTGGCTGCTGCAAAGCGTCTGCGGTCTCGCGCAGTGTCTGGGGCCTGAGGTTTGTTTGCTTCCGACCTATGCCGTGCGAGTGAGGCTTTTAGGGCGTAGTCCAGGGTTTGAGCGCAATAATGCGGCTGGCGTCTTCCTGGGCCCGCATCCAAGCGGCGGTCGCCGGGCAGCGCAGTCCGATGAGCTGCTCGACCTTGCTCAGGTCGTCGAGTAGGTTGCGTTTGAAGATGGGCTCATGGTGCGCGATGCGGTTACGCAACTGGCGCACGACTTCGAGGTCCTTGTAGACCTCATCCCGAACGTCGGCAATGCTTTTGGACTGGCCGTGGTGGGGTAGTACTGCCGTCAGGTGTGGTGTCCACAGCCGTTTGTCAAACCGTTGCGTGAACATGGTCTGCCAGAAGATGAATTTCAGCTCCGGTATGACCTTGCCCGTCGTGTTAAAACGGGCGCCGGTTGCCTGCAGGTCGCTGCGCGCGCGGTAGCCGGTCTGCGGCATGGGAAGGCTGCGCAGGAGGCCAGTAGACCAGGGCCAGTTGGCACCATAGACGAGCTCCAGTGCATCCGAGACGGCATTGCGGATGGCCACCTCGCACATATGCAGCGGCAGTAGGAGTGCAGAGGACACCTGGGCGTTCCAGCCGTAGAGCGCCAAGGCGTCGGCCGGATTGGACTGCTGCGGAATGCGCGTGGTCGCGATTTCGTAGGTGGCCATGCGCGCGCGCGACAGTGTTGTCAGGATGGCCAGTTCGGGGGGCGTTGTAGACATTTTTTCTTCGAGTTATACTTACAGCACTAGCCATGGGACTTGTCGGCGCGAGCCTCCCCCCGTGGACAGACGATAGTTTGGAAAGCCCGCCTATGGTGGGCTTTTCCTTTTGTAGCTCCAGATCGAGGAACGCCCGGCAGGATCGGCGGTCATTCCAGGGCCTTGTGCCAGGGCTGTTGGGCGGGGTTTATCCATAGGCGGTGTCCTGTCTGAGCACCGCCAGGTGCATTTCGAGTTCGCTGAGTTGAGCTTGTAGCTTCAGGCGTTCGGCGCGCAAGGCCTCCAGGTCCACCTGCTCCTCCTGCGTCTGGACCTGAATGTAGTGACCCACATTGAGGTTGAATTCGTTGTCCGCGATGTCCCCCAGCGACACCAGCCGTGAATAGGCCGTGTCCTGTTGTCGCTGGCGGTAGGTCTGCACGATGCGCTGCAGGTTGGTCGGTCCCAGCGTATTCTGGGTCTTGCCATATTCGAAGAAGTTGCTGCCATCGATGAACAGCACTTTTTCATCCTGCTTGCAGCGGCGCAGCACCAGAATTGCAACCGGGATAGCCGTGCTGGGCATCAGCTTGGCTGGCAAAGCGATCACCGCATCGAACAGATTTTCCTCCAGCAGCTTGCGCCGGATCTGCGCTTCGGCGCCACCGCGGAAAAGAGCGCCCATCGGCATTACCACTGCCATGCGCCCGTGTGTCATAGACATGGACTCGACCATGTGACTGATGAAGGCGTAGTTGGCCGAGGTCGCCGGCGGGATGCCCCGCCAGAACCGTCCGAGCGGGTCCACATTCCCGGCTTCGCGCTGCCAGCCAGCCACGTTGTACGGGGGACTCGACAGAACTACGTCGAATGTGCGCAGCTTGTTGTTCGGCGCGATGAACTTGGGATCCTGCAGGACATCACCCCATGCCAGATAGGTGCGATTCTCGTTGTGCAGAACCATGTTCAGCCGCGCAAGTGCGAGCGTCTCGCCGTTGATCTCCTGGCCATACAGTTCGCAGCCTGCGTCGTCACCGTTTTGGCGTGCGCGTTGACTGCCTGCTATGAGCGCTCCGCCGGTGCCGCAGCAGGGGTCCATGATGGACTCGCCATCCCGAGGCTCCAGCAGTTCCGCCATTAGCCGACTGATCGCTGGAGGCGTGAAGAACTCGACACCACGTTTGCCCAGAGTCCCAGCCATGGTGGTCAGCAAGGTGTCGCAAGCATATGCCGCTGCCGCGAAGGAGCTTGCGTCCGCCTGCCTGAAATCCAACGCCGAGTCATGACCTATGACAGCCATGAGGCGGCCCAGGGTGCGGTCACGCTCCTTCGTTTCGCCCAGGCGGGTCGAGCTGAAACGCAGTCCTTGGATACCGTCCAGATGCATGCGGTTGGCTGCCGCCAGCGCATGGAAGGCTGCATCCAGCCGATCGCCGATGCCAGGCATCTCGCTGTTCTCCAGCAGTGCGTGGAAGTCGACCGTTGTCGGCAGCTCCAGGTGGCGCAAGGGGCTGGGCACGGCAGCATCCGCACCGTGGCCGAGCTGCACCCAGCCGGGGGCCTGGATGTCGCTGAGGAACTTCAACGCTAGGATGCCGATGACGACGTCGCGATAGCCCTCCAGATCCAACGATCCCTGGCGTAGGATGCTGTACGCGTGCTGGGTCACCGCGTCGACAGCTGCGGTGCGTGCTGCATCAAGCATGGTCGCCCTCCGCATGCAGCCACAGCTCGGACAGGCGTGCCGCTTCTTTTTCGTCCAGCGTGTTGAGGCGCAGGCGCGCGGCCACAGCTTGCTGCGTGGTGACGTACAGTTCGGCGATACGCCGTTGCGTCATGACCGGAGGAATTTCCAGTTCCAGACTAAGCAATTCATTCTTGTTGATGGCCTGGATGGCGGTGCCCGTGGCGCGCGCTTTGATTTTCGCCTGGGTGGCCGGCCGGTTGAGGTACCAAGTTAGGTAGCGAGGGTCGACATTTTCGACGCTATGGATGATATGGAACTGGCCAACCGGGCACACGGGTTCTGGCGCACCTTCGAATAGCCATACCGGGTTCTGGTCACCACGCGACACGATGATGATGTCGCCCGGCGCCAGGCAGTGGTCAAGGAAACGCGGTTCGACCTCGACTTTGCGCAACTCCGCCCAGTCGATGGACTTACCCCGCACCATGTGGCGAATGGTCAGCGCACGGACATTGCCCTGCAGGGATTCCTGCGGAGCCTTGTCCCGAAAGACCGGGGCGCTGCGGATGGTGGCAAGTCTCGAGAGTTTCATAATGTTCTACTTCTGGCGTAATTCTACAATTTTGGTTGAATGATTGCAAATCGTAATGTTGTACTTCAATAGATGGCAACATGCATGTGCACGGCTTGCGCACTTGCCGAGGCAGCACTTGCGGTATCCGATGTCATGGCCTCTGACGGCTAACCTCGCTGGATCGGAGGCCGAAAGCTGCAACACGAGGTGCAGGACTGTGCAGGCAGGGGATTTTCTGGGCGCGACGCTGAAGTCGCATCGTCCTGCGGGGAACTACGAACGCAGGGGGCTATCTCAGCATCGCATCTCGATGGCATGCGCTGGAATGGGTGAATCTGCAAGCTCTACTCGATGAAACAGGAGGCGCGTGCAGAACGGCGATTGGATCGCTGTGTGCGTTACCTTTGGACTTGAGACGTTGAGCACGTCCGCAAAGTGCAAGCAAGCAGTTGAACTGAGATTGATTATTCACCGTCCGCTTGCGCTGCAGAACCGCCATTTGGCGCGACTTGGGTTCGGCCCAAAGAGCAATGGCCTTGCTAAGCAGCCAAGTCACCCTCTACCGGTCGGCCAGTCCTATCCAGGGCATGGCCCCAGGTCGACCCCCGCATCTAGAACAGCACCGTCTGCACGCTCGTCAATGCCAGAAAGCTGTCGCCCAATGGCTGGAGAATCGCGTCGGCGATGGGCTGCAGTTGCTTGAAGAAGTAGTGTTCGTAGTCAATGCGCGAATGCCGGGCCTCCAGGGGTTCGGGACCGCTCTGCGTCATCACATACTGGATCCAGCCACCGCGCTGGTACTGCTGCGGACGGTTCAATTTCGCGTTGTGTGTGTCAGCGATGCGCGCCGCGCGCACCTGGGGCGGCACGTTGACCTCGTAGGCATCGAGCCGGTGGCGCAGACGTTTGCGGTAGACGAGCAGCGCATCCATCTGGCCATCCAGCATCGACCGCGCATAGTCAGTCACGAACGCCTGATAGGGCTCTCCATGAAAGATGCGCGTCAGCAAGCCCTCCTGGAACTGGCGTGCTAACGGGGTCCAGTCACTGCGGGCCATCTCCAGCCCGCGATAGACCATCTCCTCCCGACCTTCTTCATCGACGCTCAGGCCAGCGTAGCGCTTCTTGCTTCCGACGTCCGATCCCCGGATGGTGGGCATGAAGAACTTGGCGTAGTGGGTGTCGAACTCGATTTCGAGGAAGTTCTCCAGCTGCTGCTCTTCTCGCAGCTTGCGGGTCCACCAGGCGTTGATCTCCTGCACCAGGCTGGCCGCAACGGCATGCGCCTCCGCGTTGGGATAAGTGCGTTTGAGCCAGATGAAGATGGAGTCGGTGTCACCGTAGATCACCTGGTATCCGCACTGCTCCACGAGCGTACGGGTGAGTTTCATCACCTCGTGACCGCGCAGGGTCACGGCGGACACAAGCTTCGGATTGAAAAAGCGGCACTCGGATGCGCCCAGCACCCCGGCAAAGGAGTTCATGAGCAGCTTCAGGGCCTGCGACAGCGGCTGGTTCCGCGCCCGCTTGGCTTCGTCCCGGGCAGTCGACAAGGTGGTCACGATGTCTGGCAGGCAGTGCTTCTCGCGCGAGAACAACGTGCCTTGTGGTCCCTGCACCAACCCGGTCTGGGCGTTGCCGTTCGTTCCCTCGGCCAGGCCCACGGGGTCCACCAGGAAGGTCCGGATGATGGAAGGGTACAGGCTCTTGTAGTCCAGGACGACGACGGAGTCGTAGAAGCCCGGCGTGGAGTCCATCACATAGCCGCCTGGAAAGGCCTTGGCCGCTATGTCGCCGACGTTAGGTGCCACATATCCTAGGCGGTGCATGCGCGGCAGGTAATGGTGGCTGAACGCAGCGATGGAGCCACCAAAGTGATCCACCTGCAAGCCCGTCGTCTGAGCTCGCTCGAGTACGAACGGCAGCAGCTCCAGTTTGTCGAAGATGCGCAGAACGAGCGCGCAGTCGCGGATGTTGTAGCTGGCCAGTGCGGGTTTGTCTTCCTGGTAGCGTCGTTCGATCTCGGCCATCTTGTCGTAGGCATCGCCGATCTCCTTGCCCTCGCCGAGCAGTGCCTGTGAGACCGCTTCGAGACTGAACGACGGAAAGCTCCACATGCCCGCCCTGAGCGCTTCGATGCCATCGGCCACCACGCGTCCGGGCATGGGAGCGAATAGGTAGCCCTGCCGGCCCGGGTGGGTCCGCCATGCAATGGGACGGCGTTCGCGTCCGAGCAGCAGCTGCGCGGAGCACGCGTCGGCCGCCTTCTGCAGTACCCGCAGATCGAACTGGATCACGTTCCAACCGACGATGACGTCCGGGTCATGGTCCGCAAACCAGACATTGAGCTGCTCGATCATCTCCCGGCGATTCGGGCAATAAACAAGCCTGAAGTCCACCGGGAACGCAGCTGGTTCCGACACTAAAGTTGGTTCTGGCGCCACCCCCAGCATGAAGACCACCCGGTCGCCCGCACTGTCCAAAGCGATGGAGTACAGCTCCTCGGTCGCGCTCGTTTCGATGTCCAGCGACACCACCTTCAGCACCGGGCGCCAGCCGTACGCCGGCTTCAACCTGCCGTCGATGATGGTCGAGCCTTCGCGCCGGCCTCCCTCTACCAGAACACCGGCCGTGATGAACCGCTCCATAAGGTAGCGGTCGTGCGGGCGGATATCCGCTTCGTACAGAGGTATCCCCAGAGGCTGTAGAGCGCGCGCCAGCTTGCCGAGATCGCGGAACCTGCGGGCGTAGATACCGAGGACGGTCTCCTGCTCGAACGTCTTCAGATCGAGCTCCTTCACCTCGAGGCCCTGCAGGTTTGCCAGTGGGGCCTGTGCCGCAGCGCGGTGGCAAACCGGCAGGAAGGCGACCGACGTCTGCTGGGTCAGAAGCACCTTCTTGGGCCCCTCGTCGGTGGCCAGCCAGTATTCGATCTCGGTGCCGTCTGGGAGATCACGCCAGTTGCGTGTGAGGAGGAAGCCCCGGAGTTCGGTGGGTGCGAGGGCGGAGGGCATCAGGTGGTGCAAAGGACGCTAACGCGGCAATTCTGATGCCTTGGGCGAGAGGCTAGATGGTCGGGAGGTGCGGTAGCCCTTGCGCATGATACTGATGTTTTGTACAGCATCGCAAAAACCGACACCGAGAAAGCCATGCATAAACCATCCCGCTATGTATTCCGTCCCGCCCGACCAGCTCCGGCATTGCTGCGGCGCATCTGGGCATGGCTCTGAGTCGGCACTGCAGCGCGATATAGGCCAGCCTTCGCTGTCATCAATGATTCTCCGCAGCGTACTCAGACCTTGAGGCACTGGATTGTGCGTAGCCTATGGGAGCACTGACTTTGCCGGACAACGAATCCAACGGGCTTCGCACCACGCTACATCGGGCGTTCTGTGTTGATTTGACAGACGGTTCGCTGAGGCGCGCCACGCCGGTGTCGGTTTGCTCACGACCGGTCCGCGAGCAGGCGGGCGAGTTGAGTTCCGCCTGAAGGCGTCAAGGTCGTGAACGGGGCGGGCAGAATCTCGACCGCAATCCGGGCTAGATCGGCAGGATAGAGGTCCTGCTGCCCTTCCGGATCGAGCAAGGCCCAGCCCTCTCGCAGCCAGGGAAATGCGCCCGCCACGATGCCGATGGTCTGAGGCGTCCTCGCGCACATGTAGTCAGGCAACGCTGCTCGCCCCGGTCGAACAAGGGCCTCTTCGACCGCTGGAATCTCGACCTCGACCCAGCCCTCCTTGCGTCGACAGGCCGGTAGACGAGCAAGCAGCGCGATGTCAAAAGGGATGGGTTGGCCAGCGGCCGCGAAGTAGTAGGCGGTGCGGCGAATATTGTCGATGTCGCCCATCCGGTCATGAAGATAGCTAGCGAGCACGCCCAGTACCGGATCCTGGTGCTTTCTCTCGCGCATCTTCTGTATCAGATCCGATATCTGCCTCTCGGCCAGAGTCCCCGCAGCGTGGTAAGCGACTGCATCTTCCGACGGTTTGGCATCCAGTTCTTCCATCTGTCTGCAGACTAGGCTGCGAGCGCCGGACGCATCGACCCCGAATGTGGGGATGAACCCGGGCATTGCCGCCGCGCCGGTCCAGTTGCCGTTCTCTAGTTCGACGAGGAGTGGCAGCGGAACTGCAAGCTGATTCCTTACCCAGAAGGGCGAACCAGGGAACGCTGGACCGATCCGCCACCACACCCGATCTCTGGTGTCCTCAGCGAGCGCATCAGGGCCGAGCAAAGCGCGAACGGCGCGCGCGCCGGACACGGCGAAGCCAGCGCGGGTCTCGAAATGAGTTGGCCTCTCCTGCGCTAGAAAGCCTTGCCGTACTTCTGTCTCAACCTTCGTAGCCTCCATTTGGCGTCGATCGGCGTTTGCGCGGTCGGACTGGATGAGGTTTTCAAAACTCGTTGGGTTTTGTCCGCGACGGCGCGATGACATGTAGCCCAAGTTGTTGAAGTGTCCGCGGTGCTCTAAGGCGAAACCGAGCTCCGTACGCTCAGGCGCTGCGTGGGCGACGCTCGTGCTCCAACTGCGACCTGTGGGGGGCGGCACTCGGGGGGCACTATCCTGGCTGGTATCGAGCTGTACAGATGCGATGTCGGCCGGATCGGGCCAGGGCGGTAGGATCGGCTTCACGGCCGGTGGAGCGTCCACGTAGATGTCGTCCGGAAATCGCAGGCCGGGATCGATCTCTGGGACGAGGATCAATCCGTAACGTTTCGCCTGCGCTGGCACTGCCGTTTCGAGCCAGGTGGCCAGCGAGTCGCTGAAGAGAGAGTGTGTGCCGTCTCGCTTCATGAAGGCGGCGTCGATGCCACCGCTCAGGGCTTCGAAGATCAGTGTGGAGAAAAGACAGCGGTCATCCGCTTCCGTTTTTCCCCGCAGCATGAAGGCGGCCGTGTAGCTGGACGTAGCCCGGAGCATGTCGGTATGAAGGCGGCGGTCAGACATGCGTCCACGCCGAAGACCTGGATTCGAAGTCAGGGCGTTGGTATCTCGCGTAGTCGGTGCCTTGCGACAGGCATCGGAGAGGATGACCAGCTGGCGCAGGTTGTAGCGCTCCAGAAAAGTCCGCATGGCAGCGACCGAGATGGCCTCGTTCTCCGGCAACCATTTAGAGAGCAGCCAGAGATCTTCCATACCGCGCTGCAGTCCATGGCCGGCGAAGCTGATCAGCAGGCGGTCAGTTGGCTCATTGTCCGGGAGCAGGGCTTCGAGCGCGGTTTGGACGTCAGCCAGTCGAACAGGATCCTGCCTGTCCGTCAGGACGGTGGTGACATAGTCGGCCTTGCGGGCCCAGGCTCCGAGCGCTTCGGCACCATTGACGGCGCCGCCAAGATAGGTAAGTGGCGGCGCGTCGCCAACACCGATAGCCAAGCAAGCTTTGCGAGACATCTCTCCTCCCCGTTCCTCAATATTGATGATGAAGGACTGATTTGGTGCAGGTTTCATTACTACTGCACGCATGATAGAGTGACAGCCTCACAACGGCTAGATTTGGGAGCGGGAGATGGCATTCGATCTTGATCGTGCGCGTGGCTTTGTCAACTCGGTAGAGCTGCCGGAGCGGCCCTCGGGTGTTACTGCGCAGGACACGGCTTCAGTGATCTTTGAAACGACCAAGCAGCAGGCGGCTGTCGTCGGCTCGGATGTGATTGCTTTCGTCGCCGGAATCGAGTCCGATGTTCGTGAGGCGCTTTCCGACTCCGCACTTCTTGCGCAGTTGGTTGCCAACCGCCAGAACCCAGATAAGGAAGACGTCCTACGCTGGTTCGAAAGCTATTTCGAGGTTCTGCAGACGATCGGCTGGACCGTGCAGGACAACGGTTTCGTTGAGTTCTCGGAGTCGGGCGATGGGTTCGAAGTTCACGAAAAGATCCTGGACTTCGCGGCGGTGGCGCTGGGACCGGCTCCGGCTGCGCTGGCTGTCGTCACGGCAACCCTCAACGCTCTCAAAGATGTGGGATCCAACGCGGGTTGGATCACTATCTTCAACCGCGAGACCCAGCACTCCAAGGCGGGTCGCTTCCAGATTTCCGTAGCGCAGCCAGATGGGAAGGGCGGCGTGCTCGTGACGATGATGGCCTTCGCCATCAACGCTCAAAAGACAGTGACCCAGATTCTCTTCTTCAAGGTCAAAAAGACCGAGGCGACCCTCAGGAAAAATGATGGCAAAGCCTCGATCAACGTTGAGGCCCTGCGGAGCCTGAAAGAACCGATTCGCAAGAAGGTGCGTGACTATCAGGCGAGTTATCTGGCCGGCCTGCTGACTTGATGCAGGGCATTTCGGCACTGCACGGCGAGTAGCTGGTCATCTTTTTTGCTGAGGCACCCAAGACAGCCAGGGCAGTCGTTCTCACGAGGCTGACTGCTCCAAGACTGGCAAGCTGTGGCCGAAGAACAGCTCACGCAGTCTTTCATCGGAAATGCCGTTCTTGCGAAGTCCTTCTGCATAGTCGAACATCCAATTCCCCCGGGAGTCGGGTTCGGATAGTCGGCGCCACAACAGATCACGCATTGCCCCTAAATCGTGATCGTCAGCCAGACCGGTCGCCCTGAGGAGCCGAACGTTGTGCAGGAACATGCGAAATAGCGCTGCCATGAGCATGAAGCCGTTATCACGCCCTTCCAGATCGTTCACGCCGAACACCACGACGTCGCGATAGAAGGTAATTGCTGGCCTGAAGATGAGGTCCATCGTGTACGGCTCGCGATATACGATGCTTGGCGAAGCACTTCGGACTTGCATCGCGCGCCGGCATTCGCTGTCGAAATAGTCGAAAGCGAGCCTGGGATCAAGTGCTGCTGGCCCTCCACTATTCTCAAAATCGACTCCCCATGAACGCGGTCCGTTGTATGTTAGCTTTGCCCCCCGCGTAGCTACGGCGTGCGGCGACTCCAGGCCGATGGCACCGCAAAGCGTGTGTCCCATAAGCTGATCAAGAGCCGGCCCCTCACTAGACCAGAAGTGTCGCTTGGCCTCGTTCACTAGACGAGGCAACCTCAGCGAGGGCAACAGGTCTTCGATAAATACCTCTGCATAACCGCCTTGCATGAATGCAAGGTCGAAAGGCGACATGAACGCGACGTCCAACAGGGCGAGAGCCACATGAGCGTCACCCGTCTCCGCCAGCAGCCAGCGATATCCAGGCTCATAGACCCCAAAGATGGCCGTCGCCTCCCACTCCTCTATTCGCGCCTTGCGGTCAGCGAAATTTTGAAGAACAAGGCGCTCTTCGAGCCGTGTCGCCGCTTCCATAAGTTCAGCGCCGGCTAGGATGTTCGGGCCATAAAGAAGTTCAGAGTCACCCCGCCGACTGCGAAAGGCCGGTATGTAATCGAAATCGGAGCGGCGGCAAAGTTCAGCAAACGCTGCCCGACAGGTATTCAGGAATGCGCCGACCGTAAGTCCAGCAGGCTTTCCAATTAGCGCTACCAGGAAATCCTGCAGCACATCGACTTGTACACAGACGTGCAACAGGTACGAGTGGCGAGGGTCCTCTGGGTTGATGCTCAGCGCCCCCTCAAGCACCCAGCGGTGAATTGGCACAGCGAACGGGGGTGCGGACAAAAACTTGGACTACCAGGAGTAGTTCATGTATTCCTACGAAGATCGAATCCGAGCGGTCGAGCTCTACATCAAA
>RCMZ01000113.1_pt1 | contig 48393 bp, 38 predicted proteins | sample 2041141 | NCBI WGS metagenome assembly RCMZ01 (sample SAMN09708263, study PRJNA481090) | Wastewater metagenome, whole genome shotgun sequencing project. | biome: sewage; isolation source: Davis station wastewater (DW) | place: Antarctica: Davis Station | collected 2010-03-01 | reverse complement strand
CCCTGGCGCAGCTCACGGCGCTGGGTGTGGCGGGCGCCGGGGGGCCCAAGGCAGAGCGCGCGCAGACGTTGCAGGCCGTGGCCCAGGCCGCCGGGCCGATGGCCGCGCTGGTGCCCCTGGTGGAGAGCGTGGCTGGCCTGGCCGCCGCCGATGCGCTGGCGGCCGCACCGCAGGTGGCGCGGTTGGCCTTCGGCCACCTGGACTTTCAGGTCGATGCCGCCATGGCCTGCGCGGAGGACGAGGCCGAGCTGCTGCCGGTGCGCATGGCCCTGGTGCTGGCCGCACGCCGCGCGGGGCTGGCGGCGCCCATCGATGGCGTCACGGTGGACACGCGCAATCCTGAGCGCATGGCCCGCGACGCCGCGCGTGCACGGCGCATGGGTTTTGGCGGCAAGCTGTGCATTCACCCGGCACAGGTGCCGGTACTGCATGGGGCGTTCGACCCCGATGCGTCCGCCGTGGCCCATGCGCACCGCGTGCAGCAGGCCCTGCAGGACGCCGGCGGGGGGGTCTGCGTGCTCGACGGCCGCATGGTCGACGCGCCCGTGCTGGCGCAGGCGCAGCAAACCCTGCAGCGCCATGCCCGCGCGCAGCAGCGCCAGGCGGGCCGCTGATACCGGACAAGAACACACCGACGATCTCGCGCGACACCAGGGGCAGGTTGAAGGCGTTCTTTGAGCAGCTTCTCAGCCGCAGGCCGCACTCGGCGCCCGCACAATCACCCCATGCCATCCACGTCTACGTCCACGCCCACTTCGTCCCCGGTCAAACCGTCTTCTGCGCAACCTCTTTGGGTGATGCTGCTGGCCCTGCTGTCGGGCTTTGCGCTCAGCCAGGCGTACCGCACCACCACGTCCATCGTGGCCCAGGGCCTGCAGGTGGATTTTGGCCTGCAGGCCTCCTCGCTGGGCGCGTTTGCGGGGCTGTTCGGCCTGTCCTTTGGCGTGGCGCAATTGCTCATGGGCATTGGCCTGGACCGCTACGGCTTGCGCCGCACGGTGCTTGCGGCGGCGCCCCTGGGCATTGCTGGCGCCGCCTTGTCGGCCCTGGCGCCCAGCTATGGCTGGCTCATGGCCGGGCAGGTGCTCATCGGGGTGGGCTATTCGCCGGCCTTTGTGGCCTGCACGCTGTTCATTGCCCGGCATTTTTCGGCCGAGCGTTTTGCTTTTTTCTCGGGCATGTCGATGGGGGTGGGTGGCCTGGGCCTGCTGTTCACTGGCACGCCGCTGGCCTGGGTGGTGCAGCACTGGGGGTGGCGCGCGGGTTTCGGCGTGCTCTCCGCGCTGAGCGCGATGTCGTGGCTGCTGATCTTCGCGCTGGTGCGTGAGCCTGTGCACCCTGACGCACCACCGCGCCCCCCGGAAAGCTGGGGGCAGGCCCTGGCGGGCTTTGCCGCGCTGCTGATCCTGCCCCACACCTGGGGCATCATCGTGTTGGGCATGTCGTGTTACGCGGCCTTTTTGTCGCTGCGCGGCCTGTGGCTGGGGCCGCTGCTGATGGACCGCTTTGGCTTCTCGCTGCTTGACAGCGGCAACGTGGCGTTGGCGCTGTCGTTGATCGCCCTGTTCACACCAGCCGTGTTCGGGCGCATGGACCCGGGCAAGCACCGGCGCCGGGCCTGGGTGGGCAACGCCTCGCTGCTGATGGCCGGCCTGTTCGCGGTCATGGCGTTTTTGCACCATGGTGGCACCACCGTGGCGCTGATGATTCTGATGGGGCTGTTGTCCGGCTACAGCATCCTGCAGTACAGCGATGCGCGGTCGTCCTATCCGCCCGAGTTGACCGGGCGCGCCCTCTCGCTGTTCACCATGGCCATGTTCCTGGGTGTGGCCCTGATGCAATCGGTGACGGGCGCATTGGGCGCGTGGGCCGGGGCCCGGGGCATGGAGCCTTACCGTGTGGTGCTGTTGGCCATTGCCGTCTGGTTGGCGCTGGCCTCGTTGGCGTTCCGGTTCCTGCCAGCGCCGCCGCTGTTAAAGCAACCCTGAATCCCCTTGTGGATGGGCGGCCCGGCGCAAAACGCAGGCCGAGCGACGCCGCAGATGCCCACGGCGCGGCGAACACATTCTTAGGGCGCTGAGCGCTGCCGCCACACCGCCTGTGCGCCCGCCTGTCCCAGCCGGTCCATGATCGCTTGCGTGTGCGCGCCCGGCAGGCAGGCGTCTGCGGGGGCATAGGCGGCGCCATCAAAGCGTGGCGCCGGCGCGGCCTGCAGCACGCCCTGGTGTTCGGTGTACACGCCGCGCGCACGCATGTGGGGGTGTTGTGCGGCCTCCAGGGGGCTGAGCACGGCGCCAAAGCAGGCATCCGTGGGCTCCAGCAGCGCCTGCCAGTGCGCGCGGGGCTGCGCCAGAAAGAGGGCCGCCAGGCGCGCACGGCGCGCAGGCCAGGTCGGCTTGTCCCACTGCGCACCCACAAAATCAGGGTCTGCCGCCAGCCCCAGCGTGTCCAGCAGCAGGTTGTAGAACTGTGGCTCCAGGGCGCCGATGGTGATGTGCGCGCCGTCCGCGCAGACATAGGTGTCATAAAACGGCGCACTGTCGTGGACGCTGTGCCCACGCTCGTCAGCCACCACGCCATTTTGGCGAGCGCTGAGCATCAGATTCAGCATGTGGGCCGATCCGTCCACGATGGCCGCATCCACCACCGTGCCGCGGCCCGTGGCGCGTGCCTGCACGATGCCCGACAGCAGCCCCGTCATCAGATACAGCGCCCCGCCACCGATGTCGCCCAACACGGCAAAGGGCGAAACGGGCCGCGCGTCAAAGGGGCTGCAGCCCCACAGCGCGCCACTGACGGCGGCATAGTTGGTGTCGTGCCCGGCACGGGGGGCCAGTGGCCCGCCCTGGCCCCAACCGGTCATGCGCCCGTACACCAGGCGGGGGTTGATGCGCTGGCAATCCTCGGGGCCCAGGCCCAGGCGCTCCATCACGCCGGGGCGCATGCCCTCGATGAGCGCGTCGGCCTCGGCCACCAGCGCCAGCACCAGCTGGCGGCCTTCCTCGGTCTTGAGGTCGGCGAACACCGAGCGCTTGCCCCGGTTGAGCAGCGGGCCGGTGGGTGTTTGGCCCTTTGCCTCCCGCACCACGGAGATCACGTCCGCCCCCAGGTCGGCCAGGTGCATGGCACAAAACGGCCCGGGGCCCAGGCCACCAATCTCCAGCACACGTACGCTGTCCAGAACCTTCACGATGTCTCCTTGTGTTGTGTTTTTTTGTGCTGGTGAGGGGGCGTCACGACAGGCCCGAGGCCCCGAGCACGCTCTCTACCGAGCGCACCAGCGTGCGCAGGCGCGGACCGATTTCGGTCTCCAGCTTGCTGCACAGGGGGCTGTAGACGGGCAGCGTCACCGCGAACACCCACAGCTCGCCGTCTTGCGGTTTGGACATGGCTACGGCAATCGACTCCAGCTCGCGGTGCAGGTCGCCGTGGCTGCGGCAAAAGCCGTTCGCGGCCAGATCGTGGCGCGCGTCGTCCAGCCGCTGATCGAGCCAGTCGGCGCGCTGAGGGTCGGTGGCGCGCAGGTCGCGCAGGTAGGCCTCGCGCTCATCATCTGGCAGGCCCAGCAGATAGGCGCGGCCCGACGCGGTACGCGACAGCGAGGTGCGCACGCCCACCTCGGGCCGGAAGATGGGGTTGCCCAGGCTGTTGGCCTGCTCCACCAGGCACAGTTCGCGCCGAAAGCCCACGGTCAGCTGTACTTGGCCTTCGGTGAGATCGGCCAGCGCCTGCATCTGGGGCCGCGCGAGCTGGCGCAGGGCCAGGCGGGTGAGCACTGGTGAGGACAGGCTCAGCAGGCCCAGCCCCGGCACGTATTTGGACAGCCGCTCCGAATAGCGCAGCAGGCCCAGCTCGCACAGCGTGTCCGTGAGCCGGAACAGCGTGGGCTTGGGCAGACCGGTCAGGTCCATCAGCTCCTTGCCGCTGAGTTCCTGGCATTTGTTCGAAAAGCAACGCAATATGGAAACGCCACGCACCAAGGCGCTGACCAATTTGCCGTCGGGATCTGCGTTGACGTTCACATGGACCTCGAAAAACCGCTGATTTTCGCTTGATTCGTGGCCTGCCCTGGCGCTCACGCTTGCGGCCACTGGAAGGGCAACGGTTTTTTCTCCAGAAAACAGCGCACGGCCTCCCGGTGTTCAGGGGTGCCCATGGCCAGGGCCTGGGCGTTGGCTTCCTGCTCCAGCAGCGAGGGCAGGTCGCTGGCGGCCAGGGCCAGCGAGCGCTTGATCAGGCTCAGCGCCACGGGCGAGGCGGTCACGAAGCTGCGTGCAATGGCCTGGGCGCGCGCCAGCAGGGCGTCGGGTTCGGCCAATTCAAAGGCAATGCCCAGCTGCAGCGCTTCTTGCGCACCGATCTCGCGCCCCGACAGCATCAGCTCGCGCGCACGCTGCGCGCCCACAATGCGCGGCAGGGTGTAGAACGCCGCGCAGTCGGGCACCACGCCCACGCGGATGAAGGACATGGCAAAACGTGCCCGCGTGCTGGCCACGATGAAGTCGGCCGCCAGCGCCAGGCTGAAGCCTGCGCCATAGGCTGCACCATCGACGGCCGCCACCACCGGTTTGTCCAGCAGCATCAGGTCCTTGAGCCAGTCGTGCAGGCCGGTCAGGCGCTGGCGCCAGCCGCCGTTGTCCAGCCCACTGGCCGCAATGTTGGCCAGGTCGCCACCCGAGCAAAAATGGGTGCCCGCGCCCGTCAGCACCAGCGAGCGAATGGCGGGGTCGCCCTGCACCTGGCGCACCACCTCGGCCATCTCCACCCGCATCGCGGGGTCAAAGGCGTTGCGTTTTTCGGGGTTGTCCAACACCAGGGTGGCCACGCCGGCCTCCACGCCGAAGCGGATGCGCTGGTAGTCGCGGCTCATGCGGCGCCCCGCGGGGTGTACGAGGCGCGCATGTCCCGGCCGCCGCGCAGCGAGGAGCCACCATCCACGGGGATGACGGTTCCCGTCACGTAACCGGCCTGCGGCGACGACAGGAACAGCGCCACGTTGGCAATATCGTCCAGCGTGCCCATGCGCTGCAGCGGCACGCTGGCCAGCATCTGTGCCAAGGCATCGGGCGAGGGCGCCAGCCGGCGAATGCCCTCGGTGTCTGCGATCGGGCCCGGAGAAATGGCGTTGACGCGCACGCCGGCCTCGCCCCATTCCATGGCGAGCACCCGCGTCATCATGTCAATGCCGGCTTTGGCCGCGCAGGCATGCACTTGGTACATGGTGGGGTTGACCCCTTGGGGGGCCGAAATATTGATGACACTGGCCCCCGGCTTCTTGAGCAACGGATAGGCCAGGCGCAGCACGTGAAAGCTGCCGTTCAGGTCGATGTCGATCACCGTCTTGAAGCCGTTGGGCGACAGCTCGGCCGCCGGGGCGATGAAGTTGCCCGCTGCGCCCGACACCAGCACGTCGATGTCGCCAAACTGCGCGTGCGACTGGCGCAGCGCCGCCTCTACCGCCACGGGGTCGCGCACGTCGGCGCTGATGCCCAGCGCCTGTGCGCCCAGCGCGCGCAGCGCATCGGCCGCTTGCTGCACCTTGTCCGGTGAGCGGCTCATGACCGTGACACGGGCGCCCGCGCGGGCAAACGCCTGGGCGATACCGAGATTGATGCCGCTGCTGCCACCGGCCACGAACACGTGGCGGCCTGCGAAGGAGGGGGTGTGGGGGGAGTGGGGCATTCGGGCTCCTCAGTCGAGTTGTAACTTCTGGCTGCGGATCAGTCCGCCCCAGTCCTGGCGGTGGTGCCGCCCGCCGCACCGGGTACGACGAAGGTAATCGGGCGCGCCGCCCAGGCGCAGCGCATGGCGACGATGAGGGAACTGCATTGCTTGTCTCCTTCAGTCATGGCAGCACTGGGCGGCCTGGTTGCTATTGATTAGATAGCTTGCTGCGTTGGATGGACGGGCATTTCGCCTCTTTTTCCATCAAACCCCTTGCCAGACGGGCGGGCGTTTTTCGGCAAAGGCGGTGGCGCCTTCGCGTGCATCCTGCGAGGCGAACACCGGCGCGGTGATGGCTGCCTGGCGCTCGAACATGTCGGCCTGGGCCCAGTCGGCCGACTCCAGGGCGACGCGCTTGCTGGCGATCAGGGCCAGCGGGCCATTGACGGCGACGGCCTGGGCCAGCTCCAGTGCCGCATTCAGTGCCTCGCCGGGCTCGACCAAGCGGTTGACCAAGCCGTGGGCGTGGGCGCGTTCGGCGCCCAACATGTCGCCGGTGAGGATGCATTCCATGGCAATGTGGTGGGGCAGGCGCTTGGGCAGGCGCAACAGCCCGCCTGCGGTGGCCGCCAAGCCCCGCTTGACTTCAGGCAGGCCGAACCGGGCCGTGCGGGCGGCCACAATCAGGTCGCAGGCCAGCACGACCTCGAACCCGCCGGCCAGGGCGTAGCCCTCCACGGCGGCGATCAGCGGCTTGCGCGGCGGTTTTTGCGTCACGCCGCAAAAGCCCCGGCCCGCGATGCTGGGGCGTTTGCCCTGCAAAAATCCCTTCAGGTCCATGCCCGCGCAGAAGGTGCCGTCCGCGCCGGTGATGATGCCCACCTGCAGTGCCGGGTTGTGGTCCAGCGCATCGAGCGCGGCCACCATGGCTTCGGCCATCTCCAGCGTGGCGGCGTTGCGCGCCTCGGGGTTGCTCAGCGTCATGATCTGCACGTTGCCGCGCACTTCGACCAATACCGTGGATGTCATCAAAAAATTCCTTTCAGTGCTTCGCGGCGTTGTTCGCCGCATTGCGCCCCGACCTCTGGAACTGGCGCTGCCCAGACCAAGGCGCGTAGCGCCTCAGGGGGTTGTCACCTCGGCGCCATGCGGATTGCGCCGTCGAGGCGAATGGTCTCGCCGTTGAGCATGGGGTTCTCCAGAATGTGCAGCGCAGTCAGCGCGTATTCCGAGGGGTGGCCCAGGCGCGCCGGGTGGGGCACCGAGGCGGCCAGCGACTGGCGCACGTTGTCGGGCAGCTTGGCCAGGATGGGCGTGTCGAACAGGCCGGGGGCAATGGTGCACACGCGGATGAACTTGGACGCCAGGTCGCGCGCGGCCACGATGGTCATGCCGATCACGCCGGCCTTGGACGAGGCATAAGGGATCTGGCCGATCTGCCCTTCGTAGCCCGCCACCGACGCGGTGAGCACGCACACGCCGCGCTCGCCGTCGATCGGTTCGTTTTGGGCCATGCTCACGGCCGCCAGGCGCAGGGTGTTGAAGCTGCCGATCTGGTTGACGCGGATGATGTTGATGTATTTTTCGAGCGAGCCGGGGCTGCCATCTTTTTCGATCAGGCGCACCGGCCCGCCAATGCCGGCGCAGTGCACCAGCGCGCGGAGGTTGCCAAAGGCCTCGGCTGCAGCGACGGCCTGGGCCATCTGATCGGCGTCCGCCACGTCGGCCTTCACGTAGCGCAGGCGGCCGGCGTATTGGTGTTCCATGGCCTGGCCGCGCGCGTCGTTCAGGTCCACGGCCACCACGTTCAGGCCACGTTCCAGCAGCGCGATGGCAGAGGCCTCGCCCAGGCCCGAGACCCCGCCTGTCACGAGGGCGGTCATTCCTTGTTGCAGCTTCATGATTCTTTCCTTTTTGGCCTCTAGCGCTTATCCATCAAGCGCTAATAGCTATTGAATTGATAGTTAAAGGCGTTCGATGATGGTGGCGTTGGCCATGCCGCCGGCTTCGCACATGGACTGCAGGCCGTAGCGTTGGCCGCTGTCTTCCAGGGCGTGCAGCATGGTGGTCATGAGGCGGATGCCCGAGGCGCCCAGCGGGTGGCCCAGGGCAATGGCGCCGCCGCGCGGGTTCAGGCGCTCGCCATCGGCCTTGAGCTCCTTCCGCCACGCGAGGGGCACCGAGGCGAAGGCCTCATTGATCTCGTAGTGGTGGATGTCATCCAGCGTCATCTTGGCCTTGGCCAGCACGCGCTGTGTGGCCGGGATGGGGGCGGTGAGCATGTACAGCGGGTCGTCACCCACCACGTCAAAGGCCACGAACCGCGCACGCGGGCGCAGGCCCAATTGCTGGGCACGCTGCTCGCTCATGATGAGCATGGCGCTGGCGCCGTCGGTCATCTGCGAGGCGTTGCCGGCCGTGGTGGCCCACTGAATTTGCGGAAAGCGCGCGGACAGTTCCTCGCTCTCGAACACGGCCTTCAGGCCGGCGAGCTTTTCTGCCGTGGTGCCGGGCCGGATGGTTTCGTCCGCGGTGACGGGGCCCGCCGGGGTGTCGATGCCCACGATCTCGCGCGCAAAGCCGCCGCTGGACTGCGTGCCATGGGCGCGCTGGTGTGAGCGCACGGCATAGGCGTCCAGTTCGGCGCGAGAGAGGCCCCAGCGGGCGGCGACCAGGTCGGCCGACACCCCCTGGCCCACCAGGCCGGGCGCGTAGCGCGCGTCAAAGCGGGGCCCGGTGGTGTTCTTGCCGATGCGCGAGCTGCCCATGGGCACGCGGCTCATCGACTCCACGCCGCAGGCGATGACGATGTCCTGCGTGCCCGCCATGATGGCCTGGGCCGCAAAGTGCACGGCCTGCTGGCTGGAGCCGCATTTGCGGTCGATGGTGGTCGAGGGCACATGCGCCGGCAGGCCGGCGGCCAGCCAGGCCAGGCGCCCGGGCGTGCCGGCCTGTTCACCCACCTGGCTGACGCACCCGCAGATCACGTCGTCCACGGTGCCGGGGTCAAGCCGATTGCGGGTGACCAACCGCTCCAGCACCTGGGAGAGCAAGTCCACCGGATGGACTTCGGCCAGCGCGCCGTCGGGCTTTGCCCGCGCCATGGGGCTGCGAATGGCATCGACGATGACGGGAATATTCATATTCACTCCATGTGTTTATGAGACAGATGATCCATTAAAAATGATTTTGACCGCGTTAGTTTGTGCTAAAGGCCGTGTTTACCCGGTATTTATTCACACGCCAGCCTGAAAAAATTCGTCAGCACACAGGGTTTGTGAGACAGGTACTTTTGCTGGGGGTGGGCTTCTCCACGCCGGCGTCTTGCCAAGGAGCAACAGGTGACAGACATGCAGGATCTTCTTGCCGCTGGGCCGCCCCCAGGCCAAAAGCTGCCCATTCGGGAGGCAGCGACCCCCGCAGCGGGCGAGCGTGGGGACTTTTTGGGCCGTGCGGCGGCAGCGCCTGATCGCGTGGTGTTGGTGATGGCTGAAACCGGCACGCACCACACGGCCGGCGAGGTGGCGCGCAGCGCCTTGCAGATGGCGCAGTGGCTCCATGCCCAAGGGTTGCAGGCGGGCGAGCGCTTTGCGGTGGTGCTGGAAAACCGGGTGGAGATCCTGGCCCTGGCCCTGGCCGCCCGGCAGGCGGGTTTGTATGCGGCGGTGCTCAGCACCCACCTGACGCCGGCCGAGGTGGCCTACATCGTGCAGGACTGCGGGGCGCGGCTGGTGGTGGCGTCGCACAAGACCATGCCCCAGCTGGCCGCGTTGTTGGCGGTTCACCCGCTGCCTTGCTGGACGGTGGACGCCGCCATGCCGCAGGCGCCTTCAGTGCAGGCCGCGTTGCAGGCCTTGCAGGGCCCGCAGGCGGACTTCCAGGACCGGGCGCTCGGGCGCGACCTGCTGTATTCATCGGGCACAACGGGCCGGCCCAAGGGCGTGCTCAAGCCCCTGCAGCCCGCCCATTTGCGCGGCCAGACCGACCCCGAGGCGCTGGGCACGGGCCGCCTCATGGGCATGGACGAGCACACCGTTTACCTGTCGCCCGCGCCGCTGTACCACGCCGCGCCGCTGCGCTACACGCTGCGCGTGCTGGAGCTGGGTGGGCAGGCGGTGATCATGGAGCGCTTTGACGCCGAAGCCGCCCTGGGCCTCATCGAGCGCCACCGCGTCACCCACAGCCAGTGGGTGCCCACCATGTTCGGCCGCATGCTCAAGCTGCCCGAGGCCGTGCGGCGGGGCTACGACCTGTCCAGCCACCGCGTGGCCATTCATGCTGCGGCACCGTGCCCCGTGCACGTCAAACACGCCATGCTCGACTGGTGGGGCGACATCCTGATGGAGTACTACGCGGGCTCCGAGGGCTGTGGCACCACGACGATCTCCTCACCCGAATGGCGCCAGCGCCCGGGTTCGGTGGGCCGCCCCACCACGGGCCAGCTGCACATCGTGGACGACGCCGGGCAGGAGCTGCCCGCGGGCGAGATCGGCCAGGTGTATTTCTCGGGCGGGGGCCAATTCAGCTACCTCAACGACCCCGAGAAGACCCGGCAGGCCATCAATGAGAGGGGCTGGATCACCTATGGCGACATCGGCCATGTCGATGCGGACGGTTATCTGTTCTTGAGCGACCGCCGGGCGGACCTGATCCTGTCGGGAGGCGTGAACCTGTACCCGCAGGAGATCGAGAACGCGCTGATGCGCCACCCCGACGTGCAGGAGGTGGCCGTCGTGGGGGTGCCCCATCCCGACTTTGGCGAGCAGCCCTTGGCGGCCGTGGTGCTGCGCCCGGGGGCGGACGGCGCGCTCGCAACGGCCCGCGCCATCGTCTCCCAGGCCGCCGAAGTGCTGGCGCGCATGAAGCTGCCCCAGCGCATGGTGTTCGTCGACGCGCTGCCGCGCCTGGAGACCGGCAAGCTGCTTCGCCGCCAGCTCAAAGAGCGCTTTCGCGATGAGCCGCAGGCGGGTTTTGCCCTGCGCGACTCCTAAAACAATAGCTGCTGGCGCTTTTCAGATAAGCGCTAGAGCCATATTTGACTTCTATTTCTTGAGACACTGACCATGCAAGACCTGATCCCGCGCACCGTCTACCGCGAAGACCACGAACAGTTCCGCGAGCAGGTGCAGCGCTTCTTCGACAAGGAAGTGGTGCCCTTTCATGCGCAGTGGGAGCGAGAGGGCATCGTGCCCAAGGAGGTGTGGCGCAAGGCGGGGCGCGAGGGCTTGCTCAACACCATGCTGCCCGAGCCCTACGGCGGCGGCGGCGACTTTGGCCACGCGGCGGTGCTGATCGAAGAGGTGGGCCGCACGGGCGCCACCGGCCTGGGGTTTCCGCTGCACTCGGACATCGTCGCTCCCTACATCAATGCCTATGGCAGCACGGCGCAAAAAGACCGCTGGCTGCCGCGCATGGCGGCGGGCGAGTTGATCGGCGCCATTGCCATGACCGAGCCCGGCGCGGGCAGCGACCTGAAATCGGTGCGCACCACGGCCGTGTTGAGCAAAAGTAGCGAAGGCGGTGAGGGCGACCATTACGTTCTCAACGGCAGCAAGACCTTCATCACCAACGGCATCAATTGCGAGATCGTCATCGTGGTGGCCAAGACGGCGCCCGAGCTGGGGGCCAAGGGCGTGTCGCTGATCGTGGTGGAAGAGGGCATGCCGGGCTTCAGCAAGGGCCGCAAGCTGGAGAAGATCGGCCTGATGGCGCAGGACACCTCCGAGCTGTTCTTCGACAACGTCAAGGTGCCGGTGGACCACCTGCTGGGCCAGGAGAACATGGGCTTCAAGTACCTGATGCACGAGCTGGCGCAGGAGCGCCTGGTGGTGGCGGTGCGTGCGGCCACGTCCATCGAGACCTTTCTGCAAAAGACGGTGGCCTACACCCGCGAACGCAAGGCCTTTGGCCAGACCGTGTTCGAGTTTCAGAACACGCGCTTCAAGCTTGCAGAGGCCAAGGCCCAGGCCACCATGCTGCGCGTGTTTGTGGACGACTGCATCGCGCTGCATATGAAACGCGCGCTCACGCCCGAGCGTGCTGCCATGGTCAAGCTCAACGCCACGGCGCTGCAAAACCGCCTGCTCGACGAGTTTTTGCAGCTGCATGGTGGCTATGGCTACATGACCGAATACCAGGTGGGCCGCGCCTGGACCGATGCCCGCATCGGTCGCATCTACGGCGGCAGCGACGAGATCATGAAAGAAATCATCGCCCGCACGCTGTAGCCCGAGCCATCCGTTCCCTCAATAACATTCAAGGAGACATCACCATGGCATTCACCCGGCGCAAGACTTTGGGCCAATGGCTACCCGTGATCGCGCTGGCCGCCTGCGGCGTCGGCGGCACCCACGCGCAGGCACAGGCACAGGACCCATACCCCAGCAAGCCCATCCGTGTCATCGTGCCCTATCCTGCAGGCGGCGGCACGGACACCATTGCCCGGTTGATTGGCGTGCAGCTCTCCCAGCGCCTGGGCCAGCCCGTCGTGGTGGAGAACAAGCCCGGCGCCAGCGGCATCCTGGGCAACGACACCGTGGCCAAAGCGCCCGGTGACGGCTACACCGTGCTCATGGGCATCACCACGGTCGTGCAGATCCCGGCGCTTTACAAGAAGGTGCCCTACAAGCTCAGCGACCTGACCCCGGTGTCGCAGGTGGCCAAGTCCGCCGACTTGTTGATGGTGCCGCGCAGCTCGGGTGTGACCACGCTGGCGCAGTTTGTGCAAAAGGCCAAGGCGGCGCCGGGCACGCTCAATTACGGCACGTACGGCAATGCCACCTCGTCGCACATGAACGGCGAGCGCTTCAAGCAAAAGGCCGGCATCGACATCACCCACATCCCCTACCAAGGCTCGGGGCCGGAGATGGCCGCCCTGCTGGGCGGGCAGTTGACGCTGGCGCTGGTCGACGCCACGGCCGCCTACCCGCACATCAAGTCAGACAAGCTCAATATCCTGGCCGTGACCGGCGCGCAGCGCCATCCGGCCCTGCCGCAGGTGCCCACCATGACCGAAGCGGGCTACCCGGGGCTGGAGGCCAATGGCTGGTTTGGCATGTTCGTGCCCGCCACGACACCCAAGGCCATCGTGGACAAGTTGGGTGCTGAGGTGGCGGCCATCGTCAATACCCCCGAACTGCACAAGCGCATGACGGACATGGGACTGATTGCCGTGGGCTCGCTGCCCGATGAGTTCAAGGCCCAGATCGACAAGGATGCCGCGCATTGGAAGAACGTGGCCGAGTCGGCCCATATTTCGATGGACTGATGAGCCCCGACCACTTCACAGGGACAAGCACCATGACCCCACAAGCCCACTCTTTGGGATGGAACCGGCGCCAGCTGCTGGCAGCGGCCGCCAGTGTGGCCGCTGCCGGCCCGTTGGCCGCGCAGGGGCAAGCCAGCTTCGCCACCCGCCCGGTGCGGGTGGTGGTGCCCTTTGCGGCAGGCGGCGCCACCGACGTCATTGCGCGCGTACTGGGTGAGCGCATGGCGACACGCTTCGGCCAGCCCGTGGTGGTCGACAACAAGCCCGGTGCCGCCGGCCTGATCGCGGGCGACGCCGTGGTCAAGTCACCGCCCGACGGCATGACGGCGCTGCTGGGCACGACCTCGTCGATGCTGACCAATAAGTACCTGTACAAGAAAACGCCCTATGACCCGTCGACCGACCTGAGCCCGCTGGTGCGCGTGTGCCTGGCGCCGATCGCCCTGGTGGTGACGGCCGACACGCCCGCGCAGAACCTGCAGGAGTTCATGGCCTGGACACAGGCCCAAAAAGGCAAGCTGTCCTATGGCTCTTATGGCATTGGCTCGCATGGCCAGCTGGCCTGCACCACGCTCAGCGAGGTGGCTGGCGCCGACATGACGCATGTGGCCTACAAGGGCGAAGCGCCCATGGTGCAGGACCTGCTGGGCGGCCAGATCAAGATCGGAATGGGTAGCCTGCTATCGCTCAAGGCGCACATCGATGCGGGCAAGCTGCGCGCGCTGGCAGTGACCGGCCCGCGCCGTGTGCCGCTGCTGCCCGACGTGCCCACTTTCACCGAGGCTGGCTACACGCAAGATGCGCTGTCGATTGTGGGCTGGCTGGCCATTGCGGGCCCCAAGGGCATGCCGGCCGACGTGGCCCAGCAGTGGGCACGGGCCGCCAACCATGCCGTGGCCAGCCGCGAGGGCATGGCGCGCATCATCGCTGCGGGTTTTGTGCCGGTGGACGACGACACCCCAGAGAAGTTCGCCCGGCTGTGGGCGCAGGAGGCGCCGATCTGGGGCCGCTTGCTGCAGTCAGCAGGCATCCAGCCCAGTTGAGTGTGTGAGAAGCAAGCCCCGCTTTGAACAGGTTCTCAGGCTAATGCCTACGCCTATGCCTACGCCTACGCCTGTGCGGGCGTAGGCTGGCGCGGCATCAATTTGAACGTACCGGTGGCCAGTGCCACCAGGGTGCCGTCTTCGGCGCGCACTTCGCCACGCGCAAAGCTGATGGAACGGCCGCGCCGCTCACAACGCGCGGTGGCGATCAAATCCCCACTGCCCGCAGCCACGTAGTGCAGCGTCAGGTCGATGGTGGCCACGCCATAGGCGGCGGGATCGTGCGCACGCGCACAGGCGGCCAGGGCGCAATCGAGCAAGGTGGCGATGGCGCCGCCGTGAACCTCGCCACGGCTGTTGGCTTGCCCCGGCTGGAAGCCCATGCGCACCTGGGCCATGTCGTTGCCGATGCGCTCGCCGCGCAGCGCCATGGCGCGGGCCATGGCCATGGGCAGGCCGAAGAACATGTCGGGGGCTTCGCCAGCGAAGGGGCTGGCGGGGATGTTGTCGTGATCCGTGGACGGGTGTTGCATGGCGTGGATTGTCAGGTGTTCATGGTGGGCCCGCACGCAACGGCCCAGGCGGCGGCAGCCGCGCAAAGGCCGCCCCACCGCGCTGGCGGCGTCCCCTTGCTCGGAGAAGCCGAGAGCGGCGGGCGCCGCGTAGCGGCTCAGGGGGCGTCAATCCACTTTTGCACCCGTGGACTTGACCACGGCCGCCCAGCGCGTGATTTCGCGGTCGATGTGGGCTTGCAGTGCTTCGGGCGTGGAGCCCACGGGCTCGTAGCCGCCAGCGGCCAGTTGTGCCTGCAGCTGGGGCTGGCGCAGCGCGGTGGCAATCTCGCGGCTCAGGCGCTGCGTGACTTCGGGTGGCGTGCCGGCCGGCGCGATCAGCGCATACCAGCCGGTCACGTCGAAGCCTGCGATGCCTTGCTCCTGCACTGTTGCCACCTCGGGCGCCAGTGCCGAGCGGCGGGGGCTGGTGACGGCCAGTGCGTGCATGCGCCCACCGCGAATGTGGGGCATGGACGTGGAGATGCTGTCAAAGGTGAGGTCGATGTCACCGGCCAGCATGGCATTGACCACGCCCGCGCTGCCCTTGTAGGGCACGTGTGTCATCTGGACGCCGGCGATGCTGCTGAAATATTCAGCCGCGAGGTGCCCGGTGTTGCCGTTGCCGGCCGAGCCAAAGGTGAGCTTGCCCGGAGCCGCCTTGGCGGCCTGTATCAGCTCGGGAATGTTCTTTGCCGGCAGCTTGCCGCTGGCCGCCACCACCATCGGCAAGTTGGCCACCAGCGAGACGGGCGCGAAGTCCTTGCGCGTGTCGTACGGCAGCTTGGGGTAGAGGCTGTCGTTGATGGCGTGGGCTGCCAGCACCATCAGCACCGTGTAGCCGTCAGGCTTGGCGCGTGCCAGGTATTGCGTGGCCAGCGTGCCGCCTGCGCCGGGCTTGTACTCCAGCACCACCGGCTGGCCCAGTTGCTGCTGTAACTGCATGGCCAGCGGCCGGCCCAGCAGGTCGGCGCTACCGCCGGGCGGGTAGGGAATCACCAGCTGTATGGGCTTGGCGGGCCAGGGGTCTGCCGCCTGGGCCACGGGGGCCATCACCAGGCCGGCGGACAGGGCACAACCGGCAAGCAAGGCGCGGCGCAGCCGCGAGGGACGGTGGAACATGAGGGTCTCCTGGGTGTGGAAATCGGGCAATCTGGCAATCGGGCCGTGGGGCGGTTGGTCAATCGGGCGGTGGGGCTGTGGGTCAATGGGTCCGTCGGTCAGTCGTTCCATGGACCACAGGGCCGCCCTGCAGATACTGCTCGCGCAACTGGCGCTTGAGCACCTTGCCAATCTCGCTGCGCGGCAGGTGCGCCACCAGGCGCAGATCGGCCACGCGCTGGGTCTTGCCGACACGGTCGTTGAGCCAGTCGCGCAGGGCAGCAGCCGGGGGCTGGGCGCCCGCAAGGGGCACCACGTAGGCGACGGGGGTCTCGCCCCATTGCTCGGACGGCACGCCCACCACCGCGCATTCGGCCACCTGCGGGTGCTGCGCAAGCACCCCCTCGATGTCGCTCGGGTAGACGTTGAAGCCGCCCGTGATGATCATGTCCTTTATGCGGTCGCCGAGCACGATGAAGCCGTCCTCGTCCAGGCGACCCACGTCGCCGCTGCGGATGAAGCGCTGGCCCGTGCTGTCGAACCACTCGGCTTCGCGCGTCTTGTCGGGCAGGCGGTGGTAGCCGCTCATCATGCCCGCCGAGCGCCCGACGATCTCGCCCTGTGCTCCCAGGGGCAGCTCGCGCTCCTGCTCGTCGATGAAGCGGATGTCCGCACCCTCGCCAGGTCGCCCGACGGTGTGCAACTTGTGCGCGAACGTGTGGCAATGCAGTTCGCAGCGCACGCCGCCCTCGGTCATGCCGTAGTATTCGATGAGCCGGCCGGGCCAGCGCCGCAGAACCTCGGCCTTGAGCGTGGCGCTGAATGGGGCGCTGGTGCAGAACTTGTGCTGCAGCAGGCGCAGGTCGGTGGAATCGAATGTGGGGCACGCCATCAGGCGCTGGTATTGCACCGGCACCAGCATGGTGTGGGTGGCGCCCTGTTGCTCGGCCAGCGACAGATAGTGCGCAGCGTCGAACTTGCGCATCATCACCAGCGTGCCGCCCAATGCCAGCGTGGGCAACGCAGCCACGAGCGTGGTGTTGGAATACAGCGGCGTGGCACACAGGGAGACGGCGTCGGGACCATAGCCATTGATGACGGCGCGGCGCACATGGGCCCAGCGCATGGCCCACGACTGCACGATGCCCTTGGGAACGCCTGTGGTGCCCGAGGAATAAATCACGTTGAACGGCCAGTCAGGCAGCGGGGCGATCGGTGCGGGGGCGGTCTCCTTCGCCGCCAGCCAGTGCGACCACGGCTCTCCCGCCTCGGGCGCGTCATCCAGCGCCACGCAGCGCAGCGCGGCGCCCTCCGTCAGCGGCCACTGCGCGGCGACCGCGCCGTCGCGCAGCACCAGCCGTGCGTCGCAGTTGTCCAGCATCGCACTCAGATGCCCCGCCGTGGCAGAGGGGGCCAACGGAGCCACCGCCACGCCGGCGCGCAACGCGCCGAGATACGCCAGCACGTATTCGATGGAGGTCCCGGCGCAAAGCGCCACCACCTCACCCGGCCGCAGGCCATCGCGCTGCAGGCTGGCGGCCACGCGCTCCATCCCGGCGCACAAGGAGGCGTAGTCCAGGCGCTGGCCATCCAGGACCAGCGCCGTATGTTGAGGGCGATGCGCGGCTTGCTGCGCGATCAGTTCGGGCAGTGATCCGAAGGGCTGCGCCAGCAGATGTTCAATGTCTTGGTGCATGGCGATGACCATAGCCAAGCCCCTCGCGATCCGTACCTAGGGTTTGGGAGCGAATCGCTTTGCCTTTGGGAAAGCCCCACTTTCGGGCCCAGAAAGCGGGGTCTTGCGGTGCTTGCCTTGCCCTTGCAGGGATTGCGGAGGGCGCCGCAATCAGCGCTTGCACCATGGGGACTCCGCCTGGGCTGGGCGAAGCGGGGCCGGCCCACATGTTGCGGGTGCGCGCATGGCGATAGAAAAGCGGTGGTCTACCCATTCCCGGGGCAAGGCCGGGGCGCGTGGCCCCCTATCGGGCTGCGGCAAGACCCCCCGTTCGCCCCGCGCGGTCCAGCTTTCTACAATAGCGGGCTATGCAAGCCCTTCATTACACCCGCGCCGCGCAACTGCCCGACATCCTCGCCCAACGCATCGTCATCCTCGACGGCGCCATGGGCACCATGATCCAGCGCTTCAAGCTGGGCGAGTCGCAGTACCGGGGCGAAGGCTACACAGGCCCAGGCAGTGTGGGCGACCGGTTCAAGGACTTTCCGCGCGACGTGAAGGGCAACAACGAGTTGCTCAGCCTCACCCGGCCCGACGTGATCAGCGACATCCACGAGCGCTACCTGGCCGCAGGCGCCGACCTCATCGAGACCAACACCTTCGGCGCGACCACCGTTGCGCAGGAGGACTACAAGATGGCCCACCTGGCGCGCGAGATGAACCTGCGCTCGGCGCAGCTGGCCCGCGCTGCCTGCGACAAATACTCCACGCCTGACAAACCCCGCTTTGTGGCGGGCGCCCTGGGCCCCACGCCCAAAACAGCCAGCATCAGCCCCGACGTGAACGACCCCGGTGCACGCAATGTCGATTTTGAGCAGCTGCGCGCCGCCTATTACGAGCAGGTCGAAGCGCTGGTGGAAGGCGGCTCGGATGTGCTGCTGGTCGAAACCATCTTCGACACCTTGAACGCCAAGGCCGCGCTGTTCGCCATCGATGAGTTCTTTGAGAACAGCGGCGAGCGCCTGCCCCTCATCATCAGCGGCACCGTGACGGACGCCTCGGGCCGCATCCTCTCCGGCCAGACCGTCACCGCCTTCTGGCACAGCGTGCGCCACTCGCGCCCGCTGGCCATCGGCCTCAATTGCGCGCTGGGCGCCACGCTGATGCGCCCCTACATCCAGGAGTTGAACCGCGTAGCTGAGGACACGTTCATCAGCTGCTACCCCAACGCCGGCCTGCCCAACCCCATGAGCGACACCGGCTTTGACGAAACGCCCGAGATCACCAGCCGCCTGGTGCACGAATTTGCCGCCGAGGGGTTGGTCAACATTTTGGGTGGCTGCTGCGGCACCACGCCCGACCACATTGGCGCCATTGCCAAGGCGGTAGAGAGCGTGCCCGCCCGCAAGATGTTCTACCCTGCTGAAGCGTAATATTTGAGTTAAATCGCCCTCTAGTGCTTATTCCATAAGCGCTAGTAGCTATAAAAATAGTAGTAATCGCCTTGATTGCCACACCAATGCAGTGCGGCAACCCATTGCCGTCCCATGGCCCATGCGGCAATCTAGCGCTCTGCCGCAGCGCAGGCGCCCCGCACGCTGGCCGCCCCAAGCCTTCTCTTCACCATGCCCGATACCGCCACACTGACCGAACCCGTTGATGCCGCAGCGGCTGCCGACAAAGCCGCCGCCCACGCCGCGCTCAAGCTCGAAAAGCGCCTGGTGCGCCAGGTGGCCCAGGCCATTGGCGAGTTTGGCCTCATCGAAGACGGCGACAAGGTCATGGTGTGCGTGTCGGGCGGCAAAGACAGCTACGCCATGCTCGACGTGCTGCGCATGCTGCAGCAGCGCAACGGCAACCGCTTTGAGCTGATCGCCGTCAACCTCGACCAAAAGCAGCCCAGCTTTCCGGCCCACGTGCTGCCCGAATATTTGGCGAAGGTGGGCGTGCCCTTCCACATCGAAACCCAAGACACCTACAGCGTCGTCAAAGAGCACATTCCCGAGGGCAAGACCATGTGCAGCCTGTGCAGCCGCTTGCGCCGGGGCATTCTGTACCGCGTGGCCGACGAGCTGGGCTGCACCAAGATCGCGCTGGGCCACCATCGCGACGACATGCTGCAGACCTTCTTCTTGAACATGTTCTTTGGCGGCAAGCTCAAGGGCATGCCGCCCAAGGTGCAAAGCGACCGGGGCGACCACCTCATCATCCGCCCGCTGGCCTATGTGGCCGAAGACGACCTGACCCGCTGGGCCGACATCCGAGCATTCCCCATCATCCCCTGCACGCTGTGCGGCAGCCAAGAGAACCTGCAGCGCAAACAAATCGGCCAGATGCTGCGCGACTGGCAACAGCTCTACCCCGGCCGCATCGAGAACATGGCTGTGGCCCTGCGCAACCTGGTTCCCTCGCACTTCATGGACCCGCGCCAGTTCGACTTCAAGGGCATGGTGCCCAATGGTGTGGCCGACGCCGATGGCGACAAGGCCTTTGACGCCGAAGACCTTCCCGTGCAGGCCGTGGGCATGCTCGCGGGTTTGCCGTTGATGCCCCGCTGACCCTCCTTATCCACTTGATTGCCATGGCGTCACTGACAGCTTTGACATCCCCCCAAACCGTTCGGGCTGAGCCTGTCGAAGCCGGGTGCAAGCCTTCGGCAGGCTCAGCCCGAACGGGCGGTGATGGTGCTGCTGTGACCCTTCCTTAGTTAAACCGCAGGCCACCCCATGACCATCCTAAAAGCCCCTGAACTGCTCTTGCCCGCTGGCTCGCTCGACAAGATGCGCGCCGCCTACGACTTTGGTGCCGACGCCGTCTACGCGGGCCAGCCGCGCTACTCCTTACGCGCACGCAACAACGAGTTCAAGCTCGAGCAGATCCGCCAAGGCATCAGCGAGGCGCACGCACGCGGCAAAAAGTTCTTCGTCACCAGCAACCTGATCGCCCACAACGACAAAATCCGCACCTACCTGCGCGACATCGAGCCCGTGATCGACTGCCAACCCGACGCCCTCATCATGGCCGACGCAGGCTTGATCATGATGGTCAAGGAAAAGTGGCCCGACCAGGTGGTGCACCTCTCGGTGCAGGCCAACACCACCAACTGGGCGGCCGTGAAGTTCTGGCAAAAGATGGGAGTGGAGCGCGTCATCCTCTCGCGCGAACTCAGCCTGGACGAGATCGAGAAAATCCGCCAGGAATGCCCCGACATGGAGCTGGAAGTGTTCGTGCACGGCGCCCTATGCATTGCGTACTCGGGCCGCTGCCTGCTCAGCGGCTACTTCAACCACCGCGACCCCAACCAGGGCACCTGCACCAACGCCTGCCGCTGGAACTACGCCACCCACGACGCCGACATCGACCCCACCACGGGCGAAGCCATTGCGCAGAAGATGGAAGGCGATTTCAACTTCGAGGCCGCGCAGCAAAAGGCCGAGCAGGCCTTTGCATCGACCACCGGCAACGGCGAGCGCCACCCCAAGGCCGACAAGGTCTACCTCATCGAAGAAGCCGGCCGCCCCGGGCAGATGATGCCCATCATGGAAGACGAGCACGGCACCTACATCATGAACAGCAAGGACCTGCGCGCGGTGGAGCACGTGGCGCGCCTGGCGCAGATCGGCGTCGATTCACTCAAGATCGAAGGCCGCACCAAGAGCCTGTACTACGTGGCCCGCACCGCCCAGGTGTACCGCCGCGCCATTGACGATGCCGTGGCTGGGCGTCCGTTTAACCCCGAGCTGTTGATTGAGCTGGAGGGCTTGTCCAACCGTGGCTACACCGGCGGCCTGCTAGAGCGCCGCCCCAGCAACGACTACCAAAACTACATCAACGGCCACTCGGCCACGCAGCGCAGTCAGTATGTGGGTGAGGTGTTGAGCGCCGAGGGCCAGGCCGATGTGGGGCTGTCAGGATGGGTACAGGTCGAAACCAAGAACCACTTTGCTGTGGGCGACCTGATTGAGGTGGTGCACCCGAGCGGCAACATCACGATGCGGCTGCAAGAAATGCGCAACGTGGAAGGCCAGCCCGTGCAGGTGGCCCAGGGCAGCCCCGTGCGCGTGTGGATTCAGTTGCCTGCGCGGTATGCGGGGGCGTTGTTGGCGCGGGTGGTGGAGGGGCAGTTTGGCGAGTTGAGAGCGGATGTCGCTCTGATTGCCTGAGCTATATCAGCGGTGCGGCAACGGCCGCGATCCGTATACGCAGCTGCAGGGTCCTCGATTTGTCTTCGTTGTCCGAGTGCGAACGCTTGGCGGGTAGCGTGGGAACGACACTCAAGTCGCATTCGCGCCGCATTGTGTTTTTAACCATTCAAAGTTTTGCCAATACTTCGGGTCACCGCCAGGCTCTCTGCGCTTTGACTCAATGAAGGGCGCTAGGATTTGGTGGCAGTGTTTGATGCTTGGACTCCAGTTTTCTACGATGACATGCCTGTTCCGAATTAGGCCAGCTTTTAGTAATGCTGCTACAACGTCGTAATTCGCGCAAACCGCAGAAGCGTGGCGTTTTTGCAATTCGTCCCAAGCGTCATGATGCGTTTTCGAGAGGCTTGATCTGACTGCAGCCCTCGCTTCACGAGCCTCTGCTGCTTGAAGAAAGTTCACAATTGAGATGATGCTCTGCGCTTCTGAAGCGTTTTGTGTAGCTTCTATCTGCTTACTCATGGCACGTAGTTGGCGGAGAACCAAGTAGACGGAGATGAAAGCTGCGATTGCAACTATCGCCTGCAAGGCGAGGGTGTATTTTTCATAATCTGTCATGATTTCCTCCAAGTATTTTTTGAGTTGTGATGTCGATTGTGCCAAGCCTTTGCAGAGCTGCCGCGAAAATTGAGTGTGCTGGAGCGGCAAGCATAAACAAAGTCATGCACGATATGAATTTTTGATAATCTATTTCTCCAAGTATTTTTACGGGATGTGATTTGTTTTTCTCGATTAACAGCGTGACCTGCACAAGTCTCGAGCCTAGAATGGGATGATTTAGATATTCTCGAGCTTCGTCAAGAGATCGAATTCCAAATTTTTTGGAATTTTCGCTATGGCCCAAGCCATATAGCTGCGGAAAAATGAACCACATCCAGTGTGATCGCTTGTGTCCTGATGCGAGCTCATCCACTACCGTTTGAAAAATATCGTCCTGAGCTTCCAAAAATCTATTTAAATCGTTGTTCATACGCCTTGTTATTTAATCGATAGGCCATCAGATATACGCTGATGCGGGCGTGAATGTGGTTCGAAGACGCATTCCTAGAGGAATGCGGCGCGCTATACCAATAGGTACTGAGGCAGGCTAAAACTATAGCTCGTGAACTCATTTGGCAGAAGCGTGAAATGGCAGTTTCGTCCTTTTTTTTGGAGCAATGTGCACGGCCTCCACCCTCGGTTTTAGTCCCAGAGCTGTGGAGCGGTAATGCACCCATTCAGCTGGGGTGCCGCCGTTCACCCCAACCGATTCGCCACAGAATCCAGTATCCCTGTCCGCCCCCATGTCCCTCCCCATCGACCCCTCCCGCAGCAGCCTCCCGCCCGTCGCCCAGTTCCTGGCCGAGGCGGCATTGCAGCGGCAGTCGGCGTTGTTAGGGCTCGACAAACAAAAGCCGGTCGCCGCGCCTTCGCCACTGCCAATTGCCGACCCCAGCGCGCCGCCGCCCTCGGTCCACTCTCCCAGTCCACCCGCCGGGCCGCTGCCCACATCGGCCGACGAGGCCAGCATCTCACCCCAGGCGCGCGAGCAACTGGCGGCGGGCTTTGACCCGCGCCGGGGCGGCGTGGCCGGTGGCCGCTTGCCGGGCTCGCGGGGGGATGGCGCGTTGCGGGGTGCACCACCGGCGCCGCCCACCAGCACCGGCGCATCGGCGGCGACGGCTGCTGGCGGGGCGGCATGGCCCGCATCGGGCCTGAGCGCGCCGCTGCTGCGTTTGGTCAGCGCGCTGGTGGCGCAGGTCACGGCCCAGGCCGGGGTGCCACAGCGCTTGGTGGCCGCGCAGCCGTGGCCCATCGGCATGGCCCAGGCTCTGGAGAGTGGCGCGCTGGACGCCGACCAGTCGCCGCTGCAGACCTGGCTGGTGCGCCAGGGTGTGGTGTTGACGCCCGAGGGGCAGCGCGGCGTGGCGATGACCTTGCGCGCGCCGGTGCCCTGGCTGGCTGGCCAGGCGCCGCCAGCGGCTGGCGCGGCGGTGGCGCAGGCGGGCGCTGCGGGCGCATTGCAGGTGCCTTTTGCTGGGGGCGGGCAGGCGCTGCAGTCGGGGGTGATGGCCTTGGTGCTGCAGGGCATGGATGCTGCCGCGCCGCGCACCAGCGCGCTGCTGGTTTTGGACATGCAACCGCAACTCGCCGCCACCGTGTATGGCCGCGACATGCTGCAGCAGGCCACGGGCCGCCTTGACCCGTGGACCCAGATGGCCGTGCTGCAAGCCAGCGGCCAGGTGCCGCGCGAGGACGAACGTGCGCGCAATGGTGCATCGGGCCTGTGCGAAACGGTGGGGTGCCCCTATGCGGCGCGGGCGGCTTGCGAGCAGCCTTTTTGCCTGGCGATGCGTGGCGTGCTGCCGCCCGAGCCCGTGGGGCCTGTGCCGCTGGCCTGAGCTGCGCGGCCGGGCACTTCGCCATGCAAAAAACCGCCAGGGCCGGGTCACGGCATCTGGCGGTTTTGGGTGCAGGCCACCGGCGTGATGGGCCGGCGGCTGCGAAGGCTATGCAGCGTGTTTGCGCAGAGCTTATGGGTACAGACCGCGCATTTCGCGGGCATGAAGAATGCGCTGGCAGGCCACGATGAAGGTGGCGGTGCGCAGGCTCACCTTGTGCTCTTGCGCCACTTGCCAGATGCCCGCAAAGGCCTCTTGCATGATGCGCACCAGGCGGGCGTTGATCTCGTCCTCGCTCCAGAAGAAGCTGGAGAAATCCTGCACCCATTCAAAGTAGCTCACCGTCACGCCGCCGGCGTTGGCGATCACGTCGGGCAGTACCAGCACGCCCTTGTCGTGCAGGATGTCGTCGGCCTCGGTGGTCGTGGGGCCGTTGGCGCCTTCGATCACGAGCTTGGCCTTGATCTGGCCCGCGTTGTGTTTGGTGATCTGGCCTTCCAGCGCGGCGGGGATCAGGATCTCGCAGTCCACGCCCCAGAACTCTTCGGCCTTCATCACATCGGCGCCAGCAAAGCCGCCCACGCCGCCACGGGTCTTCACATGGGCCAGCAGCGCGGGCACGTCAACGCCCTTGCTGTTGAAAATGGTGCCGGTGTGGTCTTGCACGGCCACCACCTTGGCGCCCGCTTCGGCAAACAGCTTGGCGGCAATGCCGCCCACGTTGCCAAAGCCCTGCACGGCCACGCGGGCGCCTTCCAGATGCAGTCCGGTCAGCTTGGCGGCTTCGACGCCCACGGTGTACACGCCGCGGCCGGTGGCCTCGACACGGCCCAGCGAGCCGCCCAGGTCCACGGGCTTGCCGGTGACCACGCCTGTGGAGGTAGCGCCGGTGTTCATCGAATACGTGTCCATCATCCAGGCCATGATCTGGCCGTTGGTGTTCACGTCAGGGGCCGGGATGTCTTTGGACGGGCCGATCAGCAGGCCGATCTCGCTGGTGTAGCGGCGCGTCAGGCGCTCCAGCTCACCCAGCGACAGCTTCTTGGGGTCCACGCGGATACCGCCCTTGGCACCGCCGTAGGGCACGTTCACCGCCGCGTTCTTCACTGACATCCAGGCCGACAGGGCCATCACTTCCGACAGCGTCACGTCCTGGTGAAACCGCACGCCACCCTTGCCAGGGCCACGGCTCAGGTTGTGCTGCACGCGGTAGCCTTCGTAGTGGGCGATGGTGCCGTTGTCCAGCTCGATCGGCACGTCCACGATCAGAATGCGCTTGGGGCGCTTGAGCGTTTCCACCCAGCGCGCCAGGCTGCCGAGGTAAGGGGTGACGCGGTCAACCTGTTGCAGGTAGTTGCCCCAGGGGCCGAGGTGGTCGGCTTGCAGATACGAGGGCAGGGGGTGAGGATGGGCGGCGGGGGCGGACGACATGGTGAGTTCCTTGTGGGATCAGTTCAAGCAGCGAAGCTTATGCCTGTCGATTCAACCTGTCTAAGGCCGGTGTGTTTGTGGGTTATGCGTTTGAGGCATAACTTGCCAAGTTGTCCAGTCGCGCGCTGCAGAGGCCTTGCCCCGAGCGGTTTTCGATAAGCTTGCGGTGGCTTGCGAACCGGCCTTGCCGCCGCTTTCGCGGTTCCCCTCATTGACTCACTCCCCGCCCGCGCCACGCCATGTCTTCCAGTACCTTTACCTGGACCTGCATTGGGTCCGACACCGCTGCGCTCGCCGTGCTGCACGCCCAGCTTGAAGCCGCCATTGCCACCCCATTCGATGCGTGGGCCGCGCCGCTGCAAGCGATCTTTGCGTTGTGGGAGCAGCCATTTGTGCTGCGCGTCTCCTGGCTCGGCAGTGCGCTCCGCTGCGTGATCGACACCTCGGCGCACGACGAATTGGAGAAGGAGCAACTCCAGGCACTGCAGGCGGCAGGGGTGGAATACCTGCGCGCGCGCGTGTTCAACAGCCAGGTGGGCGAGTCGGCCACCAGCTATCACCAGGGAAGCAAACGCATTGCGGCCAAGGCGTTCCCCCTGCCGGTGCTGCCGGAGGGCGAACGCCTGTACGAGTTGGTCCTCGACGGGAAGGACGCCGCATTCTCCAAGGAGATCAAGGCGGGCGCTTCGCCCAACGCCTTGGCCGACGGGCAGCCTGTGTATGTTCACGCCATGCGCGCGGGCCAGGAAAAGTCCATCCGCGCCTTGCTGGCCGCGCCCGTGGACTGGTCGGCCTGCCTGCCTTGGGCTGGCGAGGTGGCGCGGCAGATCAGTTACTACGGCGGCAACAAGGTCGAGGGCCTGCTGCGCAACGTGCTCACTGCAGCGGGCGCAGAGGTGGCGCTGCTGGCGCGACAGGAGGCGGTAATGCGAGCCGTGAGCGGCTTGCCCAAGCTGCTGAAGTGGCTGCTGGCACAGCCGGGCGTGGACGTGAACGCCCCGCTGTACATGGCCGAAACCGGCGCCGAAGGCGGCAGCCTGTTGTTCCACAGCGTGGAGTTTTTCAAGGACGACCCGGGCGTGTTGGCGCTGTTGGCGGCGCATGGCGCGCGCTCCATTCCCGCCGCGCATCTGTCGCACGAGCAGCGGCTGAACCGCATGTATCGACGCTACCGCGACGCCGAGACGCCAGCGCAATTGGCGGCAGCGGGTGTTGATCTGGAGTTGCCTCTGTGGAACGACTATCCGGTGCTGCGTTGCGCGATGCGCAATGCCTGGGATGAACCCTATTTTTTGCCTTTGGTGGAAGAGCTGCTTGACCTGGGCGCTAGCGCCGACTACTGGCTGCGGCCCGCAGCCTTCCAGCGTGAAGTGCTGGCCCACCTGCTCAGCGCCGAGGGGCATGCCCTGTCGCGATTCACAGCGGGCGATAGCGGACCTGGATCAGGTGCTGGAGCAGGCGCTGCAGGGTTTCGCGCGGACCGGGACGGCCCTGCGCTGCTGCGCATAGTGCGCCGCCTTCTGGAGCGCGGTCTGGACGCGAACATGGTGGTGTCCCTCAACGTTGCCAGTGGTACGCGCCCCTCCAATGCGCTGGCCAGCCGCAAGCTGCGCTATCGCGGAAGTTTGCTGGGCGCAGTGGCATGCCTGGTGTGCGGCCGCTCAAGCGCCTTGCGCTCGTTGTGTTTGCCGCTGGTGGAGCTGTTGCTGGTCCACGGGGCCTCACCGCATGGTGTGGCCGAACGCGTGAGCGGGCCCTGGCAAGAGGGCTTTGACGACGTTGGGGTCGAAGGCGATTGGGCTCAGATCGCCGGCGACTTTCAGGAAACCGGCACTGTGCTGGAGCGCCTTGCGCAGCGCCAGTCCCAGGTGCCTGACGTCATCGATGCGCAAGTCATCGCGGCACTTGCGGCGCGGGCCTAGCCGTCTGTAGCACGACCGCGCGGTCCCAGTTGGCATCTCTCACTCGACCGTGAAATGCTCCAGCGCTGAATCCCCCGTGGGGTAGCGCAAATCCAGGTTCTGCAGCACTTCGCGCAACAGGGTCGCAATCATCAGGTTGCGGTGCGTTTTGGAGTTGGCGGGCACGATGGTCCATGGCGCCCAGGGGGTGTGGGTAGCGTTCAACAACGTGTCGTATGCGCCCCGGTATTCGGCCCACTGCTTGCGCACCTCGATGTCACCCATGCTGAACTTCCAGTGCTTGGCCGGGTCGTCCAGGCGCTCTTGCAGCCGCTCGCGCTGCTCGTCAAATCCGATGTGCAACAGAAACTTGAGCACGATGGTGCCGGTCTCGCTGAGCATGCGCTCAAAGTCGTTGATGTGGGCCAGGCGCTGCTGGTGCTGCTCAGGCGTGATCCAGCCGTTGACCACGGGCACCAGCACGTCTTCGTAGTGGCTTCGGTTGAACACCGTGATGTCGCCCGCCTGCGGCACCTGCTGGTGGATGCGCCACAGGTAGTCGTGTGCGCGCTCGGTTTCGGTGGGGGCTTTCCAGCCCACCGCGTGCACGCCCAGCGCGCTCATGCGGCCAAACACGCCGCGAATGGTGCCGTCCTTGCCGGAGGTGTCAGTGCCCTGCAGCACCACCAGCAATTTGTAGCGCTTGTCGGCGTAGAACAAGTTCTGCAGCGTATCGAGCTCCACCGCCAGGGCCTCCACGGCGGCCTTGTCCTCGGATTTGCTTCCGGTGGCAAAAGGCTTCTCGCTCGGGTCGAGCGTATCCAGCGAGAACGCTTTGCCGGCAGCCGCTTGTCCGGGCAGGCGCGCTGCGCCGGGTTGCCAGCGCGACCAGCGTTGTGCAAGTGCCTTGTCTTGGGTTGAGAATTGCGACTTGGGAGGAGCGGAGTCAGCCATTGGGGTTCCTTCGTGAGTGGGGATGAGAAGGCTGGCAAAGCGTGGACTCTGCTGCACTGAATGCCCTGGAAGATCTACGCCCGCCGCCCGCTCGTTCGACTTAAACTATTTGTTATCGCTCCAAGCCGAGCGCGGCCAGAATTACGGCAAATGCCGCTGGTCGTTGCACGTCTAAAAGTTGTTGCAGCAGCCGTTTCTTGACTCAATAAGATTGAGGCAAACGGGACCCTTTGTTTATAAGGAGTTCTCTATGCGCTCGATTGTGCCCTCGTTGCGAGATACCGCAACTCAGAATCAAAAAGGACGTTGCTTCTATTGCGGCTGCAAGCTTCTTCCGACTCAATTTCCGGAAAAACGTGGGGCAGCACGCCCACATCCGCGAGCATGTACTGCTGAGCATCTTCAGCCTCGAAAAGAGGGTGGAGCGGACACCGCTGAAAATATCAGAGCTGCTTGTCGATACTGCAACGAGACTAGACATTCCAAGTACGGCGGAATCTCGCCAGATAAGTACCGTAGAAAAGTCCGTAAATTGATGGCGGCTGGGAGTTGGCCAACACAGCAGGTAGTCCGGACCCGATCGGGTCGTTAAATAAGCGCCTGCGGTTGTCGACATTGCATCCGAAAAAGATAGCTGCCAGCGCTTATTGAATAAGCGCTGGAGGAATTTTTGACTGAAATTCCCAGATCAACCCGTATTTCCGCCCACCGCACTGTTCCGCTGCGCCGCGCTGTCGCGCATCAGCGCCACGAACCGCGCCGCCCCCAGGCCCAGGGGCCGCTCCTTGGACCACACCACGTCCACCCACAGCGCGGTGCCGTTGCTCAGGTTTTCAAACGGCATTTCAATCAATCGGCCCGCCTCGATGCGCGGCTGCACCAGCGCACGGGGCTGCCAGCCCCAGCCCAGCCCGGCTTCGATCAGGCCCAGTGCGGCCAGGTGGTTGTCGGTGCGCCAGTGGTGGCGGGCAAACACAAAACGCGGGTCAGTTTGTGCCAGGTCGCGGCTGGCCACCACGATCTGGCGCGTGGTGGTCAGGTGCTCTTCGCGCAGCATGGCGCCTTCGGGTGGCTCGCCCCGGGCAACCGCCGAGGCCCGTGCATCTTTCAGCACGGGGTGGTCTGGCGACATCACCGCCACCAACGTTTCGGTGCCCACTTCCTGAAACCCCTCGCGCCCGTCGATGCTGGGCCGCTCAAAAACCAGCGCCAGCTGCGCGCGCCCGCTGTGTAGCAGGCCCAGCGCATCCACCTGCGGGGCGGTCAGCACCTCCACCTGCAGCAGCGGGTATTCCGCCGCCAGCGTGGCCAGCGGGCCCGTCCAGCGGGCGGCCAGCAGTTCAGGCGCAATCGCCAGGGTCAGCCGCTCTTCCAGCCCTTGCGTCAGTGCCAGCGCCTGGGCGTTGAGCTGCTGCAGCTGCGCCGCCAGCAAGCGTGCTTGCGGCTCCAGTGCGCGGGCGGCGGCGGTGGGGCGGGGCTCGCGGCCGCTGCGGTCAAACAGCTGCACATCCAGCTCGGCCTCCAGGTGGGCAATGGTCATGCTGACGGCCGAAGGCACACGCGACAACGCCCGGGCAGCGGCCGAAAACGAGCCATGGTCGAGCGCTGCGAGGAACACCTGAACGCTGTCGGAAGAGAAGGCCATGGGCGTTATCTATCAAATAAACTGAAATAAGCTGACTTTATATATCAGCATTTGGCACATATAGTCGCGCCCATGTCTACACCATCCCCTGCAAAGCCATCCCCCTCGCCCCTTCTCCTGAGCCTGCAAGGCGCCAAGCGCCGCGTGCTCTACGTGTCGCTGTATGAGCTCATTGCCATCGCCGCCGCCACCTGGGGCCTGAGCGTGTTGACGGGGCAGGGCGCGGGGCACTCGGGGGTGATTGCCGCAGCGGCATCTGGCGTGGCTGTGGTGTGGAACGTGGTGTTCAACTGGGCGTTTGAGCGCTGGGAGGCACGCCAGAGCGTGCGCGGGCGCAGCGTGGCGCGGCGCGTGGCCCATGCCATCGGGTTCGAGGGCGGGCTGGTGTTTACGCTGGTGCCGCTGTTTGCCTGGTGGTTCGAGGTCAGCCTGTGGGATGCCTTTGTGATGGACCTGGCGCTGATCGTGTTCTTTCTGGGCTACACCTTCGTCTTCAACTGGGTGTTTGACCGGGTGTTCGGCCTGCCCGCGTCGGCCATGGGGCCTGTGCCTGCCTGAGGGTGCATGAGTTGGGTGGATTTTGCTATATTTTATATAGCTGATGGCGCTTGATGAATAAGCGCTAGAGGCTGATTTGACCAATAATTCATCAGATTTGGCGCTGCCTCAGCCAAACCGTTCGCTCTGAGCCCGTCGAAGGGCTGTCCGCCAGGAGCGCCCTGGCTTCGGCTGGCTCAGCCCGAACGGATCGGAGATGTAGGCCACCAGAAAACCTCGACCTCAAACCTGCAGCAGTTGCCCCGCAATGGCGGCTGCGGCGGTGCGCGTCTCCACCCCCAGTTTTTCAAAGATGTGCTCCAGGTGTTTGTTCACCGTGCGCGGGCTCATGCCCAGGATGTCGGCGATGTCGCGGTTGGTCTTGCCTTTGCTCAGCCACGACAGCACTTCGGTCTCGCGTGGGGTCAGCGCCACCTGCAGCAGTTGGCGCGGCGCGGTGGCTTCGGGCGCGGCGTGGCTCAGCAGCAGCATCGACTCGGCCAGGCCACTGGCGCCCAGGTGGCGGGCCAACAGCTGGCGCCCGTCGGCCAGTGCCAGGGTCTGGTCGCCCGTGGCTTGGGCACGGACCAACCAAGCGGCCGCTGCGTCCGCCGGTGAGGGCTCGGCGGCAAACGCGGCCTCCAGCCAGCGCAGCGCCTGGGGCGAGCGCCATGCCACGCGGCCCTGGCCATCCAGCACCACCACGCCCAGCCCGGCCACGTCCACCGCTTCGCGCGCGAGCCGGGTGGCCTGCGCGTTGCGCACATGGGTGGCCAGCCGGGCCAGCACCTCGGGGATGCGCAGGGGCTTGACGACATAGTCCACCCCGCCGCAGTCAAAGCCCTGCAGGATCTGTTCGGTATCCGACAGCCCGGTCATGAACACCACCGGCACGTGCGACCACGGCGGCGTGGCCTTGAGCCGGCGGCACAGCGCGAAGCCATCCATGCCCGGCATGACGGCATCCAGCAGCACGCCGTCGGGCACGGTCAGGTCAAAGCGCTGCAGGGCCTCTTCGGCGTCGCGCGCGGCCAGCACAGCGTAGCCCTCGGCAGCGAGCGCGTCGCACAGCATGCGCAGGGTGTCGAGCGCGTCGTCCACCACGAGGATCACGCGCTGGGAGTTCGGGTTGCTGTCGGTCATGGGGTTCCCTCTTCGGGCTCGCGCAGATTCTGGGCCAGGGTCTCAAAGTCAAAGCGGTCGGCGCTGGCTTGCAGCAGCGCCAGTGTGGCGGCGTGGCCGGGCAAGTCGCTGCGGGCACGCCGAAGCCGCTCGCGCAGCGCCGCCGCCTGGCCGGATCGTGCCAGCCGGGTCAGGTCCTCGCGCAGCTCTTCCGGCAAGGTGGCCAGGGTGTCGCCCGGGATCACGGGCGCACCCGCCGCGCCGGCGTGTAGTGCCAGCGGGGTGTTGTCGCGCACCCACTCGATTTGCAATGCATGCTCCAGCGCCTGAAGCAGCTCAGACTCGATCACGGGCTTGCCCACAAAGCCTTGGCACTGCTGCGCAGCCAGGCGGGTGGCTTCGTGTTCGAACAGGTTGGCAGACACGAACACGATCGGAAGCTCAGAGGCGGGGCGCAGTGCGCGCAGTAGCGCGGCGGTTTGCCAACCGTCCAGGTCGTCCATGGTGATGTCGAGCAGCACCAGATCGGGCGGCGTCTGGCGCACGATTTCCAGGCACTCGCGGCCACTGGCGGCCTCGCGCACCACAAAACCCAAGGGCACCAGCAACCCCGCCAGCAACTGGCGCTGCAACGGCTGGTCATCCACCACCAGCAGCGTGCGGCGCGGGGCAATGTAGCCAATCACGGCGCGCAGCGTGGACTGGCTCGGCCGGGTCCAGGTGGGGTCCACCGCGATGCTGGGCAGGTACAGCCGAACGGTGAACGCACTGCCTTGGCCCGGGGTGCTGGTGAGGGTGAGTTGCCCCCCCATCAACTCGGTCAGCAAATGTGTGATGGTGAGCCCCAGGCCGGTGCCTGCCTCGCTGGTGCGGCGCCCGGCGCTGCCGCGCTCAAACGGCACAAAAATGCGCTCCAGGTCTTGCGGCTCAATGCCGATGCCGGTGTCGATCACCTCGATGCGCGAGACGTGCGCCCGAAAGTCCATGCGCAGGCGCACTTCGCCACGATCGGTAAACCGCACGGCGTTAGACAGCAGGTTGATCAGGATCTGACGCAGCCGTTTGGCGTCGGCCCGTATCCAGCCCGGCATCGTGCCCAGCGTTTCGACCACAAAGTGCAGGCCCTTGGCCTCGGCTTGCGGGCGCAGCATGGCTTCGATGTTCTCGATCAGGTCGGGCAGCGGCAGCGGCGCCACGTCCAGGCGCAGGCGCCCCGCCTCGATGCGCGCCAGCTCCAGCGACCCATCAATCAGCGCGTGCATGTGCTGGCCGCTGTGCTGCATGGTGGACAGCGTCTCGCGCATCCAGTCTTCGGTGTGCGGGTTCTTGAGCAGGATCTGCGTGTAGCCCAGGATGCTGTTGAGCGGTGAGCGCAGCTCGTGCGTCATGCCGGCCACATAGCGTGTCTTGGCCTGGTTGGCCGACTCGGCCTGGTCTTTGGCGGCCTGCAGCTCGGCATCGGTGCGCTTGTGCGCCTCGATCTCTTGCAGCAGCAACTGTGTCTGCCGCTCCGATTCATCTTGCGCCATGCGGCGGCTGTCGGTGCTCAGCACCACCCACCAGGCACACACGGCAGCCAACAGCGCCAGCAGCGCAAACACCTTGAGAAACGGCATCTGCAGCATGTGCTCGTGCGCCTGCGCCTGCAGGCTTTCTTGCACGTACACCACGCCCACCAAAAACGCCATGACGGAGCACAGCGACACCATCACCATCAGGTACTGCCCCACCCGAAAGTTCACCTTGATGGCCCAGCGCTGGGGCAGCAACGCCATGACCACGCCGCGTAACTGGTCTGCCGCGCGCGAGCCGGTCTTGCAGCGGTCGTGGCAGCGCGATTCGAGTGAGCAGCACAGCGAGCAGATCGGGGCAGCGTATGCCGGGCACCGTGCCATGTCTTCGGACTCGAACTGGTTTTCACACACCACGCAGCGCACGATTTCGCCGGGCTGCCACTCATTGCCGGGCGCGCGCGCCAGGTAGTAGCGGCCCTGCGTCAGCCAGGCCAGCAGCGGCGCCAGCGCCATCGAAAGCACCAGCGCAATGAACGGGGAAAACGCTGCAGCTTCTTCGCCGAACAACCCCGCGTAGGCACCGCAAGCCACGCTGGCCGCCAGCAGCATGGAGCCCAGCCCAACCGGATTGAAGTCGTACAGGTGCGCGCGCCGAAACTCGATGCCCTTGGGGGACAGGCCCAGGGGTTTGTTGATGACCAGATCGGCGACCAAAGCGCCCACCCAGGCGATGGCCACGTTGCTGTACACCGCCAGCACCTTCTCCAGTGCGCCAAAAACACCCAGCGTCATCAGCAGCGTGGCAATGAGCACGTTGAACACCAGCCACACCACCCGCCCCGGGTGGCTGCGCGTGACGCGCGCAAAAAAATTGGACCACGCCAGCGAACCCGCGTACGCATTGGTGAGGTTGATCTTGATCTGCGAGACCACCACAAACACCACCGTCACTGCCACCGCCAGCCCCGGCAAGCCCAGCGCCTGCATGACCTGGTGGAACCCGGCCAGGAACATCTGCGTGGGTTCGGCCGCGCGCTGCACGCCCACCTCGAACTGCAGCGCTGCAAAGGCTAAAAATGCGCCCCCCGCCATCTTCAGCATGCCCATGACGATCCACCCGGGGCCTGCCACCAGCACGGCGCCCCACCAGCGCAGGCGGTTGGCGGGCGTGCGCTCGGGCAGGAAGCGCAGAAAATCCACCTGCTCCCCAATCTGCACCACCAGCGAAAAGATCACCGCCGCCGCCGCACCAAACATGAGCGGGTCGAACTGATTGCTGCCGCTCTTGAGTCCAGACAACCCCGCAAAGTCGCGGTACAGCTGGGGCTGTGCCAGCGCGATCCACACAAACGGCAGCAGCAGCAGGAACAGCCACAGCGGCTGCGTCCACGCCTGCAGGCGCGAGATCAGCGTGATGCCGCGCATGGCCAGCGGCAGCACCACCAGCGACGACGCGATATAGCACCACTCCAGCGGCCAGTCCACCACCATCTGCAGCGCCAGCGCCATGATGGCCGCCTCCAGCGCGAAGAAGATGAAGGTGAAAACGGCGTAGATCAGCGAAGTGATGGTGGAGCCCAGATAGCCAAAACCCGCACCCCGGGTGAGCAGGTCCATGTCCAACCCGTAGCGCGCGGCGTAGTAGGCAATGGGCAAGCCAGTGAGAAAGATGAGCAAGCCCACGGTGAGGATCGCCCACATCGCATTGCTGAAGCCGTAGTTCAGTGCAACCGCACCGCCAATGGCCTCCAGCGCCAGAAACGACAGCGATCCGAACGCGGTGTTAGCCACCCGGAATTCGCTCCAACGCCGAAAGCTCTTGGGCGTGTAGCGCAGCGCGTAGTCCTCCATCGTCTCGTCGGCCACCCATGCGTTGTATTCGCGCCGGAACCGGAAGATGGTTTGCGGAGCGCTGGGGGCTGCGGCGGCGGGCTGTGGGGCCATGGTGGGGCTTCAAGCAAGAAGCGTTCTAGGCGCAGGGTGAGGGGGGTGTTTGGGGTGGGGCGGATGTGGCGCAGTGAGCGGGCGGCTGGGTGGGTGGCGTGGGCAGCGTAGCCGCGCAGTGCGTAGGCGGGGCTACGTTAATTGACGTATGGGCGGCACTGCGGGTTGTCCCTAACCTTCATTCCACAGCGCAACACCGCGCCTGTTTCCTGTCCCTTCATTCACCCTGATCCCGCAAGGAGCGTCACCATGACCCACCCCACCGATCCCCGCCACGGCGGCCCTGTAGCTGTCGAAACTGGCCGCCGCCGCATGTTGCAGGCGCTGGGCGCAGCATCTGTGGCGGGCCTGCCGGCCTGGTCGTTTGCGCAGCCCACGGCCCAGGTCAACACGACCAAGCTGGCGGTGACCGACACCGAAGTCACGGTGGGCCAGCTGCACTCGGCCACCGGCACCATGGCCATTTCTGAAACGGGCTCCATCCAGGCAGAGCAGTTGGCCATTGACCAGATCAATGCCATGGGCGGCGTGCTGGGCCGCAAGATCAAGGTCATCAAGGAAGACGGCGCCTCTGACTGGCCGACGTTTGCCGAGAAGTCGAAGAAGCTGCTCATCAACGACCACTGCGCTGCCGTGTTTGGCTGCTGGACCAGCGCGTCGCGCAAGGCCGTGCTGCCCGTGTTTGAAAAGGAAAACGGCCTGCTCTACTACCCCACCTTTTATGAAGGCCTGGAGCAGTCCAAGAACGTGATCTACACCGGCCAGGAGGCCACGCAGCAAATTTTGTACAGCCTGGAATGGGCCAAGACCGAGAAGAAGGCCAAGAGCTTTTTCCTCATTGGCTCGGACTACATCTGGCCCCGCACCTCAATGAAGATTGCGCGCAAGCACATCGAGAACTTTCAGAAGGGCAAGGTGGTGGGCGAGGAGTACTACCCGCTGGGCAGCACCAACTTTGGCTCGCTGATGAACAAGATCAAGGTGCAAAAGCCCGACTGCCTGTTTGTGGCGGTGGTGGGCGGCTCCAACGTGGCGTTCTACAAGGCCCTCAAGGCCGCAGGCATCACGGGTGACAAGCAATTGCTGGTGACGCTGTCCGTCACTGAGGACGAGATGACCGGTGTGGGCGGCGAGAACTTCGCGGGGTTCTATTCGTCGATGAAGTACTTCCAGTCGCTCGACAACGAGAACAACAAGAAGTTTGTGGCCGCATTCAAGGCCAAGTATGGCAAGGACGCCGTGATTGGCGACGTGACGCAGGCGGGCTACCTGGGCCCGTGGCTGTGGAAGGCCGCCGTGGAAAAAGCCAAGAGCTTTGACGTGGACAAGGTGGTGGCCGCATCGCCCGGCATCGAGCTGACCACGGCGCCCGAAGGCTACGTGAAGGTGGATGCCAACCACCACCTGTGGAGCAAGTCGCGCATCGCCATGGGCATGCCAGACGCCACGTTCAAAGTGGTGTCCGAGTCTCCGAACCTGATCAAGCCTGATCCGTTTCCCAAGGGATACCAGTAGGAAGTCACCCTCTGAGGCGCTGCGCGCCTTCCCCCTCTCTCGCTGTGCGGGAGGGGGACGACACCCTCGGTGCGGGGCGGCCCTTCCTCGGTGTCCCTGGCATTTGCGCCGCGCCAGTAGCGGGCGCAGTGACCGGATGACTGCTGCGGGGCCGTGTTCCGCGCAAATCGCTCTCTTTCGATTGGCCTGCACGCAGGAGCTGCAACATGACCTTTTCTGAAATGCTCAACATTGGCCTGATGCAGGGCTTTGCGGGCCTGAGCCTGTTTGCTGTGTTGCTGCTCATGGGCCTGGGGCTGGCCATCATTTTTGGGCAGATGGGTGTCATCAACATGGCGCATGGCGAGTTCATGACGATTGGCGCCTACACCATCTACCTGGGCTCTACTCTGGTGGCCAACCATGCGCCGCAGATGGCGCCGTACTACTTTCCGCTGGCCATCATTGCGGCGTTTGGTTTTGCGTTTGCGGCGGGCTGGCTGGTCGAGTGGGGGCTGATCCGCCACCTGTACAAGCGCCCGCTCGATACGCTGCTGGCCACCTGGGGCATCAGTCTGGCGCTGCAGCAGTGCTTTCGCACCTTCATCGGCCCCAAGGAGGTCAGCCCCACGCTGCCCGAGTGGCTGATGGGCTCGTGGGCCCCCGCGCCGGGGCTGGATATTCCCATCAATGGCTTGTTTGTTTTGGGCCTGACCGCCGTGGTGACGGGCGGCGTGTTGCTGGCCCTGCACAAAAGCCGCTGGGGCCTGCGTGTGCGGGCCACGGTGAGCAACCGCGTCATGGCCAACGCGACGGGCATTGACACCAAAAAGACCGATCGCCTCACCTTCGCCATTGGCTGCGGCATTGCGGGCGTGGCGGGTGCCGCCTTCACCACCATTGGTTCTACCGGCCCCACCAGTGGCTCGCTGTACATCGTGGACGCGTTCCTGGTCGTCACCTTTGGCGGCGCAGCCAGTTTGCTGGGCACCGTGGTCTCGGCTTTTGGCATTGCGCAGACGCAGTCCATCACCGAGTTTTTCCTGGCGGGTTCCATGGCCAAGGTGATCACGCTGTCGCTGATCGTGCTGATCCTGATGGTGCGACCCCAAGGCCTCTTTGCATCGAAGGTTCGTCGATGACATCCGCACACCCGACTATTTCCACCGCGCTCAACGGAGTCTCGTCATGAATGCCCTCAAAGCCTGGATATTGCGCTACCAGCTCGCCAGCCTGGTGCTGCTCACCGTGCTGCTGGCCGTGGTGCTGCCGCTGGCGCTTGATATCTTTCGCCTTAACCTGGTGGGCAAGTACCTCACCTACGCCTTTGTCGCCATTGGCCTGGTGATGGTGTGGGGCTATGGCGGCGTGCTCAGCCTGGGGCAGGGCGTTTTCTTTGGCCTGGGCGGTTACGCCATGGCCATGTTTTTGAAGCTGGAAGCGTCTGACCCCATCAGCACCAAGATCCAGTCCACGCCCGGCATTCCGGACTTCATGGACTGGAACCAAATCACCGAGCTGCCCAGCTTCTGGGTGCCGTTCAAGAGCCTGCCGTTCTCTCTGGCCGCCGTCATCGTGGTGCCCACGCTGCTGGCCTGGGTGGTCAGCTTTGCCATGTTCAAGCGCCGCGTAGGCGGCGTGTACTTCGCCATCATCACGCAGGCGGTGGCGCTGATCCTCACGGTGCTCATCATCGGCCAGCAGGGCTACACCGGCGGCGTCAACGGCATGACCGACCTGAAGACCCTGTGGGGCTGGGACACGCGTACCGACAGCGCCAAGTACATCCTGTATTACGTATGCGTGGCGCTGCTCATCGGCTCCATCCTGCTGTGCCGCTGGATACAGACCGGCAAGGTGGGCACGCTGCTGCTGGCCATGCGCGACAAGGAAGACCGCGTGCGGTTTTCGGGCTACGACGTGGCCGATTTCAAAATCTTCACCTTCTGCCTGGCCGCTGCGCTGTCGGGCATTGGCGGGGCACTGTTCTCGCTGCAGGTGGGGTTCATGTCGCCCAGCTTTGTGGGCATCGTGCCTTCCATCGAGATGGTGATCTACGCCGCCGTGGGTGGGCGCATGAGCCTGGTGGGCGCGGTGTACGGCACGCTGCTGGTGAATGCGGGCAAGACGTTCTTCTCAGAGAGCTTTCCGGAAGCCTGGTTGTTCCTGATGGCGGGCCTGTTCATCGGCGTGACCATGGCCTTCCCCATGGGGTTGGCGGGCTTGTGGGAGAGCCACGTCGTGCCCTGGTGGAAGGGCCGCCGCGAGGCCCTGCGCCAGGCCTCGGTGCAGCCCCGGCCGGTGGCTGACGCTGTGCCAGCCGTGCCCGCCCCCTCAGCAGCAACTGCCAGCGCAGCGCCCGCACCTGCTGCCCTGCCCGACGGCGTGAGCCGCCAGGGCGCCTGACGCGCAACCACCGCTGGAGCACCCATGAGCAATACCGACTTCGCCCTCGCCGTGGAAGACCTCACGGTGTCGTTCGACGGCTTCAAGGCCATCGACGCCCTGACGCTTTACATCGACAAGAACGAGTTGCGCGTGATCATCGGCCCCAACGGTGCGGGCAAGACCACGCTGCTCGACCTGATCTGCGGCAAGACGCGCGCCACGGGCGGCAGCATCAAGTTCAAGAACGAAGAGCTCACCCGCATGGCTGAGCATCAGCGCGTGCGCTTAGGGATAGGCCGCAAGTTCCAGACGCCGTCCATTTACGAAAACCTCTCGGTCTTCCAGAACCTGGAGGTGTCGTACCCCGCAGGCCGCTCGGTGCTGGGCGCGCTGGCCTTCCAGTGCACCGACGAGGTCAAGGCCCGCGTGCAGGTGGTGGCCGAGGACATCGGCCTGGGCGACAAGCTCGATACCGAAGCGGGCCTGCTCAGCCACGGGCAAAAGCAGTGGCTGGAGATTGGCATGCTGCTGATGCAGGAGCCCGAGCTGCTGATGCTGGACGAGCCCATTGCCGGCATGAGCGCCCGCGAACGCGAGCTGACGGCCGAGCTGCTGCAGCGCATCTGCAAGAACCGCGCGGTGATCGTCATCGAGCACGACATGGAGTTCGTCAAGCGCATCGCCCACAAGGTCACCGTGATGCACCAGGGAAAGATCCTGGCCGAAGGCCCGATGGACAAGGTGCAGACCGACCCCAAGGTCATCGACGTTTACTTAGGCCATTGACTTCCACACCCCATCGAACCCCCACAGGAGCACTGTATGCTGGAAGTCAAAGACCTGTTTGTCGCCTACGGCCAGAGCGAGGCACTGCACGGCATCTCGTTTGAAGGCCGGGCCAACGAAACCGTGGCCATCATGGGCCGCAATGGCATGGGCAAGACCACGCTGTTCAAAAGCCTCATGGGCGTGATGCCCGCCAAGAGCGGCCAGATCAGCGTGGCGGGCCAGGACGTGACGAAAGACGAGAGCTTTCGGCGCGTAGCCAAGGGCATTGCCTACGTGCCGCAGGGCCGCATGATTTTTCCGACGCTCACGGTCGAGGAAAACATCGAGACGGGCCTGGAAAACTCGAAGACGCGGCAGATTCCAGAAGACATCTACGCGCTGTTTCCGGTGCTGTGGGACATGCGCCGGCGCAAGGGCGGCAACCTGTCGGGCGGGCAACAGCAGCAGCTGGCCATTGCCCGCGCGCTGGTCACCGATCCCAAGGTGCTGCTGCTCGACGAGCCCACCGAAGGTATCCAGCCTTCCATCATCAAGGACATCGCCAAGGCGCTCAACGAGATCCGCAAGATGCGCAAGATCACCATCGTGGTGAGCGAGCAGGTGCTGTCGTTTGCCATGGACGTGGCCGACCGGCTGTTCGTCATCGAGGGCGGCCGCCTGGTGCATGAAACCGCCCGGGCCGACACCGACCAGCAGCGCATCAAAGCCTATCTGTCGGTATGAGGCACCCCCTGTGTCGCTTCGCGCCTTCCCCCTCTCTCGCAGCGCTGCGCGCTGCGGGAGGGAGACGCCCCCAGCGCGGCGGGGCGTCCCTTGCGCGGGGGCACTGGCCTTCGCCGTGACAGTTTCGCAGGCCGCTTGCCGTGCAAGCCCTGGATTCTCTTCCCGCACTTTTTCCTCTGTCCACCCAACCCTTCCAAGGAGCACGCCATGGCTGAAACCCTGATCAAGGTCGATCTGAGCAAGTCGCCCACCGAGAACGAAAACATCCACAACCGCTGGCACCCCGACATTCCCATGGCCTGCTGGGTCAACCCGGGCGACGAGTTTGTGCTGGAGACGTTTGACTGGACAGGCGGCTTTATCCAAAACAACGACAGCGCCGACGATGTGCGCGACATTGACCTGACCACGGTGCATTACCTCAGCGGCCCCGTGGGCGTGAAGGGTGCCGAGCCCGGCGACCTGCTGGTGGTGGACCTGCTAGACATTGGTGCCAAGCAAGACAGCCTGTGGGGCTTCAATGGCTTTTTCAGCAAGAACAATGGCGGCGGCTTTTTGACCGAGCACTTCCCGCAGGCGCAAAAGTCCATCTGGGACTTTCATGGCATGTTCACCAGCTCGCGCCACGTGCCGGGCGTGAAGTACGCCGGGCTCATCCACCCCGGGCTGATCGGCTGCCTGCCCGACCGCAAGATGCTGGAGCAATGGAATGCGCGCGAGCAGGCACTCATTGACACGGCGCCCACCGCAGGCCTGGCCAATCCGCCCTCTGCCGGTACGGCCCACATGGGCCGCCTTACGGGCGAGGCCAAGGCCAAGGCGGCGGCCGAAGGCGCGCGCACCGTGCCCCCGCGCGAGCATGGCGGCAACTGCGACATCAAGGACCTGTCGCGGGGCGCCAAGGTGTTCTTCCCCGTGTATGTCGACGGAGCCGGGCTGTCGGTGGGCGATCTGCACTTTAGCCAGGGCGACGGAGAGATCACGTTCTGCGGCGCCATTGAAATGGCGGGCTGGGTGCACATGAAAGTCACGCTCATCAAGGGCGGAATGGCCAAGTACGGCATCAAGAACCCCATCTTCAAACCCAGCCCCATCACGCCCACCTACAACGACTACCTCATCTTTGAGGGCATCTCGGTGGACGAGGCTGGCAAGCAGTACTACCTGGACGTGAACGTGGCTTACCGCCAGGCCTGCCTCAATGCCATTGAGTACCTCAAGAAGTTCGGCTACTCGGGCGCACAGGCGTACTCCATTTTGGGCACGGCGCCCGTTCAAGGCCACATCAGTGGCGTGGTGGATGTACCCAATGCCTGCGCCACGCTGTGGCTGCCCACGCAGATCTTCGACTTCGACATCAACCCCAGTGCGGCCGGGCCTATCAAGCACCTGGATGGTTCGGTGGTCATGCCGCTGTCGCCCGATCTGGTCTGAACGTCAAACGCAATTGCTGCAGAAGGAGCCGCCATGCCCACCTACGACTACGCCTGTGCCCAGTGTGGCGGCTTTGATGCCTTCCGCCTGCTGGCCGACCGCAACGAACCCGCAGCCTGCCCGGACTGCGGCGCGGCATCGCCGCGCGTGTTTGCCACCGCACCGCGCCTGGCGCTCATGAGCGCCTCCACCCGCAGCGCCATCGCCACCAACGAACGCGCGCGGCACGAGCCGCAGCGCTCGGGCGACTACGCACGCCTCAAACACCCTGCGGGCTGCGGCTGCTGTTCATCCGCAGCCAGCCGCAAGGCCACGGTGACGGCGCCCAATGGCGCCAAAACGTTTCCGAGCAAGCGCCCATGGATGATCAGTCACTGACCACAACGGCACCCCCTCAAGGAGCAAAGCACCATGATCCACGGCGACATTTCAAGCAGCAAGGACACCGTCGGTGTGGCGGTAGTCAACTACAAGATGCCGCGCCTGCACACCAAGGCAGAGGTGCTGGACAACGCACGCAAGATCGCAGACATGCTGGTGGGCATGAAGACCGGCCTGCCCGGCATGGACCTGGTGATCTTCCCCGAATACAGCACCCACGGCATCATGTACGACGCGGGCGAGATGATGGAAACCGCCGCCACCGTCCCCGGGGAAGAGACCGAAATCTTTGCTGCGGCCTGCCGCAAGGCCAAGGTGTGGGGCGTGTTCTCACTCACTGGCGAGCGCCATGAGGAGCACCCGCGCAAGGTTCCGTACAACACCCTGATCCTGATGAACGACCAGGGCGAGATCGTGCAGAAGTACCGCAAGATCATGCCGTGGACTCCCATCGAAGGCTGGTACCCCGGGGACACCACCTACGTGAGCGAAGGCCCCAAGGGCCTGAAGATCAGCCTCATCATTTGCGACGACGGCAACTACCCCGAAATCTGGCGCGACTGCGCCATGAAGGGCGCCGAGCTGATCGTGCGGTGCCAGGGCTACATGTACCCGGCCAAAGAGCAGCAGATCCTGATGAGCAAGGCCATGGCCTTTGCCAACAATACCTATGTGGCCGTGGCCAACGCGGCAGGGTTTGACGGCGTCTACAGCTACTTCGGCCACAGCGCACTGATTGGCTTTGATGGCCGCACGCTGGGTGAATGTGGCGAGGAGGAATACGGGGTGCAGTACGCCGCGTTGTCAAAGAGTTTGATCCGCGACTTCCGCAAGAACGGGCAGTCCGAAAACCACCTGTTCAAGCTGCTGCACCGGGGCTACACCGGCCTGATCAACTCGGGTGAAGGAGACAAAGGCGTTGCCGCTTGCCCGTATGACTTTTACAACCGCTGGGTGACGGACCCCGAAGGCGCGCGCAAGGCGGTGGAGGCCATCACCCGGCCCATGGTGGGCACCGAAGAGTGCCCGATCGAAGGCATTCCCAACCCGGATGGTGCCCGCAATCGTTCAGACTGAGCGCTGACGCACTGGGGGCGACAAGGCAGCATGGCGGTCCTCGGCGGGGTGGTGTAGCGCACATCTGGCCGTGTCAACGGAGTCGGATGGGCGCCATTGGCTGCAGTCTCTCATCGATCGCCGGCCCGTATGCGCCGCCCCGTTTTCGTGCCGCGTTCGTGGTCGTGTGTGCTGTAGTTCGCTGCGCTGGCGGGCCCTGTTGCGTTTGGCATTGGGCCGCCCCACGCCTGGCGGCCTATCGCTGCGCTCAGGTGGCGTTTGAGGTTTGCACGCGACCCATTCGCCCGCCTTGTCCGCGTGTGTGGCAGTGGCGCACCCCTTTCGCGCGCATCAACGGGGCACGATGAATACCGACTTCTCGGACACCTGGGCTTGGCTGCCGAGCGCCTGCACGTCGAAATACACGCTGTGTGATCCCGCAGGGGATGCGCCATCGGGCACCTGCAGGCGCACCGGCACCCAGCGTGATTCGGCGGGGCCGATGTCCACCTCGGCATCCGACGCAATGTGCAGGCCATCCAGGCCCCGTGCGCTGATGCGGTAGCGCGCGCTGCTTTCGGTGGCGTTCATGATCTGCAAGCGGTAAATGTTCTCCAGCTGCCCGCCGGGCACCAGGCGCGAGAGGGCGGCGCGGTCACGCACCACATCCACTTTCAGCGGGGTGCGTGTGACCAGGCTGGCCAGCATGGCGATACACAGCGTGATCAGAACGGCGCTGTAGGCGAGCACACGCGGGCGAAACACGCGCCGCAGGATCTGCCACGGGTTCAGGTGCTGGGCGATGCCGGTCTGGGTGGTGTAGCGAATCAGGCCACGGGGGTAGGCCACCTTGTCCATCACCGTGTTGCAGGCGTCGGCACACTGTCCACAACCAATACATTCGTACTGAAGGCCCTTGCGGATGTCGATCCCCGTGGGGCAGACCTGCACGCACAACGAGCAGTCAATGCAGTCGCCCAAGCCCAGGGCCTTGGGGTCCATCTTTTTGCCGCGTGCACCGCGCTGCTCGCCGCGTTCAGCGTCGTAGGTGACGATGAGGGTGTCCTTGTCGAACATGGCGCTCTGAAAGCGTGCATACGGACACATGTATTTGCACACCTGCTCGCGCATGTAGCCCGCATTGCCATAGGTTGCAAAACTGTAGAACCCCACCCAAAACAATTGCCAGGAGCCGTGCAATGCCAGCAGCTCGGCACCCAACAAACGGATCGGCACAAAGTAGCCAACAAAGGTAAACCCAGTCCATCCGGCAACGGCCAGCCATGACACCTGTTTGCCTGCTTTGCGCCAGAGCTTCTCCAGGGACCAGGGGCTCTTGTCCAGGCGCATGCGGGCACTTCGATCGCCCTCGAATCGGCGCTCCAGCCACATGAATATTTCGGTGTAGACGGTCTGTGGGCATGCAAACCCGCACCACAGCCGTCCGGCCACGGCCGTGAACAAAAACAGCGACAGCGCCGAGATGATGAGCAGGCCTGTGAGGTAGATGAAGTCCTGCGGGTACAGCACCAGGCCAAACAGGTAAAACCGCCGTGCACCCAGGTCAAACAGCACCATTTGCCGTTGGCCCCATTCGAACCATGGCAGCCCATAGAACACGATCTGCGTGAGAAACACCATGGCCCAGCGCAGCCGCGCAAACACGCCATCCACAGAGCGGGGATAGATCTTTTGATGGGCCGCATACAGGTCGATGTAGTCGTCTTTCGGCGCTGCTGCGGCAGAGGCTGAGGGCTTTGGAGTGGCAGACATGGGGACCGTCGTTGAGAGGGTGGGATGTGGGAAGGGTGAGGAGCCGCGTGGTGTTGTAGGGCGCAGCGGGGTGCCACGGGGGCCGGCGCGGCACCGGCGCTTGTCAAGCGCTGCTGTCGTCACCGATCCGCAGCTGGGTGGCGGTGATGAACCGGTGCGGTGGCACTTCGAGGTTGGTGGGCGCGGGTTTGTTGCGGTACACGCGCCCGGCGTTGTCAAACGTGGAGCCGTGACATGGGCAAAAGAAGCCGCCTGGCCAGCTTTCGCCAAGCCCTGGTTGCGTCGAGCCCAACGGCACTTGGGTGGGCGAGCAGCCTAAGTGCGTGCAGATGCCCACGGCCACAAACACATCGGGCTGGATGGAGCGCTGTGGATTGCGCGCGTAGCCGGGTTGCTGGTCTTTGGTCGATTGGGGGTCTGCAAGCTCGGTGTCGTGCCCTTGCAGCGCCTGCAGCATCGCGGGCGTGCGCCGCACGATCCAGACGGGTTTGCCGCGCCATTCCACCGTGCGTGTTTCACCCGGGGCGAGGTCCGCAATGTCGACCTCGACGGCCGCTCCCAGAGAGCGGGCGCGCTCGCTGGGGGCCAGGCTGGCGACAAAAGGCACGGCCGTTGCCAGCACCGCGATGCCACCCGCCGCAGCCGTTGCCTGGAGCAGGGTGCGGCGGTCGATATCGGTGTCGAGTGGGGCATCCGTGATGTCCTGGGGGCCTGGCATGTGGGGGCGGGGCAGTGCGGTGGTGTTCATGGCGGGCTCCTGGGCAAAGTGGGCTGCGCGGCTGAGAAGGTGAAAAGGCGTGCGCATGCCTTGCTGTAACTCAAGACCCGTGCCAGCGCGCGGACTGGGCTGGTATGCAAAAAAAGTCTTTGAAAACAAGCGCTTGGCCGTGATTGCGGGGTAGGCGAATGTTCAAAGTTATGCCAATTTCATGACAGGATGTGTCATTTCTGTCACCATGTGGCACCGTGGCACCGTGGCACCGTGGCACCGTGGCACCGTGGCACCGTGCCAGGCGGGACCGCAGTCTTGCTCCCGTCCACGGGGTACATCGCCACCCTTAGGCACGCTCAGGCACGCTCTTCATGACCACCACTTCAGCGCTCACCGATACCGATACCGATACCGCAGCCAGCCCCCCTTTGCCCGAGCTGGCCGTCTACCTCGACGCTTTGTCCGAGCCCCACATCCTGTTTGATCGGCAATACCGCATCGTGGCGGCCAACGCGGCGTACCGGCGCCAGTTCGGGCAGGGTGCGCCGGTGGTGGGGCGCACCTGCCACGAGGTGTCGCACCATTCACCCGTGCCCTGCGACCAGGCGGGTGAGTCCTGCCCATTGGCCCGGTCTGTGTTGAGCGGGCAACGGGAGCGTGTGCTGCACCTGCACCACACGCCGGGTGGCGAAGACTATGTGCAGATTGAGCTGGTGCCTTTGCGGGATGCGCGGGGCCAACAAAGCTACTTTTTGGAAAAGATGGAGCCCCTGCCCATCGCCCAGAGCAAGGCAGGCGCACAGGGAATGATCGGGCGCTCGCCGCCGTTCCAGGCGGTGCTGGAGCTCATCGCCCGGGTGGGCCCATCGCAGGCCAGTGTGTTGCTGCTGGGGGAGTCCGGCACGGGCAAGGAGCTGGCCGCGCGGGCCGTTCACCAGGCAAGCCCCCGGGCCGCGCGTGCGTTGGTCGCGGTGGACTGCGCCAGCCTGCCCGAGACCCTGTTCGAGAGCGAGCTGTTTGGCCACGAGAAAGGCGCCTTCACGGGGGCCCACGCCGCGCGGGCCGGGCTGGTAGAGGCCGCCCATGGCGGCACGTTGTTTCTGGACGAGGTGGGCGACATCCCCATGACCATGCAAGTCAAGCTGCTGCGGCTGCTTGAAAGCGGCACCTACCGCCGGGTGGGCCAGACCGAGCTGCGCCGCGCGGACATCCGTGTGGTGGCCGCCACCCACCGCAACCTGCGCGCCATGGTGGCCGAGGGGCGGTTTCGCGAAGACCTGTATTACCGGCTCAGCACCTTCCCCATTGTGTTGCCCGCGCTGCGCGACCGGGCGCAGGACATCGCCCTGCTGGCGCATGCCCTGCTGGAGCGGGTGGCCCCAGGCCGGGCGCTCGCCATGGCGCCCGCAGCCATGCGCCGCCTGGCACAACATCCGTTCCCGGGCAATGTGCGTGAACTGCGCAACGTTCTGGAGCGCGCGGCGCTGCTGACGGACGGTTCCATCGTGACCGCGCCCACCATCGAGCGGGCGCTTGCGTTCGATGGCAGCGTGGCCGATGCGTCGGTGGGGGCATTCCAGGGCGGGGCCGGGCGCCAGGCCACCCTCGCACAGCGCGATGCCACGCTGCGTGGCGTGGAAGACGCCGCCCTGCGCCGGGCCCTGAACACCTCGGCAAAAACACGCCATGAGCTGGCGCGTGCGCTGGGCATCAGCACGCGCACGCTCTACCGCAAGCTGCGTGCGTTGGATGGGCTAGATGGGCTGGATGCGCAAACCGCCGCGGGTGATGGTGATGAAGGTGTTCGCTAGTGGGGTGGGGGGCGTCGCGGTGGCCTTGCGAATGACAGCGCCCGCAGGGCCTTGTGGCGCTGAGGCGCGAGCGTTGCGCTGCATTCCCCTAAAATCACGCCTCCCCCCGAGGAGCGTTGCAACGCCCGCCGACAATTTGCGGCGGTGCCGTCAGGCTCGGGCAGGGTTTCGCCGCCACGATCCAACGACGCTCACCTGTTTCAAATAACCGATTGCGCAGGTGAGCCTTATGTCTGCTGTTTTGTCCGCTGTATCCCCCTCCCCCATGAAGCTGTCGGGCCTGGAGCCCGTCTTGATCGGCGAGGGCACGTTGTTCGTCAACATTGGCGAGCGCACCAATGTCACCGGCTCCAAGGCCTTTGCCCGGATGATCCTGAATGGCCAGTACGAAGAGGCCCTGGCCGTAGCGCGCCAGCAGGTAGAAAACGGCGCCCAGGTCATCGACATCAACATGGACGAGGCCATGCTCGACAGCAAGGCCGCCATGGTGCGTTTTCTGCAGCTGATTGCATCCGAGCCCGACATCGCGCGCGTGCCCATCATGGTGGACAGCTCCAAGTGGGAGGTGATCGAGGCGGGCCTGCGCTGCGTGCAGGGCAAGGGCATCGTCAACTCGATCAGCATGAAAGAGGGCGTGGACAAGTTCAAGCACGAGGCGCGCTTGGTGCGCCGCTATGGCGCCGCTGCCGTGGTGATGGCGTTTGACGAAAAAGGCCAGGCCGACACCTACGAACGCAAGATCGAAATTTGCGAGCGCGCCTACCGCGTGCTGGTCGATGAGGTGGGCTTCCCGCCCGAGGACATCATCTTCGACCCCAACATCTTTGCCGTGGCCACCGGCATTGAAGAGCACAACAACTACGCGGTCGATTTCATCGAGGCCACGCGCTGGATCAAGCA
>RCMZ01000112.1_pt1 | contig 48526 bp, 49 predicted proteins | sample 2041141 | NCBI WGS metagenome assembly RCMZ01 (sample SAMN09708263, study PRJNA481090) | Wastewater metagenome, whole genome shotgun sequencing project. | biome: sewage; isolation source: Davis station wastewater (DW) | place: Antarctica: Davis Station | collected 2010-03-01 | reverse complement strand
GCGCTGCGCATTTACAACCTGTTCAACCCGGCAGTCTGGCAAGCAACGATCAGCGTTGTGTGCGAGCGCGACGAGTCTGTGGCCGCAGCCAACATCCGGCAGCGCCAGTTGGCTACTGACTTCATGGAGAAGTTGAACGCATACGGATACAGCACCCGTTGCTTTGACCCAGCCGGTCAGGACGACATCGGCGGCGGCTGTGGCCAGCTCTGGTTCGTCCAAGAATGGATGCGCAACAACCCGGAACTGGCTCGACCAAGCGTAGGCCGGACGATTCCAATCGTGCACGCCCCGCGCTGCACCGCCTAACCACCCTGCCCGCACCACGCGGGCATTTTTCTTTCTGGAGGTCAGGATGACCGAATATCTCAGCACCACAGAACTGCACCAGCTGACCGGCTACGCGCGCAGCGCTGAGCAGGCGACGTGGCTCAAGTTCCGGTCGATCCCGCACAAGCAGGACGGCTCACGGGTGATTGTTTCCCGCGTCCATGTGCAATCATGGCTCGAAGGCAAGCCCGTGCTGTCCCGTGCGGGCATGAACATCGCCGCCATCCGCTAGGAATCGCCATGGCAAAAATCACGAAGTACCCACGCCTGCGCACCAAGGTCTACAAGGGCAAGGGCGGGCAGGCGTATGTGTACTACGTGTACGACATGCGGCCTGACGGAAAGCCAGACATCCGGCTGGGCAAGGACTACGCCCGGGCGATTGAGCAGTGGGAGCAACTGCACAACAAGCTGCCTCAGACCATCGGACGAATCGAGGAAGCATTCGCGCGGTTTGAGGAAAAGGCCCTGCCCGAGTACACCAGCGCCGAGACACGCAAGGGGTACGCCAAGAACCTGCGCGCGCTGCGGCCGGTGTTTGGGCAGATGGCATGGGATGAGGTGGACTTGCCCGCGCTGCGCTTCTATCTGGACCACCGGTCAGCAAAGACGCAGGGCAACCGCGAAATGTCCCTGTTCCGCGTTGTGTGGGGCAAGGCCCTATTGTGGGGAATGACGCGGCTACCGTGGCCAGCCGCCGATGTGAAGGGCTGGAAAAACCCAGAACAGGCGCGCGAGTTTGAGGTGACAGGCGCCATGTTCGCCGCCGTCTACGCCCAGGCCGACCAGGTGCTGCGCGACTGTATGGATATTGCGTCCGCGACCGGCATGCGCATCACCGACGCGCGCACGGTGCGCATGCCTGTGGATGGCGTGCTCATCCATAGAGCCAGCAAGACAGGCAAGCAGGTGCGGTTTGTCGTTGCCGATTCGCCCGTGCTCTCTGCGCTGGCAGCAAGGCGCGAGGCCATGCGCGCGCACAGCGTCATGTTGCTGACAACGACAACCGGCCGGCAGGTTTCCCCAACGATGCTGCGCGACCGGTGGGACGATGCTCGAGACCGTGCCGCGCTGGCAGCCGAGAAGGCAGGAGACAAGGCGCTGGGCGCCCAGGTACGTGCGATGTACCTGCGCGACATGAGATCACTTGCCGCCGACCTTGCCGACACTCTGGCCGAGGCCTCGCAGTTGCTGCAGCACAGCAATACGGCGCTGACGGAAAAACATTACCGCACCAAGGTGCAGACATTGAGGGCAGTGAGATGAACGAAGAATGCCAACACACCGTTACGCAGGGCCGCGCCGATAGCAAAGGGTCTTGGTGCACAAACTGCGGGAAGAAAATCTATGCGATTGACGAACGCGAGTGCAGCGGCTGCATGCACCATAGTCGCCTGCCAACAGGGAGCATTTGCAAGAAGCACCTCATGGCAGTAGTGCCGCAAATGCACGTCACATACAAAATCGCAGAAGGGACATGCTGGGAAGCCGCAGATTCCGTTAGATCGTAGGCGCAAAAACTTTGCTATCCTGCGAACCAACTACCAACTTCATGCGCCTAAAATCGGCCCGAAAGCCGCGCCAATGCTTGTTTCTTGCGGGGACTCAAAATCCCCCGCCGCAAGGCGTGCCGGTTCGATTCCGGCCTCGGGCACCAAGCTTTTATAGCTATGATATTTGCAGCATGTTCCGCGTATGTTCGCCGGGACGTTCCGCAAATTACGGACAAAGGCCTCCAGGCATCAGCTTGGGGGCCTTTTTTCTTGAGTCGCTGCTGCGAAGCCTTGCTGTCGTAGAACTCGTGCCGCTTGGGCAAAAAGAGCCGATCAAGCCATGAACAACCCATGCAGCGCCACGAGGCGCTCGGCAAGTGCCTCAGCGTCACTGCGCATTTCCCCCGCCGTCACAGTGCCTGCGCAGACATGCTCGTACCAGAGGTGGAAGCCAGCCAGGTCGGGCAGCGGGTTCTCGGCCGCCAGGAGGATGCACTCCTTGATGCTGGATGTGTCGTAGTTGCCCAAGTGCTGCGCTCCCTCCATTACGTGGGCGCGATAGTCCCCTGACTCGATCTTGATGATGTGCAGGGTGAGCAGCATGGTCGGCAAGTCCTTGTTAATTTTTCGGACCTTCACTGTAGGTCTGTCTGACTCGTCGTGACGTAAGAATCTCCTGTGCCCCATGCCGGGCGCAAGGAGAAAATGAGGAAGATAACCCACCGAGCCGAGGCCGAACGCGAGATCGCCCGGGTGCGGTACAGGCGTCCCGAGCAAGAGCGCACTCCGAGCATGGCGGGGACAGTGCATAGGAGATGCGCCAAATCAGCCTTCGCCTCAAGCCCGCGCGCTAAAAACTTGTCGGAAAGCAACACTACCGCACATCGCTAGCAGAAAAAGCTGTAACGTGGTCGCGATTGATGTGTAACATATACCAACAATCACCACATTCCTATTATGAACTTTCGTGCACGCTACGCCATCGGCGCGGGCCTTCTGCTGCTTGCCCACTCCGCCTTTGCCGACTTCTCCGGCCCCTACGCCGTAGCGAACTGGACCTCTCCGCAGTCGTTCGGTTGTGGACCATCCAACGTAAGCACGGCGGGCGCGCCAGCCAGTGTCACCATCACCGCGAACGGCTGTGGCGGTATCATCCAGGGCTTCCTGCACAACGGGGCGCCGTCCAGTGGCACCATTTCCTTCAGCTACTCTGGCTACAACAGTGCGAATGCCACTGCTCGATGGGATGTCGGCGGCCCAGCCACCGCATTTCCCGCTACTGCGACAGGTACGATCACCGCTCCTGTGACGGCGGCCGGCCAAAAATTCCAGATCACGCTGACACGCGGCGCCGGTGACAGCAACGTGGTCATTAACGGCTTCACCTTCACACCCGCCGCGCCCGCCAGCATCCCCACTCTCTCGGAATGGGGCGTGATCGGTCTAGCAGGGCTCATGGCACTGTTCGGGATCGCACGCATACGGCGCCACCAGCGCTGATCCTGCAAACCCCGGAGCAGGGCCGCCAATTTCTGAAGCTGCTGGAGCCGCCCTGCACGGTAAAGCCCATGGGGTGTCGAGCCCATGCTCGACCCTAGCGCTGGAATGATTTTCGAAATCACTTGCAGTCGGTTTTGTAGTGCCTGGCGATATTTCAACCAGCGCGATCCTGCCCCGGCGCCAGCTGGATCGTCTCCAGGCCGCCCGGCCGCTGAGGCGCCAGCCAGTGAACCCACAACCCCTTGAGCCAGGCCAGCGCGCACACCACGGCCACCACGCCAACGCCCCATTGGCCACTGCTCCACACCGACCAGAACCAGAACGGCTGGCTGACCAGACCGACGATGCAGGCCCAACGTTGGAACTGCAGGCTGCGGCATTGCGATAGCCATATGGCGGCCGGGCCCAACAGAGCGAGGGCGGTTTGGACGATCTGATCAGACGACATGACCGGGATTGTGCACTACTGGATGCATACACAGTGTTACGGAATTCCGGTTTTGTGCAGGAATTGAACAAAATCAAGGACTTGCAAAGGGTGCCCGGTCGGATGGCTTGGTCAGATTTGAGTTCCGACCAAGATTGAAGGGGCGCCCTCACTCCGGCACCGCAAACCGCCCTGCCTCCAGCGCATCGCGCCGCTTGCCCGGCAAGTACACACCCTCATGAGCCTCCCGGATCCGCTTCTGCCGCATGTTCACGCTCTGCGCCAGTTGCATCGGCTGGATCCGCCGGTTGGGGTTCTTCTCGTTGAACTTGGCGATGTCTTCCCGGGCGTCGACCTTGCCCTCCTCGTCCCCGGCCATGGCCGCCATGGCGAACTGCTCCACCAAGGCACTGCGTCGGGCTTGCAGCGCGCGGTCGGCTTCTTCGAAAGCTGCCTTCTCGTCGGCGTTCAGCGCCGTGGTGATGTCGTTCTTGCCGCGCACTGCTTCCTGGCTGGCTTTCATCAGCGCAGCGCTGGCCTTGCCGTACCCCCACTTGGCACCCATGACGGGGTACGCCACCAAAGCGGTCTGCGTCAGGTTGACCATGGCCGATGCGGGCGACAAGCCCAGGTGATAGATGAAGCCCAGGCTGGTCAGCGCGGTGGACAGCGAATTGCTCTTGGGGTTCATCGCGGCTTCGTGGCGCTTTTGCATCTCGTCCACCACCTGGCGGGCACGCACCGAGTCGAATCCGGGCGCGTTGTCGCGGGCGCTGACGTGCTTCTCCATGTCGGACAGTTGGTCCTGCAGTTGGTCGGAGTAGCGCAGCTTGGCCAGATAGCTGGCGCCGTGGAACACGTTCTGGGCGAAGGCACGGCGGGCGTCCTGCGAATACCCGGGGGTTCCCTTGCGGTGGATGCCATGTTTGGCCCAGCTCAGATCCGGCAGAGACGACAGGTACAGCTGACCCAGGGCGTCTTCAAGCTCGGCCTTCTGCTTGCCGTCCATGCCCTGCTTGTCCAGAACCCCATACAGCTGCTCCATGAACCCACGCCCCACAGTGTCACGGTCGGCCACGAACTCCTTGGACTTGAGCACCTTGCCCACAGTGAATCCCTTGCTGACGGGGAACGGCGTCTGCAGCTGCTGGCGCGTGGCATTGGCCTCGGCCATGGTCTCGGCGCGGCTGACGTTGACCGTCTTGCCCTCGGCATAGCCACGGCCAGACGGGTGAGGGATCACCGACATGGTGATGCCCTCGGCTGCAGCAGCCCGGCGCAGCGCGTGAGCCTTGTTCAACTGCATCGGCTCGCCCGGGGTCAGGTCCGCATCGAGGGCAAGCTGATTGATCCGCTCGGCCGCAGCGTCGGGCGCTGGAGCCTGGGCCGTGGGCGCAGTGAAGTCCAGGGAGTTGTCGTAGCGCGTTGGGGCCGGGTCTTGCAGCGTGAGCCGGGTGTCTGGCACGGGCCGCGCCCCGCCCGCGCTTTCCGTCTGCTCTGGCGAAAAGGTGCGATGCAAGGTCTCGGCCGCTGCGTCACGCTCGGCAACGGGGCGCGCAGGGTCGGTGGCAGTGGTCAGCAGGCTCTGGAATTCGGCGCGGCGCTCGGGCACCACCATCTCGTCGATCAGCGGCGCATAGTCCGCCAGTTGGGGCAGTCCTGGGGCGCGAGCGTCGAAGTTCTGCAGCACGCGCCCAGGCTCCATATCCGCGGGCGTCAGCTCTACCGGTGCTGCAGGGGCGCCGCCGACCAGCTCCTGCAAACGCGCGTTACGCATGGAGCGCACACCAGCGGGCAGCGACTGGTTGTCCAGATCCGCCAAGTTCAGGCGGGCTTCACGCTGCTGAGCTTCTGGCAGCCGGGCGATAGTGGCATCCAGCTGCGCGCGCTGGTCTTGCGCTGTGGGTGGTGCTGGTACGGGCGCAAGACCCAGATCGCCAGCCATCGATGCAGCCTTGGACAGCGGCCCGGCGTTTGGGTCAATGGCGGGTGCAGCGGGCTGCGCAGGCTCCTGAGAAGCAGCAGCGCTCCCGGCACCATCGGCCTGAATCAGGGCTTCAGGCGCGAACGCTGCGTGGAGATCCCTTGCAGCTGCGGCGCGTGCTTGCTCTGGAACGGCAGCATCTTGAGCCATCGTAAGCATCTGGCGGTACTGCTGCTGCTTTTCTGGTTTCAGCCCGCTCTCGATGTACTGCGAGTAGGTAGCAACGTTCTCAGGATTGAGGCGGTTGGGGTCAATTTGCGCCCGCTGTACGGGGGCGCCATTCCCAGCATGATGGCCACCAGTGAGCAAAGACACGCCGCTGCCCGTTGCGCCGCCCAGAGCCGCCCCCATGCCAGCCGCTGCAGCGACACCCTTCATTGGGTCGATGGTCTTGTCGTAGCGCATCGCCGCGCGCTGCCCCTCGTACTGGGTCACGCCTTCCTCGATGCCTTCCTGCGCACCTTCCACAGCAGCGGTTTTTACCGCGCGGCTCACAGCGTTACCAGCGAAGCCCTTGGCACCAGCCACCAGCCGCTCAGCGCCCACCACGCCACCGACACCACCGATCACGGCGGGGATGACGCTGGCTTGGCGGCCAGCGGCAACAGCTTGATCCTCCGTCGCCCCGCCTTTGGTAGCCAAGTCGTACGCAGTGCCAGCAGCATCACCACCAGCCATGGCAGCACCAGCAGCAGCACCGCCAGCCAGGCCACCGCGCGCAGCGTTCAGGCCGGCAATGGATGCCAACGTGCGGCCACCTTTGACGGCAGCGCCTGGGCCCACGAACGAGCCCACCGCCTGGGCGGCAGAGAGCACCGGGTTGTCGACCACGTAGCGCCCCACCGCGCCCAGCTCGCCCATCACGCCGTCGGCGTTGGCCACGTCCTGCTGAAATCGCTGTTTCTCCGCCTTGACCACATCGCTCTGGTTGGCCTCACCCGCCTTGACGATGTTCTTGTCGATCCACCCTGAGACAGTGTTGCCAGGCTTCACGAAGTTAGCGGCCGACGAGACACCGCCTGCGGCAGCGTTGGCCACCTCGATCACCGTGTCGTTGGCGATGGAGGCGAGAGTGCGGCGCTTGGGCGGCGATCCGAAATTCGGGTCTGCAAAGGGATTCGCAGATTGTTCTGATGGCGGTGCCAGATCAGCACCGTAGCTTGGATCGGAGAAGGGATTTTGTGCCATCCCCGCAGTCTTCCGCCGCTCTGCTCGGGAGGCAAACCCCAGTGGGGTGGCGCTGTGCTTAGCTGCGAATCATTGCTGGACGTGCCGACATTCCATGAGGATCATATAAGTTCAACTCAAACCGCCTAAGGAGGGCACATGTCAAAGAACACCATCACCCGGACACTGACCGTCGCTGTAGCGATGACGGCCACGCTCATCACGGGCTGCGATATGGCGCCGAAAAAGCGAAATGATGGCCTGGTCGCACTGTATGCCGTGAGGAATGCCGGGATCTGCGGATCCGGGGGGATTGTCTTAACGGCTGAGAAGCAGCAAATCGAGGGCTCGCTGCGGGGCGGCTATGTTGAGACCACCTGGTACGTGCTGCCAGGTTTCGCCGCCTTCGTCAGCCAGAACCCTGCTGAGGCAACGAAATACCTTGAGCAGAAAGGTTTTGCCGACGCAGCTAAGTCGGCGAACTGCCAGGAAAAAGTTAGCGAGGAAGCCAAGAAGCCGACTCCTGCGAAGGACGGCGAAACCAAGCCGGCAGCGAAGTGACCTAGCACTGAAGGGCCCTGCACAGCCGTCACAGAGAAATACCTAGAGGGCTTCCAGCGACAATCCTCCGATGGAATACCTGCTCCAGATCCTCTTTTGGTGCCCGCAGTGTTGGCGAAACATTGGCAGGGCGATGTTCACCGTGTGCGGACTTCTTGCCCTGCTGGGTTGGCGTTTCGCGTCACGCATTGACCGGATTGAGCGCAAGACAGGTTTATTTGTCGACTTGGACAAGGCGCTTGCTTCAGTCCCTTTGCCAATACCAACAAGTGCGGAGGGATTCAGCCTTGCGATCAGCGGTGCCATGCTGGGCATTGCACTGGCGCTAGCTGGCAAATGGGCCCAAAAGTACCATTGATAAAGCCCGCCCTGCGCGGGCTTCCGGTGAGGGTCTTCGGCGTTCACATCCTGGGCGGCTGGCCCACTGGATCTGCCCCTTCATCTTCCACCTCGCCAACGTAATCAGGCCCGGGCTGCGGGAGCTGAGGTTGCGGTGGCAGAGCGGGCGTTTCCGTGCTGGGCGGCAGGTCACCCGGTGGTAGCGGGAATGTCTCGGGGACTTGGTGGGCGGGGTGTTCGTTCGGGTCCGTGGCCATCGTGCTCTCCTTAGTGAAGGAGCCATTTGGCCGCTTGCCGCTGGCCCCTAGCGTAGGAGACGGGCCAAAAAGAAAGCCCGCTCGGGGCGGGCCTTCTGGGACTAACTATTTCAGCAGTTCTTTGATGTAGTTGGGCACCATCTTCGAGCGCCTAAGACCGTCGGAAATTTTTGCATAGAGTTCCGGGCTGCACGGCTCCTTTCCCTGCCAACCCATAGTTGCAACCCGCTTATCAACCTCGTCAACCGTATACACCTCAGGCTGACGATAGTAGACGTAGCTTTCGTGAGTGATAAAAGGATGCTCTCCAGCTTGAAGGATACAGGTTGGATCGTGTCGTGCGTCAGGCCTTAGCGTCGTGACACTAACAACTATCACCTGATCGCTTGGGCCGCAACCATCAAGGGGTTTAGGACCGAGGACGATTGTAAAAAGATGATGCTTTCCCCCGGAAGGGATCAGAAAACAATCACCAAGCCTATGGCCCGCCATTTTTCACCGAAGAACTTGGCTAAGCAGAGACTTCTCTTGCAGGTGCGTAACAGCAGAATCCACACCTTGCTCGCTGTAACCAAGGACGGTAAATATCTTTTCAAGTGAGATTGGGATCATCGAACCCTGAGGGTCTTCCCATTCAGGGCAGGCAGCGCTATGGGTATATTTGACTAGATCAAATCGACTCATGTGTCCAAACTGCTTCCAAACGTCGGCAAGAACCTCGATATCGCTATCACTCAACTGCAGCAGATCCTGTTCAGGTGAACGAATCATGCTCTGATCTTTCAGCGCAAGATCGTGTCCGGCACGGTCTTCAATCCAAGTCTTCCAACCGCCTTCTTGACTCGGCAATGCACCATTCATATGGTCGAGTGTCATCGACAGCACTGGGCCATGCTGCATCGAAACTAGCTTGTCGCCGGTGATGGGTTCACCGTACACCCGCAGAGACTCGCGCTCGGCCAAGTACATCAGCTTCATCAACTTCAAAAGGGGGAGTCGTCCTCCCGCCTGATGCAGAAAGTAAGCTGCAACGTGTGCCGTTCGTTTCTCGTTGAAAAGTGTTGGATATGCCATCTGAATTTAAGCGGTGCGAAGGATAAATCCGTTTGCTACTGGCTATTTGACCAGTCAAGCAATTAGAGTTCAACCTCTTTTCCACAAAGTTATCCACAGAAAACGATAAGAATTGTGGATAACAAGTTAACAAGATAGAAGGCAATTAACGCCTACCCACGGGAACACCCACATTTTCCGTATCACAAAACGTGTATAACTTTTCCATAAAGGCATGGGGAAGTTGCTTCGCAACAACGGAAATTGCTGGACGCACAGCCCACTGCCTACCACTCAAAAGGTGTGCTGCTACATTGATTTGCACAGGAGACTCGCTATGGGAACATTCAGCCCAACACACTGGTTCATAGTCCTGCTGATGATCACGCCCTTGATGGCGCTGCTTGTCGTGCCCACCTGGCGCATCCTGCAGCGTGCAGGCTTCAACGGCGCCTGGGCCCTGCTGATGCTCGTGCCGGTGGTGGGCCTGCTGGTGCCATGGGTCGTGTCGTTCCTCAAGTGGCCCAATGACCGGGAGCAGAGGACCAGCACGTCCAAGGGATGGTTGGCGGCGGGCGTGGTGCTGCTGCCGCTGGCCGTGGGGGTGCTGGCGCTGTTGGCCAGCGTAGCCACTGGGCCGGCAGGCTTGGCAATCAATTCGGGAGCAGGGCAACTGTCGCCGCCCTCCACAAATCCTTTCCTGGACCCAAACTTCGGGAAGAAGCTGGAGCCCAAGTAAGCCTGTCAACGGCCGCCCAACGCGCTTGCAGCTGCACCTTTGCCGTACACCTCATCAAATTGGGCTGCGAGTTTGGGGTTCGCTCGAAGTGCCGCAGCGTGATTGGTAGATGGCTGAGTAGCTCCAGGTTGGTCCACCCGCGCTGTCTCCCCCGTCGCCTTGTTATACCGGTAGACGCTTCCCTGCGTGGAGCTACCGTCGGCATTCTTGGTGGTGGGCGTGACCTGCACGCCCCACTCGTTCTGAGGCGCCTTCCCGGCAAGGGCCATCAAACGTTCACGCGCCGAGCGTTGAACCTCGGGTGTCTTCGCATTCTCCAGATCCATCTGGGCACGGTCGATTCGATCAGCTGAGCGGTTCGAGTAGCCTGCGGCGATCTGCTCCAGCGTGAGGCGACCACGTGCAATCTGGTTGGCCGCATTCACGCCCTCGGCACGAATGCCGGTGCGCTGAGTTTCCCCGGCTTGCTGCATACCTTCACGCTGCAGGGTGCCGGATTGACGCATGGTTTCGAGATCAGCACCCGCCCGGTTCTGGCGAATGTTGCTGTCCTGCTGTAGGGCCGCACGGTACTCAAGCATGGCAGGGTTGTCCTGTGCGCCACGACCACCCCATTCGGGACGGTTGGTGATGCTGCTCGCAGACACTTCGGCGTCGCGCAGGCGTTGCTCAGGAGACCGTCCACGCATATTCCCATAGGTGCTGGTGGAGCCAACATTGCCCGAGTACCCGCCAGTGAAGCTGCCTGGCTCAACAGGCCCGGAGCCCGGCCCGCTTACCAGAGCCATCAGCCGCGCACGCGCACCTTGCGGCTGGGTGGCAGCCAAGTTGTCGGCCGCTGTCATGTTCTGCTGGCTGATCTGCCCGCCCGGCGTCTGATCAGTCCCCGCAGCCAGCAGCCGGGCGCGGGCGTTCTGGCCCTGACCAACCGACAGACTGTCGGCTGCTGCCATGTTCTGGGGCGAGACGAAGCCGCCCTGCGGGGCCTGGCCGTTGATCGTGATGTCGCCCGACACGTTGGCACCTGAGTAGCTATTGCCAGTGCGCGTGACATTGCTGGTTGGCTCAGTGAGCCCCGCAATACTCGCAAGCGTCCTCGGTGGACTCGCAGGAGGTGGCAAACCAGGATTGACGCTGGCCGGATTGACCATGCCGCGCCCTGGCCCTGCTGGAGAAGCTGGGAAAGCCGGGCTCTGCGCAGAAGCAGCACCGGGGATGGCACTGATGGCGGCAGCGCCGGCACCAGCATTCAGCAGGCGCGTTGCCGCGTTGATTCCGCCACTGATGGCGCCTCCAGTCCTTGCAATTGCGGGAACAGCCCCGCCCAGCGAGCCAGGGAGCGCCGATGCGATGTTGGACAGATTGCGCCCTGTGTCGGTGTTGGACCAACGGTCCTGAGACCCGTCGGCTGCAGGTGCAGTCAGGCCCCCCGTCGGGATCTGAGATACCGCAGAAGGAACACGTACTGCAGCTTGAGCTTCGTCTTCTGCCGCTCTTGCGGCAGCGTCTGACCGCTGCCTGCTGGCTACACGCTGGTTTGCCATCTGCTGTTCGAACTCGTCATAGGAGGCGAGGCCGCCCCCAACAAAGTGACCGGGCTTTCCTTCACCTTTCACCGGTGTGTGCGTATCGTGCACCAGATCCTGCAGCCGACGCACGCCGACCTTGCGCACGGTATCGGTGGGCAGCACGAACTCGCCGTCGGAGAGTTTGGCCGGGATGGAATCGCTGGTGCTGGTGCCAGGCCCACGGACATGGCCGCCCTCGCGATAGCGTTGAGGGGCGGTGATACCGGCGATCTGGGCGAGTGTTCTGCGCATGGCTTAGCCTTTGGGATGTCTGGGTGGAATTCTTCTGGCTCCGGGCGGATGCGCCAACCCCTACTGGGGCCCCGCCCTCACCAGTTGATCTGAACCACCGGAGGCCGGCGGTCACGTTGTTTGCGCTGCACGTTGGCATCAGGGCGCTCGCCAAAGGCCTGCACGAAAAGGGTAAGAGACTGGGCAGCCTTGTTGGGATCGAAGGTGTCTGCGTCCTGCTTGAGGTAGGCGCGGTGGAGCACCCAGTCCATCAGGCGTTCGTGAAAACGCTCGTGGATCTCGGGCCTGCCTGAGTCCGCCTCTGCGCTCAGCGGCTTGAGCGCCCCCCGAAAAACAGTCAGGGCGACTTGCCCCGCTGACACGGGAGAGCGAACAAAGCGCACCCGGGGTGGCTGCGCGCCGGACGCCTGCTCGAAGATGAAACACGACGGCTTGCCGGACAGGAGTTCCCACCCATGGCAATCCTCGTCCATCTCGTCCTCACTGGTCTCGTCCAGCTTTTGGCCATTCAGCGTCAGGCGCTTGATCTCCAGAACACTGGGGTGCAGGTTGTAGGTGGGGACACCAGCCTGCAAGGAGATGCTGCACACCGTGGGCGTGCTGCGGTCCTCAATCAGTTTGGCGCGCTCGCACGCCTCCTGCACCGCTTCATTCAGGTAGCGGACGATGTTCTCCGAGGTCCAGAACGGCGGCACCACGGTGTCGGCCACTGTCTCCCGGAATTCGGTGATGAAGTCCGCTACCTTCATGGCTTAGGCCTTGGCCGTCAGTTCGGTGAAGATAGCATCGGCCTCTTCGCGGGTCACCGCAAAGCCCACACGCGCCTTCAGCTTCGTCAGGTTGGGCTTGCCTTCGGTCGTGAAGTCGTCTTCGGCGGCGCCGTCCAGCATGCCCTTCAGCGCGGCGGAGATGGCCGCTTTGCGGTCTTCAGGAGACGAGACGATGGTGGTGTTGTCATCGAAGGCCACGGCACCGCGTGCGCTGGCCTCCTTATGGAACATCTTGTCCAGCTCCACGCCCTCGGGAGGAATGGAGGCGGTGTGGCCCGTGGTGAGGGCGACGTGGATAGGCTGGTCAGATGGGGAGCGGAATTTCATGATGGGTTCCTTGAAAAGAGCCCGACGGTTGTGACGCCGCCGGGCGAAGGGTCACGATGACCCGACCACGAGAGATGTGGATCAGCCTTGGCTGAAGGCGGCGCGGCCCTCAACGTAGTAGCTGATGGTGATGCGTGCAGCGCCAGCCGTTGCAGCCGTCCCGGTCTGCGCAATCAGCGCCTTGAGCGCTTCCGCAACCGTGTGCTTGTAGCCCGTGAGGGTCAGAGCCGTGCGGCCCGCAGTCTTCAGGTCGATTGCGGAGGCGGTGTACCGGTCGTCATCGGTCGCATCGCCAAGCTTCAGCGTCGCCGTCGTGGCGCTGTTCCATGGTGTTTTGACCACCACGTCGCCTCCGAAAAGGATTGCGTTGCCTGGCAGGTCGAACGCCGGTTCAGCTGTGCCGTAAGTTGTAGGGTCGGCATAGCCGATATTCAAATGCGCCACGATGAGTTCTTGGCGCGATGCGTCTTTCTTGATTGCCACGATGGGCTCCTTTCAACATCAAGGGGAGAGTGAAAGGACGGAACCCGCAGGCCCCGTCCCGGGGGCCCGCATTACTGCAGGTAGTGGTCGATGGTCAGCAGGCCGAAGTCTTCGTCGCTGGCGTCGTAGATCGATGGGAAGACAGGCTTCTTGAAGCCGATCATCCGGTCGATGTTCAGACCGATCTTGCTGTCGTACTGGAACAGCTTCTCGACCCAGTGGCCATCGCCGATGTCGGCGAACGCCAGTGCCTGCGAGCCGCACAGCAGGGTGCGGGTGCCGTTGACCAGGCCACCAGAACCCCACTTCGAGCCGTTGGCCGCGCCCTTGGTGTTGTAGACCAATGTGTGCTCGTGGAGCACAGCGCCGTCCACTGTGACCGTGGCGCCAGTGAACCATGGAGAGTCCAGACCGGCCTTCGTCGCCACCGCCACCACCGCGCGCTGGTAAGCCTCATCCTTCTTCAAGGCAGCCAGAGAGCCAGGCGCCAGGAAGATCACGTAGTACGGCTTGCCACCAGCCATCAGGGGCTTGATGCGGTGCTCCTTCGCATAGGCGATGGCGTCCACGATCATGTTGTACTTCGGTACGTAGCCCGTGGTGATGCTGCCGGTGTTCGAAACCGCCAGGCTGGTGCCATCCCACATCAGCGAGCGCTTGGCCGAAGGCGCGGTCACATCCGAGGCGAAGGTCAGATCAGGGAAGATCGAATCGAGGCGAGGTGCGCCGTTGTTCTCGAAGGCGTAGCTGATGCCCGACATCGAGAGGAATGCCAGCTGATCGGTACGGTTCGCCAGCCAGAACGAGAGCTTGTCCTTGCCCTGGGAACGGAAGTTGATGATGTTCTTCTGATCATCGTACCGACCCTTGTTCTTCACGCCGTGGCTGACTTGGTCGATCTGGATGATCTGGCTGTGGGCGTCCATCGCCTCTTCGTTGCCCTCGCGCTCATCGTCCCCGCGCACGCCATCACCGATCAAGTCGGCCACCAGCTGGAACAGGCACTGGGTGCCCTTCTCGGTTTCGGTCAGTTCAGTGATGCGGTGCACGACGCTGTTGCCCGTGTCGCTCATGAAGTTCTTGAGGAACATCTGATCGCGCGCCGCCTTCCAGACGGTGCGTGACCAGTTAATCTTTTGAACCGGCGTCAGTTCGCCGAATGCAGTGAATGCCATGTCTTTCTCCAATAAGTAGAGTTACTTCTCGGGACATGACGCCGCCCATCTGCGGAAAACATGGCTGTTGTGGCGGCCAAGAGCGCCTGACTGTTTAACGCCCGTCAGAGGCTGCAACCCGGGGAAGTCGCTGGCAAGGTGGGTGAGTCCTTGCCAGCCTTGAGGCGCTACGCTTGGCCGAGTGCGGCGTCCAGTTCTGCCTTCGACGCTCCAGCAATCTGCTCTTCAGTGAGCTTCGTATTGCCGTCGATCTTGGGCGCCGTGGCACGGTTGCCCATGCCCGCCTGCACCGCTGCTGGTTGCAGCAGAGAATCCGCTGCGCCACGCTTGTTAGCGCGCTCTAGGCGAGAGTCTGTCGGAACGCCCCCGTTTGTCGAACCCCTACTGGGGGTGCCGTCCGGAGCGAACTTCGGCGCGATGGTGGAAATGGCGTCCGCCAAGGCCAGGTGCTGAGGCATGCCCGCGTCAGTCTTGGCCTTCACGCTCGCCTCGATCAGCTCCATCGCGATGGCGCCCTCGTCCTGCTCCAGCCAGGGGTAAGTCTCCAGAGCATTTGCCACCACGTCCTGGGACTTGGCCACCTGCTGCTGCTGCTGCGAGTTCTGCTCGAAGCGCTGCATCCCCTGCTCCGGCCATGAGTTGCAGGAAATCCACGACCATGACGTGCAGTCCCTTCGCCCTGCGGCTGACCTGCTGCACCTTGCGCCGGATATCGAAAAGGGACAACGCACATTGGTCATCGTGGTACAGAGTGAGGGCCCCGAGCGTATGTGCAGCCTCCGTGACTGCAGTCCACATATCCTTGTCTGCGGGGTCCGCCTTCAGAATACGGCTGAGATCCATGGAACCAGCCGCTGCAGTGTGCCGGTGCATGAGCTGCGATACCGGCATCTCCTGGCTTAGATACAGCACCTTGTTGCGACGGGCCATGTGCCGGGCTATGGCCAGTGCCAACGCCGTCTTTCCGTGCTTTGGGCGGGCGCCCAGTACCAAAACCTCCCCAGCCCTGAGCCCGCCGTTCAATATTTCATCCAGGCCACCGATACCCGTGGACATGGTCGCATTCTTGCCATCGCTCAAATCCTGCAGCAAGGCTAGGTAGTTGGTCAGCGCCTCGTTGATGTCCTGCGGCTCGCGGCGGGCCTTCACCGTCCCCAGCTTGGCCAGCAACATGTTGGCCTTGTCGATCTGCTCTGTAGAGTTGTAGCCAGCAGTCATTGCCAGTTCGCCGATCTCGCGTCCTGCATCCATGAGCTGGCGCAGCCGGTGGCAGTCCATGACCGCGCCGGCGAGCATCCGCACACTGGCTGGGCCAGGCGCCGAAGCGGAAAGGCTCTCGATATCCTCAAGCCCTATCTCAACGCCATGCGACTGCATGTCCACGCTGACGGCGATGGCCTCTATGGGCTGACCACTGGCAAACAGCCGCTGCAACGCCCGGTAAATCTCTGCGTGTTGTGGCTGGTAGAACGCCTCGGGGCCGAGGCCATGGACTCGTGTGATGACATCGGGATAGCGGATCAGGCCAAAGGAGAGCTTGTCGTCCTTCTCAGGGTTGAGGCAGGCCTTCAGACGGGCATAGGCGCTGTCCATCTTGAGGTGCGGAAACAGGTACACCGCTAGGTCTTTCGCCGACTTGCTGCTGTTGGCCACCATGCGATTCAGCGCGTCGTACTCGTCGTCATAAAGGGATTGCATTTTTCGGGCTCCTTTTCTGTTCACTAGGAAGCACTCCTTTGAAAAGTGCCTACTTGGTTGATTCGATTGCTTTGTTTTTGATAGCAAGTTCCGTTTAGCACTTGCCGGGATTAATCTTTAGGAAGGGCTAGGAGTGCCTTTTTTGCTCAAAAAAAGGACAGTCCGTACATCGCTGATTTCCAGCGGAACAAGGACTATCGAAATGAACGCCACCGCCGCCCCCTTCCACTCCAGCTGCCGCACAGCGGTGTCTTTGAACACCGATGCAACCACTGGCCAGCGAGTGCAGACAATGACGACATCGCGGCTTGAGCTGGCCTGGGTGGCCGGGGAGTTGCGCATCGCCTGCAAGGCGAGCCGAGTGCTGCTAGATGCGGCGCGCGAACAGCGTCGGCCTGGTGCACGCGGTGCGCGGGGTGGTTGAATTGAGTCAGCCGTGGGCGGCCTCCTGCACTGCGCTGGCGTCAACGGCCAGTTCGGGCCAGATCAGGTGCCAGTCCTCCGGCCGCAGGGCCTGGCGGGTGACTACACCACTGGTGGCTCGCTCAATGGCAACGCAGTGCACTGCATCGGGGGTGGTGCCCCGCGCGCGCCAGTTGCTCACAACTGACTGGCCTACTCCAATAGCAGCGGCGAGTTTTCCCACGCCCTCAGCGGTTTTGATGGCGATGTCGAGTGCATTCATCCTGCCGGTGTGCATGCTCAGCCCTGTGCTGACCTTCCGGTCGAGGGACTCGGCCGCGACAATGGTCGTGCCATCAGAAAGCACAAACGACTCACCAGGGCGGAGCGTGATAGTGCGGTCAGGCATGGAGGGCCCCCGGCTCTGGGCTTGCGTCAACGGCCAGCTCCGGCCAGATGCGATGCCAGTCATCCGGACGCAGATCGCGGCGCGTGACCGCACCGTCGGTAGCGGTCTCAATCGCTCGGCAGTAGGCTGGGCCGGGCTTGCGCTTGGCGTACCCGTGTTGCCACTGCCGCACCTGGGCGTCACTCTTGGCACCGATCTGCTTGCGCAGTTCCGCCACGGACAGAGCGCCGGGGCCCGCTAAATATTGGGACAAGTTCATAGGTCAGCGACTCTATAGCAATCGCTACCGACAATCAAGTAGCCATTGCTCTTGAAGCGCCTGCTACTGTCCAGCATATGAATGAAAGCGAGATTCAGGTGAAACGCATTGAACGGCTGGCCGCGATGGTGGAGCGCGAAGGCGGCAAAGCCGCGGCAGGTAGGAAGCTCGGGTATCGGGATGGAGCTTTTGTCGGGCAGATGCTTCGAGGTGAGCGACCGATCACCGAGAAAACCGTTTTGGCCGTCCATGGGCTCTCGGGCTACGCGGGCTGGTTTAACGGCGAGAACTCATCGGCTGGCCTGCCATCCGCTTCAGAACCAATTCCCGCACCTGCGCCCCACGAGGCCCCTTCCGATGCGCCAGGATCACCCCCAGATCTGGTCATCACCCAGTTCGACGCTGGTGGCGGCATGGACACGACCGGCCATCTGATGCTGGACGACCAACCGGGCATCATCAAAAGTTGGCGGGTGTCCCACGAATGGCTGCGCTTGAACGTGCCAATCCACTCGGGTGTGCGTAACCTATGCATCGTGACCGGCTTCGGCCCATCAATGCGGCCCATGTTCAACCCGGGCGATCCGCTGCTGGTGGATACCGGTGTGAAGGTAGTCAACCACGAGGGGGTTTACTTCTTCCGGGTGGGGGACGAGGGGTTTATCAAGATGATCCAACGAGTGCCGGACCCCAATGGTGCCGGAGTGATGCTGCAGATCATCTCCAAGAACCCTGACTACCCGCCCTACCCAATGTCACCAAAGAACCCGCATTTCGAGGTGCTGGGCAAGGTGCTGACGGTGTGGCGCAGCGAGCAGTATTGACCACTGGAGCAGCAAATGAAATACACGATCAATGAGGTTCAGGACAACGGCCAACTCATTACCTTGAGCAATGGCACGAAATACAAGGTTTCATCCTTCGACGCATTCCATACACGGATGTGGATGCGGTTCGACGAAGTATCGGTAGATGCCTTCAAGATGACAAACCACAGCCGTGGGAATCAATCTGTGGCTGTCACGCAAACCCGCTAGTTGGCCTTCAGCGGCAGCATCAGCTGCAGTTCCACGACGGCATATTCACCCGGCGCCAGGGGTTCGCCTGCGTGTTTATCTTCTGCTTTATCGAGTGTGACGATGCTGACTCGCTCAACGGAATAAATGCGCAGCGGATGGCCGATAAGGCCCTCCACCTTTTCAAGAATTTGAGAGTGCTTCATTTCCTCGCCTCCAACCGCCCACTGAGGCGGTTTTTTGTTGCCCGCCCGGATTGGGCGTAGGGGAAGTGTAGCGAAAAAACCCACAAAACAGTAGCTTTAGCTATTGCACTATCAAATAGCATTTGCTATCGTTCGCTCAGTCGCGCCGCATTTCGCAGCGCTCGATGGAGTGAAGAATGGCACCTACCGACACCGCCGTCCTGCTGCAGGCGGCCCCTGAAGAGCACAGCCGCCGCTGCGCCCTCGCTTTAAGCGCCCTCGAATCGCAACGCTGGCCAGTCGCTGCATGTGGCCTGCGCCACGCGGCCGCAATGGCGCTGGAGTGGTCCGCAAAGGCACGCGAGCTGGCTGACTGGTGCGATGCCCAAGCCGAGAGCGGCCGCACCGGTTCGACCGTGGCCCCAACACTCGTCCAAGCTGGGGAGCCGGGCACCTTATCCGCAACTCAGCCACCTGGCCGCGTGTCTTTCCTTGACCGTACATCGCCACGATCAACGTGCCAACCGGATAGACAGTCAAGCTGGTCCGCGCAAGGGCCACGTCGGTGACGTGCTGCTCTGTCGCGTCGATAAAGGTTTGACCGGTTTCTCCGCTAGTTACCCATGGGGTTGTGCCATCAACGAAAAAAGCCGGATTTTCGCGTGACGGAGTGGTTCCTGTTCCCACGGTTGCCAGCGTATCAATTGGCACCCACTCCCACCCCGCCGGCAACTCAAACGGCTTTTCCTCGTCGGTGATGGGCGGCGGGGGTTTGTCGCGTTTGATCTGGCCGGTGGCGATGAGGCGGTCTTTTTCGGCGCGGATCTTTTGCAGCAGAGCGCTGGCGGGTTCGTCGGTGGGGTCTTGGGGCACGAGCAGGCCGCGCACAGCCAGTTGCAGCAGGGTTTGCTCCAGGGCGTCGATGGCTTGGGGGCGGTCGAGCAGCAGGACGAAGTGCTGGGCCACGCGCTGCCAGTTGGCGGCCAGTTCCTCGGGCGTGGTGCTGGCGGTGAGCGTGCCCAGCAAGGTGCTGACCAGTTGGGCGTGTTGCGTGGCCTCCAGCTGGCCCTTGGCCTCCAGCGCATCGCACAGGCGCATGAGTTCTTCGACGCGGGTGACGATGCGGGATTGTTCAGGCAATGGTGGCACCGGAATCAGGAACTGGCTGAGCTTGGCAATGCTCAAGCCTTCTCGTGAGACGCCGACCTGCACATCCATCACGGTCTGTTGGACATGCCGTGAGACAAGCACCTTGTGCAAGAAGGCATTGAGTTCCGGTAGCACTGCGCGAATGATGGTGACGTGTTGGCTAACATTTGCCTCATCGAAATCACTTGGAACTACGGCACAACGCCCAATTGATGCCCCAGTGATGTTGAATAGCAAGTCATTCGATACGACAACAGTGCCAGCCATCTTTGCATGGATTTCTGGTTTGATGAAAGCCACACCATCAAGGCGCAGACCGTCATCCCACACGTTCTGCGATCGAAGGAACTTCACGCCGGTTGAAACGTAAACCTCGCGGCCTCCAAGGGGCGTGCTTCCCGCACCGATCTTCTGCAGCAAAGCACCCAGCCGCACCCACACCCACCCCACCGGCAACTCAAACGGCTTGTCCTCGTCCGCAATCTCCGCCAGCAGCTTGTCCCGCTTGATCCTGCCCTCGGCAATCAACCGATCCTTCTCCGCCCGAATCTTCTGCAGCAGCACACCCGCCGGTTCATCCGCCGGGTCTTGGGGCACCAGCTTGCCTTGCACGGCCAGCGTCAGAATCAGTTCGCGCAGGCGGGCCACGCCACCGGGGGCGGTGGCCAATACATCCAAATTTGATAGCAGCATGCGCTTATCCATCAAGCGCTAGCGGCTGTTTTTGCCATTAATGACTGCGCCAGGATGCCCTTAAGCTCGTCGCGCAATGCCTGGGCCTCGGCCTGCAGGCGGGCGTAGTCGGCCAGCAGCACGTCGGGGTCGTGGCTGGTTTGTTCGCCGACGTGGGGGTTCTTCTGGTCGAGGTTCCAGTTGGCGGCGCGGAGGGTGTCGATGCCGACCTTCCAGGCGCGTTCGTTTTCCACGCGGGCGGCAAAGCCATCGGCCTCGGTGCCCCACCAGGCTTTTTCGGCATCGAACTCTTCGATGCGGATGGGCTTGGTTTTGTTGTAGTTCTTCACACCCGGTGGGTACGGGTGTTCGTAGTACCAGACATGCTGGGTGGGCTGGCCCTTGGTGAAGAACAGCAGGTTGGTCTTGATGGGGGTGTAGGGGGCGAACACGCCGTTGGGCAGGCGCACGATGGTGTGCAGGTTGCACTCGGTGAGCAGTTGCTCTTTGATGCGGCTTTTGACGCCTTCGCCAAACAGGGTGCCGTCGGGCAGCACCAGGGCGGCGCGGCCGTTGACTTTGAGGATGTGCTTGATGAGCACGAGGAAGAGGTCAGCAGTCTCTTTGGTGCGCACGTCGGCGGGGTAGCCTTGTTCAATGCCGGGCTCTTCGACTCCGCCAAAGGGCGGGTTGGTGAGCACCACGTCCACGCGGTCGGCCTGGGTGTAGTCGCGCAGGGGGCGCACCAGGGTGTTGTCGTGGCGGATGTTGCTGGGCACCTCGATGCCGTGCAGCATGAGGTTGGTGACGCACAGCATGTGCGGCATCTGCTTTTTCTCGACGCCGCGAATGCTGTTTTGCAGCACGGCTTCTTGGGTTGCATTTTTGACCTGCTTGCGCAGGTGCTCGATGGAGCACACCAGGAAGCCGCCGGTGCCGGTGGCGGGGTCGAGCACCACTTCGCCCAGTTGCGGGTTGACCATATCGACCATGAACTGGGTGACGGCGCGGGGGGTGTAGAACTCGCCCGCGTTGCCTGCGCTTTGCAGGTCTTTGAGGATTTTTTCGTAGAGGTCGTTGAACTGGTGGCGCTCGGCCTGGCGGTTGAAGTCGATGCCGCCCAGCTTGTTGACCACCTGGCGCAGCAGGTGGCCGCTTTTCATGTAGTTGTAGGCGTCTTCAAACACGCCGCGCACCACGTAGCCGCGCGGGTTGCGGGCGGGGTCGGCGCTGAGGCTTTTGAGCGTGGCAAAAAGCTGGTTGTCCACGAAGTCGAGCAAGGTTTCGCCGGTCATGCCCTCGGGGTTGGCCGCCCAGTTGCGCCAGCGCATGGCCTCGGGGATGGGGCTTTGGTAGTGGTCGCGCGTGATCTCCAGCTCTTCTTCGAGCGCATCAAACACTTTGAGGAACAGCAGCCAGGTGAGTTGGCTGATGCGCTGGGCATCGCCATCGACGCCGCTGTCCTGGCGCATGATGTCCTGGATGGATTTGATGACGGGGGAGAGGTTGGACATGGGGTGCAGAATTTAAACAAAAACAGGCTCTAGCGCTTATTGGATAAGCGCTAGCAGCTATCAAAAACAGAGTGATTCGGCGGCCACGGTCAGGCGGCCGGTGGCGTAGCGTACAGCTCGCGCTCCAGGGTTTGCAGCGCGTGCAGGTACTGCGGGCGGCCGCCAAAGCTGCGCACCAGCTCTACGGGACTGCCCAGGTCGGTGAAAGGCTGGAGCTTGAAGACTTCGTTGCTCTCGATGGTGGCGATGCCTTCGTCGGCGTATTTGTCGAGCAGGGCCTCCAGCACCTTGCGGGCTACGGGGCCGTATTGGGTGAAGACGTTGCGCTTTTGCACGCGGCGGGCGCGCTCGCTGCGGGTGAGCGGGGGCTGGTCGTAGGCCACATGCAGCAGCAGGTCAAACGGGTCGAGGTTCACCATGCCTGTGTGTGCGACTTCGTCGGCCAGGGCTTCGAGCAGCACGCCCTGCCCTTCCAGCTCTTGCAGCAGCGCGGCCTTGCGGTCGGCCTGCTGCCAGGCCTGCAGGAACTGGTCGAGCGATTCGTATTGCTTGCGCAGGTTGATGCGGGTGTAGTCGCGCAGGCTTTCGGTGATGAGCTTGCCCTGGGCGTTGAGGTATTGCACCCGCTCGCGGGCCACGGTCACGGTGACGTTGTTGCCGAGGACGTATTTCTTGGGGCCATCACCTGCGCCGCTGCCGCCCGCGAAGGGGCCTAACGGGTCTTGGAGGTGGCCTTCGACAGGCTCAGGCTGAACGGGTGGGGATGGATCTGAGATCGCGGGCGCCTCGGGCGGGGCCACGGGCTCGCCGCTGCCGGGCTCGTAGATTTGCACGGGCTCGCCATCAAAGTCCTTGTCGGCAAAGAGTTCGGTGGCGCGCTTGAAGTCGAGGATGGTGAACCAGGTTTTGCCGTAGTGCTCGTTGATGCGCGTGCCCCGGCCAATGATCTGCTTGAACAGCGTCATGGATTGGATGCCCTGGTCCAGCACGATGAGCTTGCAGGTTTGCGCATCGACCCCGGTGCTCATGAGCTTGGAGGTGGTGGCAATCACCGGGTAGGGCTTTTCGGGGTCGATGAAGTTGTCGAGCTCCATCTTGCCTTCGGTGTTGTCGCCGGTGATCTGCACCACGTATTTGGGTTGGGCCGCACACAGGTCGGCGTTGGCGTTGCTGAGCGCCTGGCGCATGCGGGCGGCGTGGTCGATGTCTTCGCAAAAGACGATGGTCTTGGCGTAGCGGTCGGTGGCCTTCAAATAGTCTGTGATCTTGGCGGCCACGGCCACGTCGCGCTGCTCCAGCACGAGCTTGCGGTTCATGTCGGCGCCGGTGTAGATGCGGTCTTCAATGGCGTGGCCGTGCTTGTCGGTCATGCCCGCCGTGGGGCGCCAGCCGAAGGTGTCTTTGTCCAGATCGACGCGGATGACCTTGTACGGGGCGAGGTAACCGTCTTCGATGCCTTGCTTCAAGCTGTAGGTGTAGACGGGCTCGCCGAAGTAGTCGGTGTTGGAGATGTCTTTGGTCTCCTTGGGCGTGGCTGTGAGGCCGATCTGCGTGGCGCTGCCAAAGTAGGTGAGGATGTCGCGCCAGGCGGAGTCTTCGGCCGCACTGCCCCGGTGGCATTCGTCCACCACGATCAGGTCGAAGAAGTCGGGGCTGAATTGCTTGTAGATGTTGCGCTCTTCCTCGGTGCCGGTGACGGCCTGGTAGAGCGAGAGGTAAATCTCGTAGCTTTTGTCGACCCGCTTGGTGGTTTTGTTGACGGCCAGGACCACGTCTTCCACGCTGGTGCGGCCCTGCCCGTCCACGCGCTCGATGCCCTTGGCGTTGGGGCTGAGCTTGGCCATGGCGCCCTTGAAGGGGCGAAAGTCGTTGACCATGGTCTGGTCGATGAGGATGTTGCGGTCGGCCAGGAACAGGATGCGCTTTTTGGCACCGCTCTTCCACAGGCGCCAGATGATCTGGAAGGCGGTGTAGGTCTTGCCGGTGCCGGTGGCCATGACCAGCAGCACGCGGTCTTGCCCGGCGGCAATGGCCTCGACCGCGCGGTTCACGGCGCCCAGCTGGTAGTAGCGCGGGGTTTTGTGGGGGGCGTAGTCGAACCCTGCGATGCGGCTTTGTTCGGCGGACCAGCCCTTCCAGGCGCAGTAGCGGCGCCACAGCTCTTGTGGCGAGGGGAATTCTTCGAGGGTAAGGTTCTGCTCCAGCACGCCTGTGGCCAGGGTGGCGTCGCGGAAGACAAAGCCGTCGCCGTTGCTGGAGAAGCTGAAGGGCACATCGAGCAACTGGGCGTAGTTGAGCGCCTGGCCCATGCCTGCACCGACGGCGTGTTTGTTGTCTTTGGCCTCAACCACCGCCAGGGGAATGTTGGCCTTGTAAAACAAGGCGTAGTCGGCCCGCAGCACCGTGCTTTTGTCGCGATAGGCCTTGCTGCCACGCACCACCACGCGCCCGGCGCGCAGCGGGTACTCCCGAAAAATCTGGTCCAGACCGTTCCACCCGGCGCGCTCCATGGCAGGGCGGATGTACTTGTCGCAAATATCGCTTTCGGAGAGGTGTGTCTTGTCCATTCGGCCGTGCGCGCCACCTTTGGGCTGACAAAGGCAGTGTGTAGTTGTTACCGGATACTACCGCCCCCGCCCAGGACGGCCGATAGAATCGCGGCAGACCCAGCGGGGGCTCTGCGTGGGACGCCATCGCCTGATGGGAGCACGCAAAAACCCGCCCGCGTTTGGGCCGATATTTTTCGTATTTTTGTATCCACCGCGCCAGAGCCCGCCCACCTTTCACGGTAACCCCAAGCCCTGCCACACTCCCGCCCAATGACACACCAAGACCTGTTCGCCTACGCCGTTGTCTGGGCCTATAAGCTGGCCGGATACGCGCTGGACAACCTGGCGGAGGATGCGGCGCTGCTTGCGCTGATGTTCTGTTGAGGGGTGTGTGGCACGCTGCACGCGGTGCGGACTGGAGACGTGCGACGTGAGCTGTCAAGCGGCTCTGCGCGGCGCACAACCATCCATTGCACGGCGCGCGTGGAGAGCTAAACAGGGTCGGGATAAAAAAAGCCCCTTCGCATTCAAGCGAAGGGGCTTTTTTGTGGGCGGTTGCGGCGCGGGCCGCATGCCGGCACTTGCTTTATTTGGCGGCGTCTTTGACGCTTTCCTTGGCGTCGCCATAGTTCTTCTGAACGGAGCCTTCAACCTGCTTGGCAGCGCCCTTGACCTGTTGCTCAGGGCTGTTGATGACTTCTCCGGTTTTTTGCTGAACCTTGCCTGCGACTTCCTTCACAGCGCCCTTCAGTTGATCGGTGTTCATAGTGTTTCCTTTCAGTGATTTCATGTGAAGAGCAAGATCGCTCTGCATGAATGAAAGATTAGGGGGTGCCGATCTGCTGGCGCGCGGGCCGATTGCCCGGTTTGGCGTCAGCAGCGGCTTACAACGCGCAGGCTGGGTCCGCAGGCCCGCGCGGATCAGTTGTTTTGCCGCCGAATCAGTTGCCGCCCCGTGTCGGTGATGGACAGTTCGCCATCGGCGGCTTGGGTAATAAAACCCAACTCGATCAAACGCTCGGACATGTGCCCGTTGTGTGCGCGCAGCGATGTGGTGTGCTGGCCCATTTCGAGCTGCTTGAGGGTTTCGATCTCGTCCACGGTGGGATCGAAATGCGGGGCGTGGTAGTGAGCGCTCATCTTTTTCTCCAGGTTAACAAGGGGTGTGATGGGGCGTTGTCCGGCCCATCGGTGTCTGCACTGCAGGGTATCCACGCGGCAGTGGCAACGCAAGCGGACAAGGCCGCGTGGGGGTGTGGGCGCATGTGCCGGTGCGTGCAAAAGTGCATTGAAGGCGGGCATGCGGGTGCGGGTGCCGGTGGCTGCCCGCAGCGCCTGCGCGTGCTGCGGTGGCGGCAGGCATACTTGCCATGAGGCCCAAGGCATAACAGGGGCTGACAAGCGCTGGCTGATTGGCTGACGGAAGCTGAAGCGCAGGGCAGCGGGCCCACCGGCCCGTGGCCCTGCGCCCTGCCCATCGGTGCTGCCGCTGGCTGCCGACTCTTGCACGTTGACTGTCCATTTCACCTTCCATTTCCACTTCACCGTGGGCACCGTCCAAGGTGCCTTGCAGTTCCATGATTTACGGTCTGACCGCACTTATCGCCCTTCAGTTCCTTGGAGAGTTGTTGGCGCAATGGTTTTTGTTGCCGCTGCCAGGCCCGCTGGTGGGCATGCTGCTGCTGTTTGCGGGCCTGCTGGTGCTGGGCCGCGTGCCCGAGGCGCTGACGCGCACGGCGGGCACCTTGCTGCAGCACATGATGCTGATGTTTATCCCGGCTGTGGTGGGTGTGATGGTGCACTTTGACCGCGTGGGGCGCGAATGGCAGCCGTTCCTGATTGCCAGCGTGGTGGGTGCCGCGGTCACGCTGGTGGTGACGGCGTTGACGCTTCGCTGGATGCTGCGCCGAAAGCAGCCCACACCCACACCCATGGCGCAGCCGGCGCCGCCCGAGACCAGCCCTCCTGCGCCTGCCTCGGCCACACCGTCAACCCACCCACAGGCCAAACCATGAGCACTGCATTGACGCTTTCGCCCTTGCCCTGGCTGGTGCTGACCCTGGCGGCCTACCTGGGCGCCGTGTGGTTGTTTCGGCGCAGCGGGGGCAACCCGTTTCTCATTCCGGTGCTGACGGCGGTTGTGGTGATCGTGGCGGTGCTGATGGCCACGGGCACGAGCTACCCGGTGTATTTCGAAGGGGTGCGCTTCATTTACTTTTTGATCGGCCCAGCCACGGTGGCGCTGGCGGTGCCGCTGTATGGGCAGCTTGAACGCATTAAGCAGATGTGGCTGCCCATTGGCGTGGCGCTGTTGGTGGGCTCCAGCGTGGCCATTGCGTCGGCGTTGCTGGTGGCGTTGGCGCTGGGGGGCTCGCTGGAGACCTTGATGTCGCTCGCGCCCAAGTCTGCCAGCATGCCGTTTGCACTGCCCGTGGCGGAGCGCATGGGCGGTTTGCCGTCGCTCGCAGCGGTGGCGGTGGCCATCACCGGCATTGCGGGCACCATCTTGGCGCGCCCGATTTTGCGGGGCCTGCGCATTGATGACCCGGCCGTGCGCGGCTTTGCCGTGGGGCTGACGGCCCACGCCATCGGCACGGCGCGCGAGATCCAGGAGAGCGAGACTGCCGGCGCTTTTGCCGCACTGGCCATGGGGCTCAATGGGGTGGCTACGGTGGTTTTGGTGCCGCTCATCGTGCAGTGCATGCAATGGATGAAGTGGCTCTAGGGAGCCTGTGCACGCATCGAGCGGACAGGGTGCGCAGCGGATCGGCGTGCGCTGCCACACGCAAGGCACAGCGGCACAGCAATAGCGGTTGCGGTTGCACGTATCGGCAACGCGCACGCCGCACGCGTCACAGCGCTGCGGGGTCTGCCATGGCCTGCAGCCAGCGCGCAAACGCCGCCAGCACCGGTGGCTGCGCCTGCGCGGGGCTGACGAGGTAATACGCGCGCTCGCCGCGCAGGGGCCGCGCGCAGGCCACCACCAGTTCACCACTGGCCAGCTCGGCCTCGATGAGCAAAGGCGGCATCAAGGCCACGCCCATGCCGTGCGTGGCCGCCACCGCCAGCATCGAGAACAGCTCATAACGCGGGCCGTCGAGCGCATGGGGGGCGTCGACCCCCATCGCATCAAACCACTGGCGCCAGCCGTAGGGACGGGTGCTTTGCTGCAGCAAAGGCAGGTCGGCCAGCGCCTCTGCGGCCACCGGCTGGTGGGCCCGGCCCCGGCCCCGGGGCGCGGCAGATTCGAGCAAGCGGGGGCTGCACACGGGCACCACGTCTTCGTGCATCAGCAGCAGCGCCTGCACGCCCGGCCAGTTGGCCACCTGCTCGGGTGTGCCTGCGTACAAGGCGGCGTCGAAGGTGGTGTCGGCAAATAGAAAAGGCCGCGTTTGCGTGTCGATGTGCACCACGATGTCCGGGTGCGCCTGCGCCAGCTGCGGCAGACGCGGTATGAGCCAGCGCGTGGCAAAAGTGGGCACGGCGGCCAGGGCGATGGTGCCGCCCTCGCCCTGGTGGGCCATCACGTCGAGCGTGTCGCGCTCCAGCCCCTGCAGCCAGCGCGCCACCTGGCGGCCATAGTGCGCGCCCGCGGGCGTGAGCACCACGCCATGGCGTGTGCGGCGAAACAGTTGCACACCCAAAAACTCCTCCAGCGCCTGGATCTGGCGCGACACGGCGCTTTGGGTGAGCGACAGCTCTTGCGCGGCGCGGGTGTAGCTCTCGTGGCGGGCGGCGACTTCAAAACAGGCCAGGGCCTGGGTCGATGGAATGTTGCGGCGCATGATGAAGTGGAACTTGTAATCAGCCAAACCGATAAGGAATGGTAGCCGTCAAGTATTTCATACATTCCATAAACGCATGTCTGGATGAAAAGAACTCGCTTGCAGGCCACCACCCCAAGGCCTACGATGCACTCCAGATTCGTTTTTTATTCCCCCTCTTTTCGACCTGGAGACACACATGGCCCACGCCGCTTTTCAATGGGATGACCCTTTCCTCCTGAGCCAGCAACTGACCGACGACGAGCGCGCCATCCGCGATGCCGCCGCCGCGTATTGCCAGGACAAGCTGGCACCCCGCGTGCTGGACGCCTTCCGCCACGAAAAGATGGACGTGAGCATCTTCCGCGAGATGGGCGAAGTGGGCCTCTTGGGGCCCACCATCCCCGAGCAGTACGGCGGCCCCGGCCTGAGCTATGTGGCCTATGGCCTGATCGCCCGCGAGGTGGAACGTGTGGACTCCGGCTACCGCTCCATGGCCAGCGTGCAGTCGTCGCTGGTGATGGTGCCTATTTATGAATTCGGCAGCGAAGCCCAGCGCCAGAAGTACCTGCCCAAGCTCGCCAGCGGCGAGTGGATCGGCTGCTTTGGCCTGACCGAACCCGACCACGGCTCTGACCCCGGCAGCATGGCCACGCGCGCCTACAAGGTCGATGGCGGCTACAAGCTCAAGGGCAGCAAGATGTGGATCACCAACAGCCCCGTGGCCGACGTGTTCGTGGTCTGGGCCAAAGAAGTGTCCGAAGGCGGTGCCGTCGGCCCCATCCGCGGCTTTGTGTTGGAAAAGGGCATGAAGGGCCTGACGGCCCCCGCCATCCACGGCAAGGTGGGCCTGCGCGCATCGATCACCGGCGAAATCGTGATGGACGACGTGTTCGTGCCTGAAGAAAACGCGTTTCCTGAAGTGCAGGGCCTGAAGGGCCCCTTCACCTGCCTGAACAGCGCCCGCTACGGCATCGCCTGGGGCGCGCTGGGTGCAGCCGAGTTCTGCTGGCACACCGCGCGCCAGTACACGCTGGACCGCAAGCAGTTTGGCCGCCCCCTGGCTGCCAACCAGCTCATCCAGAAGAAGCTGGCCGACATGCAGACCGAAATCGCCATCGGCCTGCAGGCCTGCCTGCAGTTCGGCCGCATGAAGGACGCGGGCACGGCCAGCGTGGAAGGCACCTCCATCATCAAGCGCAACAGCTGCGGCAAGGCGCTGGACATTGCCCGCCTGGCGCGCGACATGATGGGCGGCAACGGCATCAGCGACGAGTTTGGCGTGGCCCGCCACCTGGTGAACCTGGAAGTGGTGAACACCTACGAAGGCACGCACGATGTGCACGCGCTGATTCTGGGCCGCGCCCAGACAGGTATTGCTGCATTCGCCAACTGATCGGCCTGCGCCCCGAGAAACAGCAAAAACACCGCCTTTGCGGTGTTTTTGCCTTGTAGCGCTAGTCCATCATGCGCTGACAGCTATCAATTCCATAGTAAACACACCATGACCACCTCTTCTACCGCCCCAGGCGCCCTCGCAGGCATCAAGGTGCTCGACCTCTCCCGCGTGCTGGCCGGGCCGTGGTGCACGCAGATCCTGGCCGACCTGGGCGCGGACGTGGTCAAGGTGGAGCGCCCCGGCGTGGGCGACGACACGCGCCAGTGGGGCCCGCCCTTTTTGAAAGACGCCGATGGCAACGACACCAACCAGGCCAGCTACTACACCGCCTGCAACCGCAACAAGCGCTCGGTGACGATCGACATGGCCTCACCCGAGGGGCAGGCGCTCATCAAGCAGATGGCGCTGGAGGCCGACATCGTGGTGGAGAACTTCAAGGTCGGCGGCCTCAAGCAATACGGCCTGGACCATGAGAGCCTGCGCGCGCTCAACCCGCGCCTCATCTACTGCTCCGTCACCGGCTTCGGCCAAGATGGCCCGTATGCCGAGCGCGCGGGCTACGACCTGATGGTGCAGGCCATGACGGGCCTGATGAGCATCACAGGCCAGGCCGATGGTCAGCCCGGTGGCGGCCCGATGCGCGTGGGCGTGGCCGTGATCGACCTGTTCACCGGCCTGTACGCCAGCAACGCCATCCTGGCCGCGCTGCACGTGCGCGATAACGCCACCAATGGCACCGGCCAGGGCCAGCACATCGACATGGCGCTGCTGGACGTGGGCATGGCCGTGCTGGCCAACCAGGCCTCGGGGTTCCTCGCCACCGGCAAGGCGCCCGGCCGCATGGGCAACAGCCACCCCAGCCTCGCGCCCTACCAGGACTTCCCCACGCAGGACGGCAACATGCTGCTGGCCATTGGCAACGACGGCCAGTTCCAACGCTTTTGCGCCGCGGCCGAACAGCCCCAGTGGGCCAGCGACCCGCGCTTTGCGACCAACACCCTGCGCGTGCAAAACCGCACCGCGCTGATCCCCGCCATGGAGGCCGTGACCCGCACGCGCACCACGGCCGACTGGATCGCGCTGCTGGAAGACAAAGCCGTACCCTGCGGCCCCATCAACACCATCGCCCAGGCGTTTGACGACGCGCAGGTGCAGGCCCGTGGCCTGGCCGTGACGCTGCCGCGATGGAAGGACGGCGAGGCCGCCACCGACAACGTGTTGCAGATCACCGGCGTGGCCAGCCCGCTGCGCCTGTCGGCCACGCCGCCCGTGCTGCGCAACGCGCCACCCGCACTGGGGCAGCACACCGATGAAGTGCTCGGTGAGTTGGGGCTGGATGCAGCGCGTATTGCGGCGCTGCGCAGCCAAGGCATTCTTTGACCTGACGCCCCTTCATCTGGCGCGCCCCGCAACGGGGCCACGCCAGCCGGTGCGGCCCCTCTCACGGCCCCGCCCGCCCACGCCACCCCTGCCCCACGGGCACGGGGCAAGCGCGTGATGCAACAGCCTATGGCCAGCGCGCCGCCACAGCCCACGCTGCGCATGTGATAAATATGATTGACCACACTCCTTAGAACCTGTTCGAAGCTGGCCCGGTACGCAGCTTGCTTCTTGCTTTTTGCTGCTAGCCGCTGCGAGTTGCAGCCATCTGCTGCCAGCCGGGGTGGTTCTGGATCAGTTGCCAGTTAAATTGGCAAATTTGATAAATTCAAAATAATTGATACAATCACGCACAATTTATTGCAACCCACAGACAATGTGTCTGCCTCTCACCGCGCAAATCTGGCCCAGGCCGGTTCCCACAAGGCAGGCGCAAAGAGGGCCGTTGCACTCCTTATCCAACGCAAAGGGCTATTCCATGAAACTCAGTCTCAAGCTTCCCCTGGCCTTTACCGCCGCCTTGCTTTTGCTGTTCGCGGCCGCTCTCTTTGGCATCCACCGGCTCAACCAAGCCCTGGATACCTACCAAACCACCGTGGCCCAAAAGTTCGAGCAAGAGCGTGTCATCTCCGGCGTCCTGAACGATTTCAAGGTCCAGGTCCAGGAATGGAAGAACGTCCTGCTGCGCGGCAAAGACGCGGCCCAGCTTCAGCGCTACTGGGCGGCCTTCGAAAAGAAGGAGAAAGAGATCAACACCAGCGCCAAGACGTTGGTGAGCGCTTTGCCCCCTGGCGAAGCCCGGGACAAAGTGCAGCAATTCATCCAGGCGCATGAACGCATGGGCTCTGCCTACCGAAAGGGGTTTGAAGCATTCAAGGCAGCCGATCACGACCCGCATGTGGGCGACACCGCCGTGCAAGGCATGGACCGGGAACCCGCGCAGCTTCTGGACCTGGCGGGAGACCTGATCGCCAAAGAAAGCAGCCAGGTTGCACAAGATGCCGCCGCCAACGCGCAGCGCTCCACCACAGTCAGTTTGGTGGTCATGCTGGTGGTCTGCGCTGTCGGCATTGCCGGGGCCGTGGCGTTCAGCCGCACCGTCGTCAACCCGCTGGACAACGCGGTGCGTGTGTCCCAGGCAGTGGCCAGCGGCGACCTGACCGTGGCCACCGCCGTGCAAGGCAAGGACGAGATTGCCATGCTGCTCAATGCCTTGCACGCCATGCAGGGCAGCCTCTCCCAGGTGGTCAGCAATGTACGCAGCAATGCCGACAGCGTGGCCATGGCCAGCTCAGAAATCGCCCAGGGCAACAACGACCTCTCGGCCCGCACCGAGCAGCAGGCCAGCGCGCTGGAGGAAACCTCGGCATCAATGGAAGAACTGAACTCCACCGTGCAAGCCAATGCAGACAACGCCCGGCAGGCCAATCAGCTGGCGGTCAGCGCATCGACCGTGGCGGTGCAAGGCGGCGACGTGGTGGCCGAGGTGGTCAGCACCATGAAGGGCATCAACGACAGCAGCAAGAAGATCGCCGACATCATCGGCGTGATTGATGGCATCGCGTTCCAGACCAATATCCTGGCCCTCAACGCAGCGGTAGAAGCCGCCCGCGCAGGCGAGCAGGGCCGGGGTTTTGCCGTGGTGGCCAGCGAGGTGCGCAACCTCGCCCAGCGCAGCGCAGAGGCAGCCAAGGAGATCAAGGGCCTGATCCATGCCAGCGTGGAGCGGGTGGAGCTGGGCACTACGCTGGTGGACCGTGCGGGCGCCACGATGACCGAGGTGGTGGCCTCCATCCGCCGCGTGACCGATATCGTGGCCGAGATCAGCGCCGCCAGCAACGAGCAGAGCCTGGGCGTGTCGCAGGTGGGCGAGGCCATCACCCAGATGGACCAGGCCACCCAACAAAACGCGGCCCTGGTGGAAGAAAGCGCGGCAGCCGCCGACAGCCTGAAAGTGCAGGCGCAGCAACTGGTGCAGGCGGTGGCCGTGTTCCGCCTGACCGACACCGATGGCACCAGCCGCCACGCGCAGCAAACGCCAAGGCATCCCCGTCTGGCCGCGTCTTGAACCCATAACGGCTTGAATGCGGCCTTGGCTCGGCGGGCCATGCGCGTTGCCCTTCGGCCCCCGCTGCTCAGCCAAGGGCTGCCAGGGACAGATTTTGAGAGAAATAGGCCTCCAGCGCTTACAGATCAAGCGCTAGCAGCTATCCAATCAATAGCAAAAAACAGCCTACGTGCCGGTTCAGTGGCACGCCTCCTCCACGGCCGGCATCGCCTGCTGCGCCGTTGCCAGCGTGGGCGATGCCAATGAGCGCAGGTAGGCCATGGTCTGCAGGCAGGCCCTTGCGACCTCGGTGCCCTTCTTCACAAAATGCGCCCGAAAGAAGCTCACGTGGTCTTCATGGTCATGAAAATCACGCGGCGTGAGCACGGCCGACATCACCGGCACCTCGGTGTCGAGTTGCACGCGCATCAGGCCGTCAATGACAGCGGTGGTCACGAACTCATGGCGGTAAATGCCACCGTTGACCACCAGCGCACAAGCGACGATGGCGTCGTAGCGCCCACTGCGCGCCAGCTTGCGCGCCAGCAGCGGGATCTCAAACGCGCCCGGCACGTCGAACAACGCCACTTGCGAGGGCGGCAAGCCGTTGCGGTCGAACTCGGCCAGCGCCGCGTCACGGGCCTGGTGCACGATGTCCTGGTGCCAGCTGGCGCTGATGATGGCCACGCGGGCGCCACGGTGGGCGGCGACGGAGGGGGCCTGAAGAAGTGAGGAGGGGGAGAACTGATTCATGGATTTCTCGAAAACAGGTGAGACCAGAATCAGGGCGCGCGCGAACACGGCACCCGCTCGGACGGCCCGGCACCGCAGGCGCACAAGCGCCCAGCGGCCCGTGCGCCAAAGCAAGGGCTGTGGTTTTCGCGATCTCTTTCATCCGGACTGTGACCGTCGGCTCTGGCATCGCACCAGATCTGCTGACCCTGCGGAACCAGTCAAAAACTGCCCCGCAGGCGCTCGCGGGCTCCTGCGGGCTTTTCAGACCACAGATACCGCCGGTGGGGAATTTCGCCCCGCCCTGAGAACGCTGCCGGCCCCCGATCGCTCGGGGGCCGACGCTCGGATTTTAGGGGCTGGCCCTGCATCCACCGGTCGCGCACGCGATTGGCAACACCGGCTGTGCCGTTTTTCACCCACCCCGGCTTTCGTCAGCGCGGTTTTTCAAACCCGCCTTGTGCCCAGGCCGTGGCGCTGTCGTTGGTGAGCTTGAAGGTGGGCGGCACAGGCACACGTGCCAGCTCTTCACCCAGGTCATCCTGCGCGCTCAGCGTGGCGGTGGCGCCCTCTTCGTCGGGCACGATGGCCAGGGCGACCCGCAGGCGCTGGCCCTGCGCCGTGGTGATGGTCACGTTCTTGTTGAGCTGCGCATGCAATTGCTGCTCGTGGCGGCGCAGCACCTCGCTGGCGGTTTTGACCAGCGTGTTGAAGGCCGACACATCCAGCGGCTTGGGGTTCTTTTTGTCGCGACCCATGGTCCACGGGCCCACCAGGGCAGGTTCAGACTCGCCTCGGAGCGTCATGGCCACGGCCCAACCGTCGTCCTCCTCGTTCTTGATCACCCGCGCCGTCCAGCGTTCGTCGCTCCACAGGCGCGGTTCCTGGATGGTGGTGGGGGTGTCGTCGTCGGAATCGGTCATGGGGCAGTAGCCAGGTTGCGGTCAAGGGGCGCCGAGCATAACGGCACCGGGGCGGCTGCAGGCAGTCCAACCCGGCCAAAAGGCATGTGCCAGCCCCACACTGACCCGTTTTCAATAACTATTGGTTATTGATGATCGACGCTGCACAAACATGTCAGGGCGCTTCAGGCGCAAGGCCCGCTGTCTCGCGCAGCACATCAATAAAGGCCTGCGCCGGCAAAGTGGGTGGCTCACCCAACCGCGTGATCAAACCGTAGCTGGGCATGCGGTCGGGCAGGTCCACCGGGATGCGGGACAGCAGGCCTTTGTTCACGTATTTTTCGACCAAAGCGGCGGGCTGCAACGACAGCATATTGGTCGTGTTCATCAGCTCCAACGCGAACAAAAAGGAGGGGGTCTCCACCACTCCCGCCGTGAGCGCAAGCCCTGCGCCGCCAAACAGGTCGTCCGACATTTTGCGCACGGCGGTCGAGGCGGGGTAAAGAATCCAGGGCCAGTGGGCCAGCTCGGTCAACGCCAGATTGGCCGCACCGCGCAACGGGTGGTGCAGACCGCCCACCGCATACAAGGGCTCGGCGGACATGCGCTCATAGTGGAACTGGCTGCGCTGGGCCTCATCGGTGAAGCGCCCAATCATCAAATCGATCTTGCGCTCGCCCAGCCACGCGATGAGCTGGTCGCTGCTTTGCTCCAGAATTTTGAGCACCAGCAAAGGACGCAGGCGCTGGATTTCAACCACCGACGCCACCAGCAAATGCGCCGCCGATCCGGTGATGGCGCCAATCGTCAGATGGCCGTGGCCGCCCTGCTTGAGGGCGTTGAACTCGTCCACAAATTGGCGCTGCCCGTCCAGCGCTGCACTGGCATACCGCAGCGTAAAAAGCCCCAGCTCGTTGGGCCGCATGCCACGCGAGAGGCGGTCAAACAAACGCGCCTCCAATATCGCTTCAATGTCCATCAGGATCTTGGTGGCGGCGGGCTGCGTGACGTGCATCTGCTCAGCGGTCAAGCGCAGGTTGCGGGTGCGGCCCAAGATGTCCAGAAACTGCAAATGCCGAAACCGCAGCCGCGCGCAGGCCTGCGCCAAAGACAAGGGTTTACCCGGAAATTCGTCTGGACTCATAAGCGTTTGGAATGGATCGTAGCAAAAGATTCAATAGACCCGGGAAGGGAGCCGACCTAAATTGCGCTCTGCGTCTAGACGGCCCTGGAAAAGGGCCGCACGGCGCCGACGGCCCGCCCGTCTCGACACAGCCATTCCAACGGAGACAACCATGCAATTCAAAACCCTCGCCCTGGCCGCCACGCTGCTGGCCGCCCTCGCCGCCCCGGTGTCCGCGCAAATCAAGGACCATACGTTCAAGGTCGGCATCGGCCTGAGCGACGACCACCCGCAGGCACAGGCCGTCAAATACTTTGCGGAGAGGCTTGCAGCCAAGAGCGGCGGGAAAATGAACGCCAAGCTGTTCGCCAGTGGCTCCTTGGGCAACGATGTCAGCATGACATCGGCCCTGCGCGGTGGCACGCTGGAGATGACGATCCCGGACTCTTCCACGCTGATGACGCTGATCAAGCCGTTCGGTGTGCTGAACCTGCCGCTCACCTTCAACAACGAGCAGGAAGCTGACGCCGTGCTGGACGGCCCGTTCGGCCAGAAACTGCTGGCCATGCTGCCCGAGAAGGGCCTGATCGGCCTGGGCTTTTGGGAGAACGGCTTCCGCCATGTGACCAACTCTCGCCGACCCATCAACACGGCCGACGACCTGGCGGGCCTGAAGCTGCGCGTGATCCAGAGCCCCTTGTTCCTGGACACCTTCAATGCGCTGGGCACCAACGCCACGCCCATGCCGTTCACCGAGCTGTACACCGCCATGGAACAAAAGGCCGTAGACGGCCAGGAGAACCCGCCCGCCACCATTCTGGCCAGCAAGTTCTATGAGGTGCAAAAACACCTGGTGCTGTCGCGCCACATGTACAGCGCCTGGGTGCTGCTGATATCCAAGAAGACCTGGGATGGCCTGTCTGCCCAGGAGCAAAAGATCGTGCAAGAGGCCGCCCGCGAGGCCACCTTGTATGAGCGCAAGACCATTCGCGCCTTCAGCGAAACCGCCTTGGGCGAGCTGAAAAAGGCGGGCATGCAGATCACCGAGTTGCCCGCCGCCGAGCAAGCCAAGATGCGCACCAAGCTGCAACCGGTGCTGGCCAAGTACGGCAAGGAGTTTGGCGAAGAGACCACCAGCGAGCTGATGGGCGAGCTGGCCAAGGCGCGGGGCGGCAAGTAACTGGTTCGCTACCGGCTACGGCTTGTTGATTCACTCTCTGAACCGTTCACGCTGAGCCTGTCGAAGCGCGGCACAAGGCTTCGAAAAGCTCAGCCCGAACGGGTTTGGGTGGCGCAAGTTCAAGAATGCCCAAATCAGCGCTGCGCCCTTCCCGCTTGCTACCACCCACGTCGCGATCTATGACCAAAACACCCCGCCGCCCCTTCCGCTCCCGCGAGTGGTTTGCCGCACCCGAACGCTCCGACATGACGGCGCTGTATCTCGAACGCTTCATGAACTACGGGCTCACGCCCGAAGAGCTGCGCTCGGGCCGCCCCATCATCGGCATCGCCCAAACAGGCAGCGACCTGTCACCCTGCAACCGCATCCACCTGGATCTGGCGCGCCGCGTGCGCGACGGCATCCGCGATGCGGGCGGCATCCCGATGGAGTTCCCGGTCCACCCCATTTTTGAGAACTGCCGCCGCCCCACGGCTGCGCTCGACCGCAACCTGGCGTATCTGGGGCTGGTCGAAATTTTGTACGGCTACCCCATCGACGCCGTGGTACTGACCACGGGCTGCGACAAGACCACACCCGCGGGCATCATGGCCGCCTCCACGGTAGACATCCCGGCCATCGTGCTGTCGGGCGGGCCCATGCTCGATGGTTGGCATGAAGGCCAACTGGTGGGCTCGGGCACCGTGATCTGGCGCAGCCGCCGCCAGCTGGCAGCCGGTGAGATTGACGAAGAGGAGTTTCTTCAGCGGGCCTGCAATAGCGCGCCCTCAGCCGGCCACTGCAACACCATGGGCACGGCCTCGACCATGAACGCTGTGGCCGAGGCGCTGGGCCTGTCGCTGCCCGGTTGCGCCGCCATCCCGGCGCCCTACCGCGAGCGGGGCCAGATGGCTTATGAGACCGGGCGCCGCATCGTCGAGATGGCCTATGAAGACCTGCGGCCTTCGCGCATCCTGACGCGCGAGAGCTTTCTGAACGCCCTGTCCGTGGTCAGCGTGGCCGGCGGCAGCAGCAACGCGCAGGTGCACATCATGGCGATGGCGCGCCATGCAGGCGTGGTGCTGGAGGCCAAGGACTGGACCGAGCACGCTTACGACCTGCCGCTGCTGCTGAACATGCAGCCGGCGGGCCAGTTTTTGGGCGAGCGTTTCTTCCGCGCGGGCGGCGTGCCCGCGCTGATGTGGGAGCTGCAGCAAGCGGGCAACCTACACGCCGACTGCACCAGCGTGACCGGTAAGACGGTGGGCGAAAACCTGCAAGGCCGCGAAACCCACGACCGCGAGGTGATCCGCCCCTTCAGCAACCCGCTCATGCACAAGGCGGGGTTCATGGTGCTCAGCGGCAACCTGTTCGACTTCGGAATCATGAAGACCTCGGTGATCTCCGAGGCCTTCCGCCAGCGCTACCTGAGCCGCCCAGGGCAGGAGGGCATCTTCGAAGCCCGTGCCGTGGTGTTTGAGGGCGCGGACGACTACCACGCCCGTATCAACGACCCCGCGCTGAACATCGACGAGGGCTGCATTCTGGTGATGCGCGGAGCCGGCCCGATGGGCTGGCCGGGCTCTGCCGAGGTGGTCAACATGCAGCCGCCCGATGCGCTGATCCGGCGCGGCATCCAGACGCTGCCAACGCTGGGCGACGGGCGCCAGTCGGGCACGGCAGACAGCCCTTCCATCCTCAACGCGTCGCCCGAAAGCGCTGTGGGCGGGGGCCTGTGCTGGCTGGTGAGCGGCGACACGATCCGCATTGACCTGAACACCGGGCGCTGCGATGCGCTGGTGGAGGTTGATGAGGTCGAACGCCGCCGCCGCGAGCTGCCCGCCCCACCCATACCCCAAAGCCAGTCACCGTGGGAAGCGCTGTACCGCGAGAAGACGGGGCAGCTGATGGATGGCGCCACGCTGGACTTTGCGCTGCAGTTCCAACGCATCTCTGAAAAAACCCCGCGCCACAACCACTGAGGCCTGCGATGCAGGCCACCCGCACAACAACGCGTGGCCTGCCAATGGACCCTTGAAGGATTTCAAATGAACGACATGACAACGGCCGCCAAGGCCGGTGTAGACACACACGTCCAGGTTTTGCCAAATGACGGCCTGCAAGGCACGCTGGTGGGCCGCGTTTGGACCCAAGGCGCCATCCCCGGCCCCGCTGTGGTGGCGCTGCGGCCCGAGGGCGTGTTTGACCTGAGCGAGCACTACCCGACCATGAGCACCCTGCTCGACACGGCGGTGCCCGCGCAGGCGGTGCACAACGCGCCGGGGCGGCGCATTTGCGCCGTGGATGAGCTGATCCAGAACAGCCTGCCCGGCAAACGCCAGCCCACGCTGCCCTGGTTGCTCGCCCCCTGTGACCTGCAGGTGGTGAAAGCCGCAGGCGTCACGTTTGCGGCCAGCCTGATTGAACGCGTGATCGAAGAACAAGCCCGGGGCGATGCCAGCCGTGCGCAAGCCTTGCGAAGCCAGGTCATCGGACTCATCGGTGAGAACCTGGCGGACATCCGCCCCGGGTCGCCCGAGGCCATGGAACTCAAAGCCTTGTTGCAAGACAAGGGGCTGTGGTCCCAGTACCTGGAGGTGGGCATTGGCCCCGACGCCGAAGTGTTCACCAAGGCCCCGGTGCTGGCCTCGGTAGGCTGCGGCGATGACATCGGCATCCGTGCCGATTCGGCCTGGAACAACCCCGAGCCCGAGGTGGTGCTGGCGGTCAACAGCCGGGGCGCCATCGTCGGAGCCACGCTGGGCAACGATGTGAACCTGCGCGACATTGAAGGCCGCAGCGCACTGCTGCTGGGCAAAGCCAAGGACAACAACGCCTCGTGTGCCATCGGCCCGTTCATCCGCCTGTTCGATGCCACCTTTGGCATGGAGCACGTGCGCAGCGAAACCGTGCACCTGCGCGTGGCAGGTGCAGACGGTTTTGAACTGCGTGGCATCAACACCATGGCCAGCATCAGCCGCGACCCGACCGACCTGGTGGCGCAGACGCTGGCCGCGCACCAATACCCCGATGGCTTCATGCTGTTTCTCGGTACGCTGTTCGCACCCATTGAAGACCGCGACCAGCCTGGCAGCGGATTCACCCACAAGCTGGGCGATGTGGTCACCATCCAGAGCGCCTGGCTGGGCGGCCTGCACAACCGCGTGACGCACAGTGAGACTGCAGCACCCTGGCACTTCGGCTTGCGCGCGTTCATGGGCAACCTGGCGCAGCGTGGCCTGTTGCAGCGCGCAGCGCTTTGACCGGCGAAATACAAGCGACCTTCGCTATGCCCATACAGATGCGGCCCCCAAAAACGCGCAATGCCCCGCACCCACCAATCGCCCCGGAGACACCCCATGCTCAACGCCTTCATTGACCGGTGCTGCCGATGGATCAACCTACTTATCGCACTGGCGCTTGCCGTCATGGTGCTGCTGGTGTTTGGCAACGTGGTGCTGCGCTATGTATTCAACTCCGGCATCTCGGTGAGTGAGGAGTTGTCGCGCTGGCTGTTTGTGTGGATCACCTTCCTGGGGGCCATCGTCGCCGTGAAGGAGCATGGGCACCTGGGCACCGATCTCGTGCTCATCAAACTCCCCCCCATGGCGCAGCGCATCTGCCTCGTGATCAGCCACGGCCTCATGCTGTTTTGCACCTGGCTGTTGTTCAGCGGCGCCCTGGCCCAGGCCCGCATCAACTGGGATGTGGAAGCGCCGGTGACAGGCGCGTCGATGGCCATCTTCTATGCATCGGGCGTGGTGTTTGCGGTGGCGTCCGGGCTGATGCTGCTGCTCAACCTGTGGCGCCTGCTCTCTGGGCAGGTGCCAGACGACCAACTCGTGCGCATCTCTGAATCCGAAGAACTGGCGACCGTGGACGACTTGCACCTTGACCGCATGAGTCCCAAAAAATAAGACCGCCCAGGAGACAACCCCATGACCGTATTCATTTTTCTGGGCGCACTTTTGGCTGCAATGGCCATTGGCGTCCCCATCGCCTACGCACTGCTGGTGTCCGGCGTGGCACTGATGTGGCACCTGGACTTGTTTGACGCGCAAATCCTCGCGCAAAACGTGATCAACGGCGCGGACTCATTCCCCCTGCTGGCCGTGCCCTTCTTCATGTTGGCGGGCGAGATCATGAACGCAGGTGGCCTCTCGCAGCGCATCGTCAAACTGGCCCTCACGCTGGTGGGGCACAAGCGCGGCGGGCTGGGTTTTGTGGCCATTCTGGCGGCCTGCATGCTGGCCGCGCTGTCAGGGTCTGCCGTGGCAGACACAGCCGCACTGGCCGCGTTGCTGCTGCCCATGATGGTGAAGGCGGGCCACGACAAGGCGCGCGCAGGCGGGCTGATTGCGTCAGCAGGCATCATCGCGCCGGTCATTCCGCCGTCCATTGGTTTTGTGGTGTTTGGCGTGGCGGCCAATGTGTCGATCAGCAAGCTGTTCCTGGCAGGCATTGTTCCGGGGCTGCTAATGGGGTTGTCTATTGCTGCGTCCTGGTACTGGGTGTCGCAACGCGAGAACATTTTGCCGCCCCCCAAAGCGTCTGGCGAAGAGAAACTGCGGGCCCTGAAGGAATCCACCTGGGCGCTGTTTCTGCCGGTGATCGTGATCGTGGGCCTGAAGATGGGTGTTTTCACCCCCACCGAGGCGGCTGCCGTCGCCGCCGTTTACGCGCTTTTCGTGGCCACGCTGGTTTACCGCGAGCTGCATTGGCGCCAGTTGACCGACGTATTCATCAGCGCCGCCAAAACAACCGCCATCATCATGTTCCTGGTCGCGGCAGCGATGGTGAGCGCCTGGCTGATCACCGTGGCCGACATCCCAAGGCAACTGGTTGGACTGTTGCAGCCATTCATGGACCACCCCACCTTGCTGATGATTGCCATCATGCTGTTGGTGATGGCCGTGGGCACCGCCATGGACATGACCCCCACCATCCTGATCCTGGCCCCCATGCTCATGCCCGTCATCAAGGCGGCAGGCATCGACCCCGTGTACTTCGGCGTGCTGTTCATCATGAACAACGCCATCGGCCTCATCACGCCGCCCGTCGGCACCGTGCTGAATGTGGTGGCGGGGGTCGGAAAGATGCGCATGGACGAGGTGACACGCGGGGTGATTCCGTTCATGTGTGCACAGTTCGCCATGATGTTCCTGATGGTGCTGTTTCCGTCCATCGTGCTGGTGCCGATGCGGTGGTTTATTGGCTAGCGGCGGCGCACCCCATCGCCGCCATGGCCCCAGCCGCAGGCCCCGCCGGTTGCTCGACTGCGCAAAGGGCACACGGGCCTTTGCCATTGGTATGAACGAGCGATCACAATTGCGCACCACCCCGGCGTTGGTGTCCGGCATGTGGGCCCACGGCGGGCGGGCGGCCATCCACACAGCCTCTGCGGCGGGTAGCCAGCGACGCGTCCGCTTTCGCCGCTGGTGACCGCCCAGATCATCGACGGCGGTGGGTCGAACTGAACGAACAAGGAACCACTGACATGCGACTTTTGCGCCACGGCCCCAAGGGCCAGGAAAAACCCGCTCTGCTGCACGCCGATGGCACGGTGCGAGACCTGAGCGCTGTGCTGCCCGACATTGGGCCCAGCACGCTATCACCCGATGGCATGGCTGCACTGGCCCGCATCGATGCGGCCACCCTGCCTGTCGTGCCGCAGGGGCGGCTTGCCGTGCCATGGACAGGCATGCGAAAGTTCATTGCCATTGGCTTGAACTATGCCGACCATGCGGCCGAGGCAAACATGCCCATTCCTAAAGAACCCATCATCTTCACCAAGACTGTGGACTGCGCTGTCGGCTGTAACCACCCGGTCGTGCTGCCACAGGGCTCGGTCAAGAGCGACTGGGAGGTGGAGCTGGGAGTTGTCATCGGCACGCGGGCACGCTATGTCAGCGAAGCGGAGGCGCTCAGCCATGTGGCGGGCTATTGCACCATCAACGACGTTTCAGAGCGCGAGTACCAACTCGAACGCGGTGGCACCTGGGACAAGGGCAAAGGCTGCGACACCTTTGGCCCCATCGGCCCCTGGCTGGTGAGCGCCGACGAAGTGGGCGACCCGCAACACCTGTCGATGTGGCTGGATGTGAACGGTGAGCGCCAACAGACCGGCAACACCCGCACCATGATCTTCACCGTGGCCCAACTGGTCAGCTACCTGAGCCGCTTCATGACGCTGGAGCCGGGCGACCTCATCACCACCGGCACGCCCCCTGGCGTGGGCATGGGCAAAAAGCCCACGCCGCAGTTTTTGAAGCCGGGCGATGTCATGACGCTGGGCATCGAAAAACTGGGCGATCAAAAACAAACGGTGTTTGCCTGGGACCCCGACCTGATTGACGGCTGAGGCCCTCGCAACGCGCGCCAGCCCGTCCACCGCCAAGCCCTGGCCTCAGAGCATCAGCGCCCCAGACCCCAATGGCGTCCTGCGGCGACAGTCCCAGGGCCCAGCGGTCAGTTCGCCACCGTGAACCGCTTTTGCACGTGGCGCGGGTTTTCCAGCTCGTCCACGATCGCCACGGCAAGGTCTGCCACGCTAATGCCGCCCGGGGCCTCACCGTTCATCAATGGGGCGTCTGCTCCCAGGCGGTATTGACCTGTGCGCTCGCCGGGGGCCAGCAAGATGGGGGGCGACAGAAAGGTCCAGTCGAGTGTGGTCTCGGTGCGGATTTGGTTCAGCGCTTCGCGCGCTGCCAGGGCGCCTTGTTTCCAGTCAGCAGGGACCTGGGCCGTGTCCACCAATTGACCCCCAGGCGCCACAAACAGGCTGCCTGCTCCGCCCACCATGAGGAAGCGGCGCACTCCAGCCTGCTTGGTGCCTTCGATGATGGAACGTGTGCCCTTCAGGAACTCGTCGTGAATATGGGGGTTGTCCCAGCCGGGGTTGTAGGCGCTGACCACCGCATCGTGGCCAGCCACTGCCTTGGCGACCTGCACGGCATCCTGCGCGTCCCCTGCCACCACGGTCAGCCCTTCGTTGGCGGCGAGTTTGGCGGGGTTGCGGGTCAACACGGTCACACGGTGACCCCGTTGCAGCAATTCGTTCAGCACCGCCGATCCGACAAAGCCGGTGGCACCAATAAGGGCGATATTCATCTCTGCATCCTTCTCTGTGAGTGACCATAGGGTCGATGCAGTGAGAATAGGAGCTTGTCAAAGTGGGCGGTAGAGGGCTTGAATTGCCTTCTATTTGAAGTACAGCTTCACAATCAGCCACCATTCAAACCCTGGGCTGCCTATGGAAGACCTCAAACGCATGGCGGTGTTTGCCGCCGTGGTGCAGCATGGCTCGATGAGTGGCGCTGCCCGCGCCCTGGGCATGAGCACCTCGGCCGTGAGCCAGCAGGTGCGCAAGCTCGAAAGTGACGGCGGCGTCACGCTGCTGCACCGATCCACCCGCAAGCTGGCGCTGACCGAGGCTGGCCAGCGCTACCACGCACGCTGCGCCGCCATGTGGGCAGCGGCCGAGCAGGCACGGGCTGAGCTGGCCGCTTCGCGCGATGCACCCAGCGGCGAGTTGCGCCTGTCGGCCACAGTGGGCTTTGCGCGCCATATTGCACCCGCGCTGGGCGACCTGCTGACAGCCCACCCCGCGCTACGCCTGCGGCTGCTGGTGGACGACGCCCCCATCGACCTCATCAATGCCCGCATTGACCTTGCCGTGCGCTTCGGGCGCCTGCAGGATTCCACTTGGGCGGCAAGGCGCCTGTGTGGCATGCAATGGGTGCTGGCGGCGTCGCCCGTTTGGTTGGCCACCCATGGTGCGCCGCGCGACCCAGATGCTCTGATCATCCACCGTTGGCTGGGCTTTGCGCGGGAGGGTGGCAGCCTGCTGATCGACCTGCGCAGCCCCTCTGGCGAACCACACACCCTGCGCGTGGAGCCCCGCATTGCCACCAACAACCAGCTGTCGATCCAACAGATGTGCGAGGCAGGCCTGGGCCTGGCACTCATCTCCAGCATGGATGCCCACGACGCCCTGCAGGCAGGGCGCCTGGTGCGCCTGCTGCCGGAGTGGTCATTTGGCGCAATGGACATCTGGGCCGTCACTCCCCAGCGCGACGCCCAACCCGCCAAGGTGCGGCAGGCGATCGCCGCGCTGCACGGCTATTTACGGCAGCTGCCGGGAGTTTCTGATTGATCAGGATCTGATCAGGCCCCTTCTACAACCCAAAAGTCCATCGATGTTCAATGGCGCGGGCTCCTCTCCTCTCGCTGCACAGGTGCCGTCAACCAACCCCGCGTTGCGCCCCGACGGTCATGGCCGCGTCAGAGCAGTCTTCGTTTGCGCTGCAGCGAAAGTGACGCGGGACGCCAACACAGTGCGAGATCGCCCCACCGGAATGTTCACCGGCTCAAAAGCCGCATTTGCCACGCTCAATACAGGATGGGATCCCGCCCATGGCGCGGTGCCCCTGCGTGCAGTCCGCACCCCAAACAGACAAGGTCGCTCGGCCCGAATCAAAATTTCACGCAAATTTCTTGCTATTTTTGATAAATATGATAAATTCAAACAAATTAAGCGCTCAACGCTCTTAGCGTGCCAATAACCTTGAAACGCCAAGAGCAGTGCACCCCACACCTGTCGAAGGGAAAAGTGGCAAAAAAAACCACGCCACCGGTCCCCGCGAGCTATGCAAACCCTTACCAAGGGCAGCATTGCACAGAGACAAGCAGGAGCAGGCGCAAATATTTACGAACACCTTTGGCGTTCTACTCCTAGAATTTGTAAATGCGCGTATCAGCGCGAAGGATCCATCATGAAAGCAGTGCAGCAGGACATCGACGAGCGGACCAACCTCACCAGCACGAACAAATTCGAGCTGCTGCTTTTTCGCTTGGGCACGGACAGTGCCTTAGGGAAATCCGAGTTGTTCGGTATCAATGTTTTCAAGATCCGGGAGATCGTGGCGATGCCCAGCATCACCCCGATTGCGGGCACCACTGCGCACTCGTTGGGCGTGGTGAACCTGCGTGGACAGGTGATCCCGGTGCTGGATCTGCCGTCCATCGTGGGATGCACGCCACAGACCGGCTTGAACATCATGCTGGTGACCGAATACGCACGCACCACGCAAGCCTTCGCCGTGGAGTCGGTGGAGGACATCGTGCGGCTGGACTGGAAACAAGTGCTTTCAGCCGAAACCAGCGGTGCCGCAGGCAAACTGGTCACCAGCATCGCACGGCTGGACGGCAACACCGACGGCTCTCGCCTAGCCCAGGTGCTGGACGTGGAAGCGATCTTGCAGATGGTGTCGCCGTCGGACGGCCATGAAGTCACAGCTGAAAAAGTGGGCGCCAAACTCAAGCTCAAGCCCGGCAGCATCATCTTGGCAGCCGACGACTCCTTTGTGGCACGTTCGCTCATCGAGCAAGAACTCAAGGTTCTGCAGGCGCCCTATGAAATGGTGAAGTCGGGCAAAGAGGCTTGGGACCGCCTCAACGCGATCGCCAAAACAGCAGAGGCTGAGGGCAAGACGGTACTGGACCGCGTCGCGATGGTGCTGACCGATCTCGAAATGCCTGAAATGGACGGATTCACCCTCACGCGCAACATCAAGCAGGACGCCCGTTTCCACGGCCTGCCAGTGGTCATTCATTCATCCCTGTCAGGTTCGGCCAATGAGGACCATGTGCGCAGCGTCGGTGCTGACGGCTACGTCGCGAAGTTCGTGGCCGAAGACCTGGCCGAAACGATCCGCAAGGTACTGCCAAAGTAAGGCCGAAAGCCACACCAGCGCCACACACGGCGACACAACGGAAATCCGGGGCGGCGCAAGGAAAAGCTCCACAACGCCGCCCCGCAAAAACTGGGGCCAATATCCCTGTCGATGAACTCACCTCAGAGAGGCCGGTTCAACCCGGGCCCGTGCAAGGGATGTTGGCACAGAGCGTTTTGACTTTGACAGGAGCAGCCCGAACGTGCAGGGCAGACTTTTGAAGTCATGGGCATAACTAAGAAAAGTTTGGTAAAAATGCCATCTAGCGCTTACAGAATAAGCGCTATCAGCTATCATTTTTGAAAAAATTCCAACACCACCAACCTCCGCCACGGTGGCGTTTGGTGGATCAAGTGCACGCCCATCGCCCGGTCAAGTCAACCAAATGGTGTTGGCAAACGCTAAAGTGACTGGCACCGTGCTTGCTGCACAGAATATGTAACCAGCACCGAGGCGGCTTTTCAACGGCTTTACGGACACAGCGGAACGCGCTCAGCGCGCAGGAGTCTGCCCCCCATGACCTACACATTCGCTCGCATCCTTTCTGCCACGGCTCTGGGGGCTCTGGTGACCGGCTGCGTTGCCGTGCCCGGCGACCCCTATTACGAGCCACCCCGCTACCAGACCTACGAGCAGCCCGGTTACATCTACAACGCTCCGCCGACCGTCTACCAATCGGCACCGGTGTATCGGGCCCCTCCCGTCGTCTATACGACCCCACCGCCTGTGATTTATTTTCAGGGGCGCGAGCGAGACGATCACCGGTGGGACAACGGGCGCGATAACAACGGCTGGAGAGAAAGGGAAAGAGACCGCGACCGTGCAGAACGGAACCGCGCCGATCGCGAAGCACGGGATCGGGCACAGCGCGACCAACAAGCGCGTGAAGCGGACCGCAGGGTGCGCGATCAAAACAATGCGCGCCAAGAACAAGCCCGCCGCGAACAGGCAGAACGCGACCGCCGCGCTGCAGATGACAGGCGCGACCGCGACAATCGCCCTCCTCGCGCAGCCCCCGATGAGACGCGCGGCGCCCCGCCAGGCTGGCGCCGTAACCAGTCTCCCAACAGTTTCGACAAGCCCTGAAATACCACGGGCGTCGTCTACCCCCCGCCCTGCCCGCCATGAACCGCGCCCACTCCCTCATTGCCTGCCTGTGTTTCGCCACGCTGAGCGCCAGCGCGCAGGCGCAGGTGGTGCGCTGCACCGATGCCCAGACAGGGAAGGTGACCTACACCGACGGCAAATGTGCAAGCGGCACCACCGCGCTGGAAGTGGAAGCCCGCAAAACACCTGAACAGATCCAGCAAGAGCGCGATCAGGCCGCGCAAGCACTGCTGAACAAACAAGAACGGCTGAAGGCAGAGGCTGCCGCAGCGCAGGCAGAGGCCGCTCGCAACCCCCAAAAAGGCCGCGCCAAGCCCGCCAGTTCGCAGGACCACGCACGTTCGCCTGAATGCGCCCGGTCGCGCCGCAATCTGGACATCGTGCTGGGCGATGCGGGCGAAGGCACTTACGAACAAAACCTGCGCATGCAGGCCGCCCAACGGCAAGTGGACCTCGACTGCCTGGGCCCTGACGGCTATGCGCAGGTCGAAAAAGCCCGCGCGGCGGGCTCCAGTGCCACTGCACCTGTGGTGGTGGTGCCGCCGTATTACCCGACCCGCCCGGTACGACCCGCGCCGTCTCCACCACAGCCCCCCAAAAACTTCACGCAATGCAATGTCTTTCGCTGCTATGACGGCAAAGGAAACAGCTACCCACGATGAGCCCCGGTGTGGGCTCCAGGCGCGCGTTGAACTACATGGGCGCCTATGCCCGGGCGCGCAAGCCCACTTCAACGCTGGGGTAGCGTAGCCGCAGGCGCAGTTCTTGCGCCATGCGGTGGTTGTCCAGTCGGCGCGACTCACTCATAAAGCTCAGCAGCATCAGCGACAGGTGTTCTTGCGCAGCGCTGCGGGGCCCGCGGGGCGGGCGCGGAAAGCCATAAAGATCTGCCGCGAGGTCG
>RCMZ01000324.1_pt1 | contig 48630 bp, 46 predicted proteins | sample 2041141 | NCBI WGS metagenome assembly RCMZ01 (sample SAMN09708263, study PRJNA481090) | Wastewater metagenome, whole genome shotgun sequencing project. | biome: sewage; isolation source: Davis station wastewater (DW) | place: Antarctica: Davis Station | collected 2010-03-01 | reverse complement strand
CGGTTGAGCTTGTTGATCGTCTCGATCATGTGCACCGGAATACGGATGGTGCGGGCCTGGTCGGCGATCGAGCGAGTGATCGCCTGACGGATCCACCAGGTGGCATAAGTCGAGAATTTGTAGCCGCGACGGTATTCAAACTTGTCTACCGCTTTCATCAAGCCGATGTTGCCTTCCTGGATCAGGTCGAGGAATTGCAGGCCACGGTTGGTGTACTTCTTGGCGATGGAGATCACCAGACGCAAGTTCGCTTCCACCATCTCTTTCTTCGCGCGGCGGGCCTTGGCCTCACCGATCGACATGCGACGGTTGATGTCCTTGATCTCGGAAATCTTCAGGCCGGTTTCAGCTTCCAGCGCGCTCAGCTTCTGCTGGCAGCGAACGATGTCCGGCTGCAGGCGCGCAATGGCTTCGGCGTATTTGCTCTTACCCTTGGCCAGTGCGTCGGTCCAGCTTTCGTCAACTTCATTGCCGGGGAACTGGCGCAGGAAGTCGGCACGCGGCATCCGTGCATCACGAACGCACAGTTGCATGATGGCGCGCTCTTGCTGGCGCAGGCGATCCAGGGCGCTACGAACGCGCTCTACCAGGCCTTCGAACTGCTTAGGCACCAGTTTGATCGGCATGAACAGCTCAGCCAGCAGCAACAGCTCGACGATAGTCTGCTTGTGGTCGCGACCGTGCTTTTTCAGGGCCTTGCGGGTCACTTCCATCTGGTCGGAGACAGCGCCAAAACGCTGTGCGGCGACAATCGGGTCGGGACCGCTTTCAACTTCTTCTTCGTCGTCGGTGCTGGCTTCAGCTTCTTCGTCTTCGGTCTCGTCATCCGCTTTCGCGGTTTTCGGGTCGACAGGCGGAGGCACTTCAGCAGCAGGCGGGCGCAATGCCGTCGTCCGGGTCGATATAACCGCTCAGGACGTCGGACAGGCGGCCACCTTCGGTGGTGACGCGAGTGTACTCGGAGAGAATATGGTCAACTGTGCCAGGGAAGTGCGCGATTGCGCCCATCACTTCACGGATGCCTTCTTCGATACGCTTGGCGATTTCAATTTCGCCTTCACGTGTGAGGAGCTCTACCGTACCCATTTCACGCATATACATGCGCACAGGGTCAGTGGTGCGGCCAATGTCGGTCTCGACCGCTGCCAACGCGGCGGCTGCTTCTTCAGCGGCTGCCTCGTCGGTATCGGCGTCGGCCAACATAAGGGCGTCCGCATCCGGAGCACTCTCGTGTACGGGAATCCCCATGTCATTAATCATGCGGATGATGTCTTCCACCTGTTCCGGATCTGAAATATCCTCCGGCAGGTGGTCGTTGACCTCTGCGTAAGTCAGATACTTCTGCTCACGACCCTGATACGAGACTGCTGTTGCGCTTTTCCGGACATAACACCCTATCCACTGAAGGTCTTGGCGGGCAAAAAACAAGCCGAGGATTATACCTGAGCTATGACCTCACGCGCCAGTTGAGGTCGGGTTTGATGTGGAAACAGTGCGACTGAGAAGGTCGCGCAATTGGTTTTTCTCTTCTGCACTCAATTCACTTTGGCGTGCTTTTCTCAGAAGTTGTTCCAGATTTCGCTCACGTTGGCGAGCTGACAAGCTAGTTATGGTGTCGAAAAACTGTTGTTCAAGGTTATCGCCATCAATCAGCCACTCCTTTTCTGCCAGCGCTCTGAGCAGGCGACCTTGTTCGGTGCCGTGCCAGCGTGCAATCAGTTGAAATGAGTTTAGCTTAGGATTCTTCTGTACGGCCTCGAGCAGTGCCACCAGCAACTGTGTGTTGGTGTGGTCCTCGGCAGCAAAGTGCCCGGCGTCCTCGACTTTTTTTGCCAGTTGCGGGTGATGCAGCAAAGTGCGCAGGGCGGCCAAGGTCGGCGGCTCCACGGCTGCCGGGATGCGCGGTGCTCTTGGTTGGTCACGATCACCGCCGCGCTTGCCCTTTTTATCCCACGGTTTGTTCTCCCACTTCTTACCGCCAGCCCCCGGTTTTTTCGGGCTCCACTCCTGCTGGGGGGCATACGCCTCATGGGGCTGGTGGTAGTCGGCGTAATCGGGCACCGCGTCGTAGTTGATGCCAGGGTCGTAAGCGGGTGGTGCCTCTTGTGGCGCGCTGTGCACTAGCTGGCTAACGGCTTCGCTGTTGAGGCCGGTGATTTCGCTCAGGCGCTGGCGCATCAGGGTGCGCAGGTTGGCTCCCGGTACTTTGTCGATCAGCGGCGCGGCGAGGGTGGCCATGTGGGCCTTGCCTTCGAGGGAGCGCGGGTCGGCCTCTTCGGTCAGTTGCTGGAAGAAATAATCGGCCAGCGGCTGGGCGTGCTGGTTGATCCGTGCGCGGAACGCATCAGTGCCCTCGGAGCGCACCAAGGTATCGGGGTCTTCGCCTTCGGGCAGGAACAGGAATCGCGCGCGCCGCCCGTCTTGCAGGCTGGGCAGTGTTGCTTCCAGAGCCCGCCATGCGGCGTTGCGGCCGGCCTGGTCACCGTCAAAGCAGAACAGCACGCTGGGCACCACGCGGAACAGGCGCTTGAGGTGCTCTTCGCTGGTGGCGGTGCCCAGGGTCGCCACCGCATTGCGTAGGCCTTGCTGCGCCAAGGCGATGACATCCATATAGCCTTCGACGACGATGATTTCGTCAAGGTTGCGGTTGTTCTTGCGTGCCTCGAACAGGCCATACAGTTCCTGGCCCTTGTGAAACACCGGGGTTTCCGGTGAGTTCAGGTACTTGGGCTTGTCGTCGCCCAGCACGCGGCCACCGAACGCGATGATCCGGCCACGGCTGTCGCGGATCGGGAACATCACCCGATCACGAAAACGGTCGTAGCGCTTGCCGGTCTCGGCGTTTTCGACCAGCAGGCCGGCGTCGATCATGGCCTTTTGCTGCAAGGTGTCGCTGCTCAAGTGCTTGAACAGGTTGTCCCAACCTGGCGGGGCAAAGCCCAAGCCAAAATCGCGGGCGATCTCGCCGGTCAGTCCGCGGCCCTTGAGGTAGTCCACGGCAGCTTTGCGTGCGGGATGACTCTTGAGGGCCTGACGGTAGAATTCCGCGGCGGCGGTCAGAAGGGGGTAGAGCGGCGAGTCGGTGGGTTGCCGTGGCTTGTGTGGGCGACCGCTTTCTTCACGGGGGATTTCCATGCCGGCGGCTTTGGCCAGCTCTTCGACGGCCTGGGGAAAGTCCAGGTTGTCGTGGTCCATGATGAAGCCAAGGGCATTGCCGCCGGCGCCGCAGCCGAAGCAGTAGTAGAACTGCTTGTCGGGACTCACGCTAAAAGACGGGGTTTTCTCTTTGTGGAATGGGCAGCAGGCCGTGTAGTTCTTGCCGGCCTTCTTCATTTGCAGGCGCGAGCTGACCACGTCGACGATGTCGGTGCGGTTCAGAAGGTCGTCAATAAAGCTCTGGGGAATTAGCCCGGCCATGGCGTTCTCGTCATCACTGCGAAAATTAGACCCAGCGCACGCGGTCGATGTCGGGTTGATCCGAGGCGCAATGGTAGGCGGCTCGACCGGATGTCGTGTGCGTATTCGCTCTAGGGGAGTGTATCTGTCGAAAATTCACTGGCGTTAGCGCCGATCAGTATTCGACCAGTTGAAAGTGCTGCGCTGAATCCGGCAATGGCCAGTGACGGGCCTCGGATAGCTCAAAAAGCGGGCACAGGAGATCGTGCCTTGGGCTGATCGTCTGCTTGGGAAACAGTGGGGTGTGCTCGTCAGTAGCCTTTGTAAGGCTCGTCAGAAAAGACGTGCACCGCTGGCAAAAGAGCCAGGTCTGACGTGGTGAAGCGATTTTGTCTCGGTCGCGTCGGCGGCGTTGACGGTAAAGCATCCAACGATATCCGCAAATGCCAATAGCCCGGCTGAGGGCCGGGCTTGGCAGAAGCTTGCTACGAACGTCTGTGTATTAGTACAGACGAACGGCGCGGCGCTGCTCGCGCTGAACTTTCTTCGCGTGACGCTTAACAGCGGCTGCTGCTTTACGCTTACGCTCGGAAGTCGGCTTCTCGTTCGCGGCTACGAACTTCAGCCAGAACACCGGCTTTTTCGCAGGAGCGCTTGAAACGACGCAGAGCTACGTCGAAGGGTTCGTTCTCTTTAACTTTGACGGCTGGCATCCAGAGCTACCTTCATTCATTACCGGGGTCAACATCCTCGCGGCAAAAATGCACTTGAAGACGTCGGTTTTTAAGGGTTGCGGATGTTAACCCCTCATCGCCCGGAATGCAAAGCCTCTGATCGAAAAGCGCTGGTCGGGGCGCAAAGTGGCGACTATTATGCGCGCCTTCGAATTTAGCCTCTACAAGGCGCCAACCCATGCTAGTACTGGGATTAGAAACCTCCTGCGACGAAACCGGCGTTGCACTTTACGACAGTGAGCGGGGCCTGCTGGCCGACGCACTGTTCAGCCAGATCGACCTGCATCGCGCCTATGGTGGCGTGGTGCCAGAACTGGCCTCGAGAGATCACGTCAAACGCATGCTCCCCTTGATCCGCCAAGTGTTGGCTGAGGCAGACTGCGTGCCTACCGAGATCGATGCCATTGCCTACACCGCAGGCCCCGGGCTTGTCGGCGCGTTGCTGGTGGGTGCCTCCTGCGCCCAGGCGCTGGCATTTGCCTGGGGTATTCCGGCGCTGGGCGTGCACCATATGGAAGGCCACTTGCTGGCGCCAATGCTGGAGCCGCAACCGCCCGAGTTTCCGTTCGTCGCTTTGTTGGTTTCCGGCGGCCATACCCAGTTGGTTCGGGTCGATGGCATTGGCCAATACGAGCTGCTGGGGGAGACCTTGGATGATGCTGCCGGGGAAGCCTTCGACAAAACCGCGAAAATGATGGGCCTCCACTATCCGGGCGGTCCGGAGATTGCGCGCCTGGCCACCCAGGGTACTGTCGGGCGTTTCGTGTTTCCGCGACCAATGTGTGATCGCCCTGGGCTTGATTTCAGCTTCAGTGGCTTGAAAACCTTTGCCCTCAACACGTGGCAGCAGGCTGTCAGCGCTGGAGACGACAGTGAACAAACCCGCTGCGACATCGCTCTGGCGTTCCAGCAGGCGGTGGTGGAGACTTTGACCATCAAGTGCAAGCGCGCGCTCAAGCAGGCCGGCCTCAAGCGTTTGGTGATTGCCGGTGGCGTGAGTGCAAACAAGGCATTGCGCCTGTCGCTGGAAAAAATGCTCGGTGACATGAAGGGCGACGTTTACTACGCCAGGCCGGAGTTCTGCACCGATAACGGCGCGATGATTGCTTTTGCAGGCTGTCAGCGCTTGCAGGCCGGCCAGCATGAAAGCCTGGCAATTACCGTGCAGGCGCGCTGGCCGATGGAGCAGCTTTCGCCGCTTTAAGACGCTGTTACCGGTCATCCTGAGCGGCGTTCATCTTTCGTATTCAGAAATGCCGTTCGCGCCCGGCAAACAGGTCGCGTAAATTGCCGCGATGGCGCCAGACGATCAGCACCGTGAGCACGCTCATCGGTAGCAACGCCGCCGGCTCTTGCCAGGCCAGTAATGGCAGGGTAAGTGGCGTGGCGATCAGGGCGGCCAGTGAGCTGGTGCGGGTGAGATAGAAGGTCAGCAGCCAGGCGCCGATGGCCAGCAGCGCCGCTGGTGGGTAGAGCCCCAGCAGCATTCCGGCCGCGGTCGCCACGCCCTTGCCGCCGTGAAAGCGGAAGTACAGCGGGAACAGATGGCCGATAACCGCATACAGCCCTACCCAGGCCTGTTGTTGCAGTGACAGGCCGGCGAGGTTGGCAATCAGTACGGGCAGCAAGCCTTTGCACAGGTCGCCAAGCAGGGTCAGAATCGCCAGCTTCTTGCCGGCCACGCGCAGCATATTGGTGGCGCCGGCGTTGCCTGAACCGCTCATCCGCGGATCGGGGGTTCCGGTCAGGCGACTGAGCAGGATGGCAAAGGACAGAGAGCCGAGCAGGTAGGCGAGGATCGCCAGTAACCAAAACATGCTAACTATTCCGGGCGGGGACGCCCTGAGTCTAACGGCGCATTGCGCCCTTGTCGTGCTGCGGAGAAGAGTGCTTGGACAGAGTGTTTATCGAAGGCCTGGAAGTCGACACCGTGATTGGTGCCTACGACTGGGAGCGAGGCATCCGACAGTGCTTGCGCCTTGATCTGGCTTTCGCCTGGGATAATCGCCCGGCCGCCGCAGGTGATGACCTGACACTGGCGCTCGACTATGCCAGCGTGTCGTCACGCATCCAGGCGTTTGCCGAGCAGGCGCAGTTCCAATTGGTCGAGACCTTTGCCGAGCGTTTGGCGCAGGTGTTGATGAGCGAGTTCGGTATCACTTGGTTGCGCCTCAAAGTGACCAAGCCCGGCGCAGTGGCTGCCGCTACCGGAGTGGGCGTGGAGATCGAGCGCGGATGTCGCTGACTCAGGTGTTTTTAGGGCTGGGCAGCAATGTCGAGCGTGAGCGCCACTTGCGGGCCGGTCTGGACGCTCTGGACAGTTTTCTGGTGGATCTCCGCTGCTCGGCGGTATTCGAGAGCCAGCCAGTGGGGATCAAAAGCGGGCCGTTCTTCAATTTCGTGGTGTCGGCGCTTACCGACCTGCCGTTGATGGAGTTGGATCGCCGTTTGAAGCATATCGAGGCGGATAACGGCCGTTACGCCCCTGATCGTAGAGGTTTGCCGCTGGATATTGACGTACTGCTGTACGGCGACTTGGTGGGCAACTTCGACGGTTTGATCCTGCCGCGTGCGGAAATCCTCAAGAATGCCTTTGTCCTGTGGCCGCTGTCGTTGATCGCTCCGGATCGGCTGCACCCTGGTGCTGGCCTGAGCTTCGCTGCATTGTGGCGTGACGCGCAGATCGACCAGGTGCTGGCGCCGGTCGCGTTTGTGTGGCGCGGCCAGCCTCTGACCGCTGCTCATTTGTTGTGACCGGCTCGGCCTCGCAGCCGAGCACTCCCCCGGCGTTGGTTTCAGGCTGACGCCGCTTCCTTGTAAGCCTTCAGGGCGTTGAGGCGCTCCTGCTTCAGGGCCTCCCCCAGTTCGGGGCCCTTGAATCCTTTCTCCAGCAAGGGCTGCACTGCCACACCGCGCGCCGCACTGGCCGCGCCGCGCAGGTAATCGGCCTGTGGATAACTGCGCTGCTCAAAGCCCTTGCGCCCACGGGCGTCCATTTCGCAGGCGACGATGAATTCCTCGAAGCGTTGCGGCCGGCGGTAGACGTCAAAACTTTGCAGCAGCTCCAGCAGGGTTGAGGGCTTCAGCTCTAGGGCGCGGTGACCGTGGGTGTGATATTGGCCGACTAAAAGCGCCAATTCCTGGCAGTCCCGTGGCGCCTTGAAGCGTTCGTTGACGGTTTTTATCAGCTTCAGGCCTTTGTGTTCGTGGGCAATGTGCCTTGGCCATTCGCTTTGGGGCGTGAGGCCTTTGCCTAAATCGTGCAGCAAGCAGGCCCAGCGTACTGTCAGCGGTTGTTGGTGCTGGGCGGCTTGCTCCAGAACGCTCAGGGTGTGCACGCCGCTGTCGATTTCCGGGTGGTGGACCTCGGGTTGCGGTACGCCAAACAGAGCGTCCACCTCAGGTAGCAAGACCTTCAAGGCTCCGCAATCGCGCAGAACCTGGATAAATACCTGTGGTTGTTCTTCCATCAATGCGCGGGAAATTTCTTTCCAACTGCGCTCCGGGGTCAGAGCTTGCAGTTCGCCGGACTCGCTGAGCCGACGCATCAATTCCATGGTCTCCCGGGCCACGGTGAAACCGAGCCCGGCATAGCGGGCGGCAAAACGAGCGACGCGCAGAACTCTGAGGGGATCTTCGGCGAATGCGGGGGAAACGTGACGTAAAACCCGGCCGGCCAGATCTTGTTGGCCGTTATAGGGATCGGTCAGATTACCGTGATCGTCCTCGGCCATTGCGTTGATGGTGAGGTCGCGGCGAATCAGGTCTTCTTCGAGGGTGACTTCGGGGCTGGCATGAAAGGTGAACCCGCCGTAGCCGCGCCCGCTCTTGCGTTCCGTGCGGGCCAGGGCATATTCCTCGCCGCTTTTGGGGTGCAGGAACACCGGAAAATCAGCGCCGACTGGGCGAAAGCCTTTGGCGAGCATTTCTTCGGTGGTCGCGCCCACTACAACCCAATCGATATCGGTGCCAGGCTGGCCGAGCAAGCGGTCACGCACGGCACCGCCAACTTTATAAATCTGCATGAAAAACCTCCGTTAGCGCGACAGGATAACCCTTGTGCCGCATTTGCGGAGGCTCGGTAGAGGGTCAGAGGTGGATGACGGCGAGGTCCAGACGCCCGTAATCGTTCTCACTGTGTTCGTTGCGGGGTGGCACATGGTGGGTTTTCATCACTTGTTCGCCTTGCAGGGTTTCGAGGTGGATATCGAAGCCCCACAGCCGATGCAGGTGTTTGAGCACTTCCTCGGTGGATTCTCCCAGGGGTTTACGGTCGTGTTGCTGGTGGCGCAGGGTCAGGGAGCGGTCACCGCGCACATCGATGCTGTAGATCTGCACGTTGGGTTCGCGGTTGCCCAGGTTGTATTGGGCCGCCAGGGTTTCGCGAATAGTGCGGTAGCCGGGTTCGTCGTGGATGGCAGGCACTAGCAGGTCATCTTTCTGGTCGTCATCGAGGATGCTGAACAGTTTGAGGTCGCGGATCACCTTGGGCGACAGGTACTGAAGTATGAAGCTCTCATCCTTGAAGCTGCTCATGGCGAACTTGATGCTCGATAGCCAATCGGTTCCGGCCAGCTCCGGGAACCAGTGGCGGTCTTCTTCGGTCGGCTCCTCGCACATGCGACGAATGTCCCGGTACATGGCAAACCCCAGCGCATAGGGGTTGATGCCGCTGTAGTAGGGGCTGTCGAAACCCGGCTGCATGACCACGCTTGTATGGGAAGTGAGGAACTCCATCATGAAGCCGTCGGTGACCAGCCCCTCGTCGTACAGATCGTTCATCAAGGTGTAGTGCCAGAAGGTCGCCCAGCCTTCGTTCATGACCTGGGTTTGGCGCTGTGGATAAAAATATTGGGCGATCTTGCGCACGATACGCACGATCTCCCGTTGCCATGGCTCCAGCAACGGTGCGTGTTTTTCGATGAAATACAGGATGTTTTCCTGAGGTTCGGCGGGGAAGCGTGCATTGTCTTTATCGCTGTACTTGTCCGCGCCCTTGGGGATAGTGCGCCACAGATCGTTGATCTGTTTTTGTAGGTGCTCTTCACGATCCTTCTGCCGGCGCCGTTCTTCCTCGGCGGAGATGGGGTAAGGACGTTTGTAGCGATCGACGCCGTAGTTCATCAGGGCGTGGCAGGAGTCCAGCAGATCTTCCACCGCATCGATGCCGTGGCGCTCCTCGCATTGCATGATGTACTGCTTGGCGAACACCAGGTAATCGATGATGGAACTGGCGTCCGTCCACGTGCGGAACAGGTAATTGCCCTTGAAAAAACTGTTGTGGCCATAACAGGCGTGGGCCACCACCAGGGCTTGCATGCAGATGGTGTTTTCCTCCATCAGGTAAGCGATGCAGGGGTCGGAGTTGATGACGATTTCGTAGGCCAGCCCCATCTGCCCGCGGCTGTAGGATTTTTCGGTGCTAAGAAAGTGCTTGCCATAGGACCAATGGTGATAGCCCAACGGCATGCCTACGGAGGCGTAGGCGTCCATCATTTGTTCGGCGGTAATAACTTCGATCTGGTTGGGGTAGGTGTCGAGGGCATAACGATCCGCGATGCGGCTGATTTCGCGGTCGTAGGCCTGGATCAGCTCGAACGTCCATTCCGAGCCGGTGGAAATGGGTTGGCGTTTCTGCTCTTTGGCGGTCATGTCACTAACCTGCGCTGGAAGAGTTCACGGAAGACCGGGTAGATATCGCCGGCCGAGACCAGTTGTTGCTGGGCAAAGGTGTCAGAGAAGGCTTCAGCGATGCGTTCGTACTCAAACCACAGGGCTTGATGTTCGCGCGGGGTGATTTCGACGTAAGTGTAGTACTGCACGAACGGCATGATCTGGTTAATCAGGATGTCGCGGCAGATCGGCGAATCGTCATTCCAGTTATCGCCGTCCGAGGCCTGTGCGGCGTAGATGTTCCATTCATTGCTGGGGTAGCGTGCGGCCATTATTTCCTGCATCAGCTTCAAGGCGCTGGAAACGATGGTGCCGCCGGTTTCCCGTGAGTAGAAGAACTCCTCTTCGTCCACTTCGCGGGCGCTGGTGTGATGGCGAATGAATACCACGTCGATCTTGTCGTAGTTCCGCTTGAGGAACAGGTACAGCAGGATGAAGAAGCGCTTGGCGATATCCTTGGTCGCTTGTGTCATCGAGCCCGAGACGTCCATCAGGCAGAACATCACCGCCTTGGAACTTGGGTTGGGTTGCTTTATCAGGAGGTTGTACTTGAGGTCGAAGGTGTCGAGGAAGGGCACGCGATGGATGCGGGCGCTCAGGCGTTCGATCTCCGTCTCCAGCTCTTGAATATCGCCGAAATTATCGGGTTCTTCACGCTTCAGACGCTCAAGCTCGACTTTGGCGTCCTTGAGTTTGGCCCGGCTGCTGCCGGACAGGGCAATACGCCGTGCATGGGCTGAGCGCAGGGTACGGATGATGTTGATGCGCGAAGGGTTGCCTTCGTTGCTGATGCCGGCGCGCACGGTCTTGAAGGTGTCGGTGCCGGTCAGGTTGCGTTTGACCAGGTTGGGCAATTCCAGGTCCTCGAACATGAATTCGAGGAACTCTTCCTGGGTGATCTGGAAGACGAACTCGTCCATGCCTTCGCCGGAGTTGCCGGCCTTGCCAGGCCCTTTGCCACTTCCTCCGCCTGGTGGGCGTGGGATGTGCTCGCCGCTGGTGAATTCCTTGTTGCCAGGGTGAACCACGGTTTGCTTGCCGCCGCGGCCGTGATGAAGCACTGGCTCATCAATGTCGCGGCCAGGGATGCTGATTTGCTCGCCGTGTTCCATGTCGGTGATGGAGCGACGGCTGACGGCTTCTTCGACGGCTTTTTTGATGTGGTCACGGTAGCGCCGCAAGAAGCGCTGGCGGTTAACCGTGCTCTTGTTCTTGCCATTGAGGCGTCGGTCGATCACATAGCTCATAGGGCCCTCCGGGCAGCTTCAAGTTGTGAGCTGCAAGTTGCAAGGTGAAGCAAATGCCCGCATGTCTGGGCTACAGCCTGTTTCCTTGCAACTTGTGGCTTGGAGCTTGCAACTGCTTCACTGCGATTTTCTGACCCGCAGATACCACTCAGAAAGCAGCCGCACCTGTTTGTCGGTATAACCGCGCTCGACCATGCGTGTGACGAAGTCGTTGTGTTTTTGTTGGTCCTCTTTGCTGGCCTTGGCGTTGAAACTGATGACCGGCAGCAGATCCTCGGTGTTGGAGAACATTTTCTTCTCGATCACCACCCGCAGTTTTTCGTAGCTGAGCCAAGTTGGGTTTTTGCCGTTGTTGTTGGCCCGTGCGCGCAGGACGAAGTTGACGATTTCGTTGCGGAAATCTTTCGGATTGCTGATGCCGGCCGGTTTTTCGATTTTTTCCAGTTCTTCGTTCAGGGCGACGCGGTTGAGGATCTCGCCGGTTTCCGGGTCGCGGTACTCCTGGTCCTGAATCCAGAAATCGGCATAGAGCACGTAGCGGTCGAAGATGTTTTGCCCATATTCGCTGTAGGACTCCAGGTACGCGGTCTGGATCTCTTTGCCAATGAATTCGATGTAGCGCGGCGCCAGGTACTCCTTGAGGAAGCGCAGATAGCGTTCGCGGGTTTCTGCCTGGAATTGTTCCTGTTCGATCTGTTGTTCCAGCACGTACAGCAAATGAACCGGGTTGGCGGCGATTTCGTGGGGGTCGAAGTTGAAGACTTTGGACAGGATCTTGAACGCGAACCGGGTCGAGAGGCCGTTCATGCCTTCGTCAACGCCGGCGCTGTCGCGGTACTCCTGGATGGACTTGGCTTTCGGGTCGGTGTCCTTGAGGTTCTCTCCGTCGTAGACGCGCATTTTGGAGTAGATGTTGGAGTTTTCCGGCTCCTTGAGGCGTGACAGGACGGTGAACTGCGCGAGCATCTTCAAGGTGTCGGGGGCGCAATGGGCTTTGGACAGGGAGCTGTTGAAGAGCAACTTGTCGTAGATCTTCACTTCGTCGCTGACCCGCAGGCAGTAAGGGACTTTGACGATGTAGATACGGTCGATGAAGGCTTCGTTGTTCTTGTTGTTGCGGAAGGTGTGCCACTCCGATTCGTTGGAGTGGGCCAGCAGGATGCCGGTGAACGGAATCGCCCCCAGGCCTTCGGTACTGTTGTAGTTGCCTTCCTGGGTGGCGGTGAGTAGGGGGTGCAACACCTTGATCGGCGCCTTGAACATCTCGACGAATTCCATCAGGCCCTGGTTGGCCCGGCACAGCGCGCCCGAGTAGCTGTAGGCGTCGGCGTCGTTCTGTGGGTATTCCTCCAGTTTGCGAATGTCCACCTTACCCACCAGGGCGGAAATGTCCTGGTTGTTTTCATCGCCCGGTTCGGTTTTGGCGACGGCGATCTGGTTGAGGACCGAAGGGTAGAGCTTGACCACACGGAATTGGCTGATGTCGCCGCCGAACTCGGCCAGGCGCTTGGTAGCCCAAGGCGACATGATGGTGTTTACGTAGCGTCGTGGGATGCCGAAGTCCTCTTCGAGGATCTGGCCATCTTCGGTGGCGTTGAACAGCCCCAGCGGAGACTCGAAAACCGGTGAGCCCTTGATGGCATAGAAGGGTACTTTTTCGATCAGTTGCTTGAGTTTTTCCGCCAGGGAAGACTTGCCGCCCCCGACAGGGCCCAACAGGTAGAGGATTTGCTTTTTCTCTTCCAGGCCCTGGGCCGCGTGGCGGAAGTAGGAAACGATTTGGTCGATGCACTCTTCCATGCCGTGGAAGTCTTCAAACGCCGGGTAGCGCCGGATCACTTTGTTGGAGAAGATCCGCGACAACCGTGAGTTGGTCGAGGTGTCCAGCAACTCCGGTTCGCCGATGGCCAGTAGCAGGCGTTCGGCGGCAGAGGCGTAGGCGCTGCGATCCTTCTTGCACAGTTCCAGGTACTCCTGAAGGGAGAATTCTTCCTGGCGTGTGGACTCGAAGCGTTGTTGGAAGTGGCTAAAAATACTCATGACGTCACCTCGCTCGATACGTGGAGCCGACGTCGGATCAGTCAGTCGATGCTGGTCAGCCCCCGCAAACGCAGTGGCTGCTTATCCCCCCAGAACACCTTCAAAGCTTTCGATCTGGAAAGCTAATCCCGATGACCCACACGCCGGTGTACCGGCTCTCCCCTGTTTTGGATGGCCTGTGGCTAAGGATAGTTCGGAATCCGGGAGGTCAAGGGCGAATACACAATTAGTTCGCGCCTACCGTTCGTCAGCCCACGGCGGGCGTGGGCTGCAGCGCTGTAAAAAATTATTCCTGGGGGCTTGGCTCGGTTTCTGTCGGATAAGTCGCACGCCACAGTTCAAAACCGCCATCCAGGCTGTAGACGTCCGAGAAACCCTGGCTGACCAGATAGGCCGCAGCACTTTGGCTGGAGTTGCCGTGATAGCAGACAACCACCGTGGGGGCGTCGAGGTCGGCGCCGCGGATGAAGTCGCTGATGGAGTGATTATCCAGGTGCTTGGCACCGTTGATGTGGTCCGCTGCATAGATTTGCGGGTCGCGGATATCGACCACGACCGCGCCTTGCGCGCGCAGAGTCTGGGCTTGTTCGGGAGGGATGCGTTTGAATTCGCTCATGGCGGGCTCCTAGGTTCGGGTGGGGGCGCGGTCAGCGTTTTACCGCAGCCTGGACGTGAGGGGTGGGTTGGGCGGCCTTGGCATGGCCTTCGGCGTCGCAGTCGCAGCTCAGGCGCTCGCCAGTGTCGATATTGAGCAGGGTCATGGCGCCGCCCCACACGCACCCGGTGTCGAGGGCGAAGATGCCGGGCTCGTTGCATTGGCCTTCGAGCGCCGCCCAATGGCCGAAGATGATTTTCACGTCTTGGGTCTTGCGGTCTTTATGGCGAAACCATGGCGCGTAACCCGGCGGCGCGGTGTCGGCGCCTTCCTTGCCCTTGAGGTCGAGCTTGCCTTCGGCGGTGCAAAAGCGCATGCGGGTGAAGTAGTTGGTGATAACCCGCAGGCGGGTCACGCCCTTGAGGTCGTTGTCCCATTTGCTTGGCTCGTTGCCATACATGCCGTCGAGGTAGGGGGCGACGAGACTGTCGTCGCGCAGGGCTTGCTCGACTTCCGCTGCGCACTTGAGGGCCTTTTTCAGGCTCCACTGTGGCGCGATGCCGGCATGTACGAGGGCGATGTTGCGCTGCTCGTCGTAGTGCATCAGTTTTTGTTGGCGCAGCCATTCCAGCAGTTCAGGGCGATCCGGCGCTTCGAGGATTTCGCGCAGGGTATCGCCCTTTTTCAGGCGCTCGATGTTATGGCCGACCGCCAGCAGGTGCAGGTCATGGTTGCCCAGCACACACACCAGGGACTGGCGGATGCTGTACAGGAAACGCAGGGTTTGCAGCGACTCAGGGCCGCGGTTGACCAGGTCACCGACCAGCCACAAGCGATCCTTGGCTGGGTCGAAGCTGACTTGGTCGAGTAGGCATTTGAGAGGTTCCAGGCATCCTTGCAGGTCACCGACAGCGTAGGTCGCCATTAATGCAGGGCTCCGGGCACCGCCAGGCGAAAGGGCGCGATGATGGCGTCGAAGTGTTTGCCGTCTTCGGCGAGCATCTGGTAACTGCCCTGCATGTTGCCCACGCGGGTAGTCATTACCGTGCCGCTGCTGTAGGTGTGGCTTTGGCCGGCGGCGATCAGCGGTTGCTGACCCACCACGCCAGCGCCACGAACTTCTTCGACATGACCGTCGCCGTCGGTGATGACCCAATGCCGCGACAGCAATTTGGCCGGGAGTTGGCCATTGTTGTGCACGGTGATGGTGTAGGCGAAGGCAAAGCGGTTTTGCTCGGGTTGCGATTGTTCTGCCAGAAAGCGGGTGACGACGCTGACGTCGACCTGATAACGAGGATCGGACATGCAAAAGGCCTTAGGAAGCAAAGCGGAGCGCGGGACAGGACTGGTTGAGTCAGTCTAGGCCAAGTATCGGGTAGTAAACCAGACATGAGGCCTGGTGTCTTACCCGATCACGCGGGCGCCTTGTCAGTCGGCGCGCGGGGCTGCAGCGAGTTGATCGCTCAGGGCATCGGCCAGGCGCACGAACGCCGCGAGGTCCAGTTGCTCCGGGCGTAGGCTGCCGTCAACGCCGCAGGCTTGGATCTCGTCGGTGCTGAGCAGGTTTTTCAGGGTGTTGCGCAAGGTTTTGCGGCGCTGGTTGAAGGCTTCGCGAACGACCCGCTCGAGCATGCGGTGGTCCTTGGCCGGATGCGGCAGCACGGCGTGGGGCACCAGGCGCACGATGGCCGAGTCGACTTTAGGCGGCGGGTTGAACGCCCCTGGGCCGACGTTGAACAGGTGTTCGACCTTGCAGTGGTACTGAACCATGATCGACAAACGACCCCAGTCACCGCCGCCAGGCCCGGCCGCGAGGCGTTCGACCACTTCCTTTTGCAGCATGAAGTGCATGTCGCGGATCAGGTTGGCGTTATTCAGCAGGTGAAAAATCAGCGGTGTGGAGATGTTGTATGGCAGGTTGCCCACCACCCGCAGGCTGCCGGGCGCGGCGTTGAGGCTGGTGAAGTCGAACTTCAGCGCATCGCCCTGGTGCAGGTTGAAATTGCTTTTGCCTGCGAACTGCTGGTTGAGGATCGGGATCAGGTCTTTGTCCAGTTCCACCACATCAAGCTGGCCGCCGCTGTTGAGCAGGCCTTCGGTCAAGGCACCCTGGCCCGGGCCGATTTCCAGCAGGCGATTGTCGGGTTTGGCGTTGATGGCCCGCAAAATGCGGTCGATAACGCCGGCATCGTGCAGGAAGTTCTGGCCAAAGCGCTTACGCGCCCGGTGTTGGTAGTGCTCGGTCATAAACAAGTCTCGGCCATCTGGTAGGCGGTTTGCAGGGCGACTTTCAGGCTGCCGGTGTCGATTTTGCCGCTGCCGGCCAGATCCAGGGCAGTGCCGTGGTCGACTGAGGTGCGGATGATCGGCAGGCCGAGGGTCACGTTGACTGCCGCGCCGAAACCTTTGTATTTCAGTACGGGCAGGCCCTGGTCGTGGTACATCGCCAGCACTGCGTCGCAGTGCTCCAGATATTTGGGGGTAAACAGAGTGTCGGCGGGCAGGGGACCGCGCAGGTCCATACCTTCGGTGCGCAGACGCTCCAGGGTGGGTTCGATGATGTCGATTTCTTCATGGCCCAGGTGTCCACCTTCACCGGCATGGGGGTTGAGCCCGCAGACCAGGATACGTGGCCGGGCAATGCCGAATTTTTGTTGCAGGTCGGTGTGCAGAATCCGCGTGACCCGCTCCAGGCGCTGCGCGGTGATCGCATCGGCCACCTGGCGCAGGGGCAGGTGAGTGGTCACCAGCGCCACACGCAAACCGTGGGTCGCCAGCATCATCACCACTTGCTCAGTGTGGGTCAGGTCGGCGAGGAACTCTGTGTGGCCGGAAAACGGGATGCCCGCTTCATTAATAACGCCTTTGTGCACGGGCGCCGTAATCATCGCTGCGAAATACCCATCGACGCAGCCTTGGGCTGCACGTGTCAGGGTTTCGAGGACGAACGCTGCGTTGGCTTGGTTCAGCTGTCCGGCCACGACCTTGGCCTGTAGCGGGGTGTCCCACACATAGAGGCTGTTGGCGGGGGCCGGGCTGTCGGGCCAGTTGCCCGGTGCGACGGGCAGTAAATCGACAACCACGCCCAGTTGCGCGGCCCGCTCAAGGAGCAGGTCGCGGCTGGTGATGGCGATCAGGGGATGTGGCTGGGGTTGCGAGGCGAGCAACAGGCACAGGTCTGGACCAATGCCCGCCGGCTCGCCGGGTGTCAGCGCGAAACGCTTGGGTTTCACTGCTGCGCCTGGTCGGCGCCAGGCAGTTTGATTTCAACGTAGGCTTCGTCGCGGATCTGGCGCAGCCAGGTTTGCAGCTCTTCGTCGTATTTGCGGTTACGCAGCACGGTCATCGCTTGCTGCTCGCGGGCCTGGTTGGTGCTGTCGGTGGCGCGGCGGCCAAGGACTTCCAGGACGTGCCAGCCATAAGGGCTCTTGAACGGCTTGGACAGCTGACCTTGTGGGGTCTTGGCCATCACTTCGCGGAACTCGGGCACCAGGGCGTTGGGGTCGATCCAGTTGAGATCGCCGCCATGCAACGCAGAACCCGGGTCTTCGGAGAAGTTCTTCGCCAGTTCGGTGAAGTCTTCGCCCGCTACGATGCGGTCGTAGAGCTTCTGCGTCAGGCGCTTGGTTTCTTCTTCGCTGCGGATTTCGCTCGGTTTAATCAGGATGTGGCGCACATGCACTTCGTCACGGACCTGAGCTTCACCGCCACGCTTGTCGAGGATCTTCAGGATGATGAAACCGCCCGGTGTGCGCATCGGCTCGGTCACGTCGCCCACGGCCATGGTGCTGAGCATGCGGTCGAACGGCGGTGGCAATTGTGCGGCCTTGCGCCAGCCCATATCGCCGCCTTCCAGCGCGGTTTCACTGGCGGACTTAGCAATGGCCAACTGACCAAAGTCAGCGCCTTGCTTGAGTTGCTGATACACGTCGCCAGCCTGGCGTGCTGCGGCCTGAATGGCTTCGGAGTTGGCGCTTTCTGGTGTCGGGATGAGGATGTTGGCCAGGCGGAACTCTTCGGAGAGCTGCATCTTGCCCAGGTCCGAGGCGAGGAAGTTCTTCACTTCCTGTTCGGTGACCTGCACACGCTCAGCCACGCGGCGCTGGCGCACACGGCTGATAATCATCTCGCGGCGCACCTGGTCGCGGGCGTCTTCATAAGACAGACCGTCGCGGGCCAGTGCGGCGCGGAACTGCTCGACGCTCATGTTGTTGCGTTGCGCAATGGTGCCGATGGCCTGGTTCAGTTCTTCGTCGGTGATGCGGATGCCGGAGCGTTCGCCGATCTGCAGTTGCAGGTTTTCGACGATCAGGCGCTCCAGCACTTGCTGGTCCAACACGCCCGGAGGCGGCAGGCCGGCACCGCGCTTGGCGATGGTTTGCTGCACTTCGTGGACACGCTGGTCCAGTTGGCTCTGCATCACCACGTCGTTGTCGACGATGGCCACGACTCTGTCTATGGACTGCACGGCGGCGTTGGCGGCCGTGCCCAGGAACAGCGCGCCCAGCATCAGCGGGCGCAGAGAATCAGAAAGCTTGGTCTTCACGTTCACGATAACCTTGGATGCCTTGGTCGAGGAAACTCTCTACTTTGGCGCCGGTCACGCCGCCGAGTCCCTTGAGAACAATTTGGAGGAAGATGCCATGGTCGCCACGTTCGTTTTCCGGGGCTTCCTGGCTGAATTCGTCGTACTTGACCCAGTAACGGCTAATCAGGCGCAGTTTCCAGCAGCAGTTGTCGTACTCGAAACCACCGGGTACGGTTGCGGTTGTAGTCATACTGCCAGCGGCTGATGGCGTTCCACTGCGGCACGATCGGCCAGATCACCGAGAAGTCGTGCTGTTTGATCTTGTAGTAGTCCTTCACATAGTTTGCGTCGCCCGGCTTGCCGTAGTCGCCGCCGCCTACAGTCCAGGTGCCTGTGTTCTGGTCGTAGCGCACTTGGTCATTACGATAGCGGTAACCGGCGTTAATAACCTTGTTCGGGTTGTCTTCCGGCTGGTAGTGGAACATTGCGCTGCCTGAACGTGGGCTGCCGCTATCCGGGTCCCAGTTGTAGTCAGCAGTGGTGCGCCAGTCGCGGTTGAAGCGGAATTCATACTCCAGTGCATAAGGCGAGACATTAGAGTGTGCGTCGTCGCGAATTTTGGCGTCGATACCTGGCAGTTGTACTTCACGATCCTTGAAGTAGAGCGCTTGGCCAACACTAATGCGTTGACGCTCAAAGCCGTTGTCTTCGATCCAACGGTTGGTCACGCCCAGGGACAGTTTGTTCTCGTCGCCCACGCGGTCGGAACCGGTGAAACGGTTGTCGCGAAATAGCGAGGAGTAGTTGAAGTTAGTTTCACTGGTGTCGAAGACAGGAATATCTGACTGGTCTTTCTCGGGCACGTAGAGATAGAACAGGCGTGGTTCCAAAGTCTGACGGTAGTTCTTCCCGAACCATTGCGTGCCGCGATCGAAGTACAGGCCGCTGTCGATGCTTGCAATTGGAACGTTCAGGTTTTGACTGCTGCTGTAAGTGCCGTTCAAGCGGTCACGTTCAGCATTCTGGCCTGCGATATCGGTTTTGCCTTTGCCATCAAGGCTGAGGTCGTACTGGGTGTACTTGTATTTGAGCGATGGTTTGATAAAACCATAGCTCCAATTGAGCGGGAGACTGACAGTGGGCTCCAGGTTCAGGCGGTTACCGTTTGCGCGAGCCAATCCACTGACATTTCTGTCCAGACGATAGACAGGATCACCATTCGGTTTTTGCCACACACCATCTTCATTGGTGTAGATACCGTTGTTCAAATCACGATCAAACCGCACGATTTCCGTGTTGTAGGCAAAGTTCAACCCGCCCGGGTGATAGGGCAGCGCAAGGTGATCTGCGGCAAGCGGTTGTACGGCGTGATGTTGGAAACCGTCGCCAACTCGTAGGCCTGGGCGTTGATCCGGGCGGCGTAATTGTCGCCACGGTAGGTCACGGCGCCTTGCTGGTTGACGAAGGTGCGGCTGTCTACGCCGATCTGGTCGCTTTGCAGGTCCTGGAAGTAGTACGGGTCGCTGATCTTGGTGTAATCGACCTCGGTCATGACGCGCGAATCAAGACCGCCCTTGTGCTGCCAGTTGAGCAGGTAGCGGGTCTTCTCGGAGTCGGACTGCTTCTTGCGGTCGTCGTTGTCGTCGTTGAGGTACGCGGCGCCGAACTGACCTTCGCTGCTTTTGGTCAGGTAGCGGAATTCGCCTTCCATCAACAGGCCGCGTTTGCTCATGTAGCGCGGGTACAACGTGGCATCGTAGTTGGGCGCGATGTTGAAGTAGTACGGCGTGACGAGCATAAAGCCCGTGTCGCTGCCGCTGCCGATGGTCGGCGGCAGGAAGCCGGACTGGCGACGGTCATCGATCGGGAAGTAGATGTACGGGGTATACAGAACCGGGATGTCCTTGACGCGCAGCGTGACGTTGGTCGCGGTGCCGAAGCCAGTGGCCGGGTTCAGGGTGATGTTGTTGCCTTTGAGCTGCCAGGCGTTGCTGTTGGGTTCGCACGAGGTGTACGTACCATCCTTGAGGCGGATGATCGCGTTCTCGGCACGCTTGGCGTACAGCGCGCTGCCGCGGATACGCGACTTGTGCAGCACGTACTCGGCGTTGTCGACCTTGGCTTCGCCGGTGTCGAGCTGGATGTCGGCGTGGTCGCCCACCAGCAGGGCACCGTTGTCACGGACGCGCACGTTGCCGTTGAGTTCACCACGGTTTTCGGCCTGATACAGGTTGGCCTCGTCGGCCTCCACCTGCATGCTGCCCTGGCGCATGACGACGTCACCGGCCAGGGTCGCGACCTGTTGTTCCTGCTCGTAACGCGATGCCTTGGCGCCGATGAAGGTCGGGGCATCACTTTTATTCGTCTTGTCATTCATGCCAGGACGAATCGGTTCGATATAGGAACCAGAGCAATAAGGACCGGTCTCGGCCAGTTGCGCGGCGGTCAGTTGTTCACGCGGGACCCAGTCCAGGTGGCTGTAGTCGGCACTGCGCGACTTAAGGCCGCGGCCCTTGGCTTCGGTAACCAGCGTAGTTTGGGCGGCGGTTTCGCCACCGCTGCTGGTGCCGGCCGGGCTGTCGCCGCCCGAACTGAGCGCGGCACCGTCATGCACGGGGCGCGGCGGCAGTTGAGCCGCTGGAGCTTTAGGCGCGCAGTCCCAGGCACCCGAAGCAGAGACTGAGCAGTCATACTGTTCCGCGGCGACCACGAACGAAGTGGCTAGAGGTTGCAGGGCCAGCAGACTGCCGGTAACCAACAACGGAAATTTTTTACGCGGGGGATTTCAATGCCATCTTATTAGTCCGGGCTTCCTGCGTGCCATCTGCCCGCGGTGTGGGCCGCACGCCTCTCGATGGTCTGAAAAAGATGCTGGATAATAAAGCATGACCCGCTTGACGGCTAGCGCCGTCGGAGACCCTTGTAATGCCTGACCAAGATGTACGCTTGCAACACCTGAAAGTTTGGCTCGATGAGCAGTTGGCAATGTTGTTCAGCGCCCAAGGTTGGGGTGCCGTGCCCCCGGCCACGTTGACCGCGGCCAGCAGCGACGCGAGTTTTCGCCGTTATTTCCGTTGGCAAGGCGAGGGCCGCAGCTTTGTGGTCATGGACGCGCCGCCGCCCCAGGAAAACTGCAAACCCTTCGTGGATATCGCCGCGATGTTGGCGAAATCGGGCATTAACGTGCCGAAAATTTACGCCCAAGACCTGGCGCGCGGTTTTCTTTTGCTCAATGACCTGGGCAACCAGACCTACCTGGATGTGATCGACGGCGAAAATGCCGATGCGCTGTTCAAGGATGCCTTGCAGGCGTTGCTGGCCTTGCAGCAGTTGCCGATGGACGAGCCGCTGCCCAGTTACGACGTGGCGTTGTTGCGCCGGGAGTTGGAGTTATTCCCCGAGTGGTACGTCAAGCGCGAGCTGGGCGTGGTGTTCGATGCGCGTCAGCAGGCCTTGTGGCAAGAGGCCAGTGACCTGCTGATCGACAGCGCCCTGGCCCAGCCCAAGGTTCTGGTGCACCGCGACTTTATGCCGCGCAACCTGATGCTGAGCGAACCCAACCCGGGGGTGCTGGATTTTCAGGACGCGGTCTACGGCCCGGTGACTTACGACGTGACGTGCCTGTTCAAGGACGCCTTTCTCAGTTGGCCCCAGGCGCGGGTGGAAGGCTGGCTCAAGGATTACTGGCAGCAGGCCGCCAACCTGGGCATTGCGGTGCAGGCGCAGTTTGATGATTTCCTGCGGGCCAGCGACCTGATGGGCGTGCAACGCCATTTGAAAGTGATCGGCATTTTTGCCCGCATCTGCCACCGCGACGGCAAGCCGCGCTACCTGGCGGACGTGCCGCGCTTCTTCTCTTATATAGAAGCGGTGCTGGCCCGCCGGCCGGAGCTGGCGCAACTGGGTGAGTTGCTCGCGAGCCTGCGCGCTGGAGCGGCGCGATGAAGGCGATGATCCTGGCGGCGGGCAAGGGCGAGCGCATGCGGCCCTTGACCCTGACCACGCCCAAGCCGCTGATCCCGTTGGGCGGCGTGCCGTTGATCGAGCATCACCTGCGGGCGCTGGCGGCGGCGGGCTTTCGCGAAATCGTGATTAACCACGCCTGGCTCGGCCAGCAAATCGAAGACTACCTGGGCGATGGCCAGCGCCTGGGCTTGAGCATCCGCTATTCCCCCGAAGGTGAGCCGCTGGAAACCGGCGGTGGGATTTTCCGCGCCTTGGCGCTGTTGGGTGATGAGCCGTTCGCGGTGGTCAACGGCGATATCTGGACCGACTACGACTTGCGCGCCCTGCGCCGGCCGCTGCAAGGGTTGGCGCACCTGGTGATGGTGGACAACCCGCCCCATCACCCCAGCGGCGGTGACTTCTGCCTGGAAAACGGCCGCATCCACGACGCTACACCGGGCTCGACCGCGCTGACCTTCAGCGGCATTTCGGTGCTCCACCCGCGCTTGTTCGCCGGTTGCGAGGCGGGGCCGTTCAAGCTGGCGCCGCTGTTGCGCAGCGCCATGGCCCAGGGCCTGGTGAGTGGCGAACACCTGCAAGGCCAATGGGTGGATGTGGGCACGCCTGAACGTTTGGCCCAGGCTGAACTCCTGCTGCAAGCGAGGCGCTGAGATGTTGTGGCCAGGGACTCTGATTGGAGCCGGAGCAGGTTTTGCCATTGCCAGCATTCCGGGGGCCATGTTGGGCGCTTTACTGGGGCAGGCGCTGGACCGGCGCCTGCAACTGCACAGTTGGGCCCATGTGCGCGAGCGGTTGGGCGGGCGCCCGGCGCTGCGCAATGACGAATTGTTGTTCGTGTTGCTGGGGCGTTTGGCCAAGAGTGACGGCCAGGTCGTCGATGGCCATATCCAGCAGGCACGTCAGGAAATGCGCGCCCTGAGCCTGAGCGAGCCGGCGCAGAAGCGTGCCATTGCGGCGTTCAATCGCGGCAAGGCTGGAGGGGATCGCCTGCGAGGCTATCTGCGCCACTTGCGGGCCCAGCCCCACGCGGCCGAGGGCGTGTTGCGCGCGTGTTGGCGCATGGTTTGGGCCGATGGCCGGGTGGGCGCCGCCGAGCGTGAGTTGATCGCGGCGTGGGGCAAGTGGCTGGGCTGGACGCCGCAGCAGGTGCAGGCGCTGGCCAGTGAATACGACCCGCAGCGCAAACCGCTTACCCACAGTACCGGGACTTATCAGGAGGCGTTGCGCCTGCTGGGCGTAACCTCCACCACTGAGCCTGCGCAGATCAAACGCGCCTACCGGCGCCTGCTCAGCCGCCATCACCCGGACAAGGTCGCCGGCACCGGCGCCACGGCGCAGCAAGTGCGCGAGGCGACGGAGAAAACCCGCGACTTGCACAGCGCCTATACGATGATTCGCCAGCGCCGGGATTTTCGGTAGGTCAGGTGCGCGCGAGTGTGTGTGGGAGCCCGCTCGCGATAGCGGTGGTTGGGCTTGGCTGTGCCGGCCTTATCGCGGGCAAGGCCGGCTCCCACTTTTCATTTTCCTCTGTGGGAACGAGCCTGCTCGCGATAGCGGCACTGGCAGTGGCAAGACAGTTTCCCACCGTGTTTTGAATCAACCTTGCGTTGGCTGCGGGCTCAACCAACCCCGCACCCGGCGGAACAGTTGTTCCTGTTCGGCGGTGCTGTTGCCGGGCAGGGTCTTGAGGGTGATCTGCTTGAAGTTCGCGGAATTGCTGCGCTTGCTGGCCTGGGCGCGTTCCCGGGCGGCGCTGCGCGCCAGCTCGGTGTCTTTGTAGAAAATATCGGCGATGGCCACTTTCAGGGTTGGGGTCAGCTCGACCAGAGGCGGCTGGGCGTTGATCGGGGCCTTGGCGGCGATCATCAGCAGTTTTTCGATTTGCGGCGGTTGTTTTTCGCTCAGGTAGCGGGCCGCCCAATAGGCGCCGGTGCCGTGGCCCAGTAGCACGATGCTGCGCGCGTTTTGCTGCTCGGCGTAGGCGATGGCGGCGTCGATGCGGGCGAAGATGCGCTCGGCGTCGGCCTTGATCGTGTCGGTGACCGGTTCGGGGCTGTCAGCCAGGGGCGCTTCACCGCCGGCAGCCTGTTCGATGGGCGGCGCGGTGGCAGCGTCCTTGCTGCTGGTGTCGGCGCTTACGGCGGGCGGGGCGGCTTCTACCACCCGGGCTTGGCTGGCGTTGCTCAACAGGTCAGGCAGAGTCAGGCTCAGGCTGCTCCACGCGGCATCGGGCAATTTGGTGCGCAAAGGGCCGATAACTTGCGGCCAGTCAGCCGTTTCGCCCGCGCCTGGGACGATAATCACCGCGCCCTTGGGCTCGCCGGCGTTGGCCGGTTTCCACAGGGCCAGGAAAGTATCGCTACCGGTTTGTAGCTGTTGCTGCTCCTGGGCGGGAATAATTCGCTCAAGTGCGGCGGCATCTTCCTGACTACGCTCTAGCAGCGGCTGGCGCTGGGGGGCTGGTTCTTCGACGGGTTTTTCCGTGGCGGCGGGCGCTGGGTCGGCGGCCTGCACGGAAAAGGCACAGGGCAGGATCAGCGACAGGCACAATGCTGGCAGTGCCGAGCGGTAGACAGGGGGCATCGGATTTTCCAGGCCAGAAATATTCCCGGCAGCCTAATGGGTTGGTCAGTATTTGTCAGTGTGCGAGCGTTCAGATGATGCGTTATTGCTGCCTTTGGGTTATCGGCTGTTTTGTTTTTCCCTTGATGGCGTGGGCCGCGCCCGAGCCACCCGTGGCGTTGGCGCCGTTGAATGCCGAGCAGCGCCAATGGCTGGCCGAGCACCGCGAGCTGCGCGTGGGCGTGGTGCTGCAAGCGCCTTACGCGCAATTCGACCGGCGCCTGCAACGCCTGTCCGGGGCCAACGTGGAACTGATGCAGTGGCTGGCCAAGTCCCTGGAGGTGGAACTCACCTGGCGCAACTTCAACGACCAGGCGCAACTGGACGCGGCGGTGCGCAACGGCGAAATCGACCTCGCCCCGGGCCTGAGCCAGACCCCGGCGGGCCTGCGTTTGTGGCATTTTTCAGACCCCTACATGCGTGTGGCGCAGTTGATCGTCAGCGAGGGCAAGGGCGCCGGCGCGGTGGAGCTGGAGAAACTCGACAACCAGGCCCGCGTCGCCGTGCGCATGCCCAGCACCGTGGCCGACTATTTGCGCACCACCTACAGCCACCTCAACCTGCAAGGCGTACCGCTGGAGCGCCAGGCCCTGCAACTGCTGCTTAGCCAGCAGGCGCGCTACGCGGTGGTGGACGAGGCGCAGCTCAGCCGCCTGTCGGTGGAGCCGGAGTTCGCCGGGTTGGCGGTGGTCGGTGATATCGGGTTGCCGCAGTTGCTGCGTATCGCCACGCGCCGCGACTGGCCGCAGCTCTCGGCGGTTGTCGAAAGCGCACTGCACGCCATCCCCGCGCGCAACCTGGAGCAACTGCACAACCGCTGGCTGCAACCCAAGTACCCGCGCCTGACCGAATCCCGCGGGTTTTGGCAGAACCTGTGCCTGTTGCTGGGGGCGTTGCTGCTCAGTTGCATGGCCATCGTGACGTGGCAGCGGCGCCAGCAGCACAGCCTGGAGCAACGCCTGCTGGCGGCCAAGGCCGATATTGCCCAGCGCGAGGCCAGCGAAGAAGCGCTGCGCCTGACCCAGTTTTCCATCGACCAAAGCACCGTGGGCATCCTCTGGGTCAATTGGGACAGCCACGTGCGCTACGCCAACCGGGCGGCGCAAACCATGCTCGGCTACCCCGACGGCGGCGTGATCGACCGGCCGCTGATCGACTTCGAGCCGGGCCTGCACATGGACCGTTGGTTGACCCTGTGGAAGCGCGCCCGCGCCAGCGAGGACGGGCCGCAAACCTTTGAGAGCAACTGCGTGCGCGCCGATGGCAGCATTCTGCCGGCGGACGTTTCCCTGAGTTTCTTGCGCTTTGGCGGCGGCGAATACCTGGTGGTGTACCTCAACGACGTCACCGAGCGCCGCCGCGCCCTCGCCGCGTTGCAGGAGAGCGACGCGCGGCTGCAAGGCATCGCGGCGAACGTGCCGGGGTTGGTGTTCCGCCTGGAGCGGGCGCCGGTGACCGGCCAGATCGACTTTGCCTACATCAGCGAAGGCAGCGAGAGCCTGGTGGGTTACTCGCCGGCCGTGCTGCGCCACCGCGACATGGGCTTGCGCAGCCTCGTCCACCCCGACGACAAGGCCAGTTATCACCGCACCCAGGACCAGGCCCTGGACACCGACAGCGACTGGTCGTGGCAGGGCCGTATCGTCACCCGCCAGGGCGGCCAGCGCTGGGCCGAGATCAAGGCCATCACCCGGCGCCTGGAGGATGGCGCGGTGGTGTGGGACGGCATCGTCTGGGACATCAGCGAGAGCAAGCGCATCGAGCTGGAGCTGGCCAGCTCCCGCGAGCAATTGCGCGAGTTGTCGGCGCACCTGGAGAGCGTGCGCGAAGAAGAAAAAGCCCGGATCGCCCGGGAAGTGCACGACGAACTGGGGCAGATGCTCACCGTGCTGAAGCTGGAAACCTCCATGTGCGAACTGGCCTACGCCCAGCTCGACCCGGGGCTACACGAACGCCTCAACAGCATGAAACGCCTGATCGCCCAGCTCTTCCAACTGGTGCGCGACGTGGCCACGGCGCTGCGCCCACCGATCCTTGATGCCGGGATCGCTTCGGCCATTGAATGGCAGGCGCGGCGATTCGAGGCGCGCACCCAGATCCCGTGCCTGGTGCAGGTGCCGGACAACCTGCCGGCCCTCAGCGACGCCAAGGCCATTGGCTTGTTCCGCATCCTTCAGGAGGCATTGACCAACGTCATGCGCCACGCTCAAGCGCATACTGTCGAATTGACATTGACCCTGGAGGGTGGTGATTTGTGCCTCTGCGTTAGCGATGACGGCGTAGGATTCATCGCCCCTCTCGGTAGGCCAACATCTTTTGGTGTGGTAGGTATGCGCGAACGGGTGCTGATTATGGGCGGTAGCCTGAACCTGGACAGCGAACCGGGGGAGGGTACGACCTTGAGTGTGCGGGTGCCGGTGGATGGGTAGGTGCCCCCACAGCCGCTGATCTCCCCTACGAAGCGGTACTCGCCATCAGACCAATAAAAGGAAACCCCTGTGATCCGTGTACTGGTAGCCGAAGACCACACCATCGTGCGTGAGGGCATCAAGCAGTTGATTGGCCTGGCCAAGGACTTGCTGGTGGTGGGGGAGGCGAGCAATGGCGAGCAGTTGCTCGAAACCCTACGCCACGTGCCCTGCGAAGTGGTGCTGCTGGATATCTCCATGCCCGGCGTCAATGGCTTGGAGGCGATCCCGCGGATCCGTGCGCTGAACAACCCGCCGGCGATCCTGGTGTTGTCCATGCACGACGAAGCGCAAATGGCCGCGCGGGCGTTGAAGGTGGGCGCGGCCGGGTACGCCACCAAGGACAGCGACCCGGCGCTGCTGCTCACGGCCATCCGCAAGGTGGCGGCGGGCGGGCGCTACATCGACCCGGATCTGGCCGACCGCATGGTTTTCGAGGTAGGCCTGACGGACTCGCGGCCCCTGCATTCGTTGTTGTCCGAGCGCGAATTCTCGGTGTTCGAGCGCCTGGCCCAGGGCGCCAACGTTAACGACATCGCCCAGCAACTGGCCCTGAGCAGCAAGACCATCAGTACCCACAAGGCGCGGTTGATGCAGAAACTCAACATCACCTCCCTGGCCGAACTGGTGAAGTACGCCATGGAACACAAGCTGCTGTAGATAGCAGGTGGGCTGAGGACGCCATCGCCAGCAGGCTCGCTCCCACAAAAAATCTCTCAGTTATCCATTTGCGACATCCCCCAACCCCCCGCGCTTGCAGCTTGCCGCTCAATACGTGCGTCTGCTCTTACCTAATCCCGCCATCCGTGTAGGGCGTTCCCTACACTGAAATTTCCATAGGGCCTAGGCGAATCTCTCCTACGCCCCGATTTGCCGGTGTTTGCGCCTCCTCTAGTCTGGGTCCATGGCAGTCCCAACGATCAAGAACAAAAGGTGCGGGTATGAGCGAGGTCGATTCAAGCGCTGTGGCCAATGACGTGCTGGTCAGCTTTCGTGGCGTGCAAAAGAGCTATGACGGCGAGAACCTGATCGTCAAAGACCTCAACCTGGAAATCCGCAAGGGCGAGTTCCTCACCCTGCTCGGGCCTTCGGGGTCGGGCAAAACCACCAGCCTGATGATGTTGGCCGGGTTCGAGACGCCCACCAGCGGCGAGATCCAGCTCGCCGGGCGCGCCATCAACAACGTGCCGCCGCACAAGCGCGATATCGGCATGGTGTTCCAGAACTACGCGCTGTTCCCCCACATGACCGTGGCCGAGAACCTGGCGTTCCCACTGTCGGTGCGCGGTTTCAACAAGACCGACACCAGCGAGCGGGTCAAACGGGTGCTGAGCATGGTGCAACTCGATGCCTTCGCCCAGCGCTACCCGGCGCAACTCTCCGGTGGTCAGCAGCAGCGGGTTGCACTGGCCCGGGCGTTGGTGTTCGAGCCGCAACTGGTGCTGATGGACGAACCCCTCGGCGCGTTGGACAAACAACTGCGCGAACACATGCAGATGGAAATCAAGCACCTGCACGAGCGCCTCGGCCTGACCGTGGTGTACGTGACCCACGACCAGGGCGAAGCCCTGACCATGTCGGACCGGGTAGCGGTGTTCCACCAGGGCGAAATCCAACAGATCGCCGCCCCGCGCACCCTCTACGAAGAGCCCAAGAACACCTTCGTCGCCAACTTCATCGGCGAAAACAACCGCCTCAATGGCCGCTTGCACAGCCAGGACGGCGAGCGCTGCGTGGTCGAACTGGGCCGTGGCGAGAAGGTCGAGGCGCTGGCGGTGAACGTCGGCAAGCCTGGCGAGCCGGTGACCCTGTCGGTGCGCCCGGAGCGGGTCAGCCTCAACGGCGCCAGCGCCAGCTGCACCAACCGTTTTTCCGGGCGGGTGGCCGAGTTCATCTACTTGGGCGACCACGTCCGCGTTCGCTTGGAAGTCTGCGGCAAGACCGACTTCTTCGTGAAACAACCGATTGCCGAACTGGACCCGACGCTGGCAGTCGGCGATGTGGTTCCGCTTGGCTGGCAGGTGGAGCACGTTCGCGCGCTCGACCCACTTCTAGAGGCGAACTGATCGCCCACAGGCTTTACCCCCAACCCTGCACGTGGAGAGAACAATAAATGTTGAGATCCCTGAAATTCAGCGCCCTGGTCATGGGCATGATCGGTGCGGCACACGCGATGGCGGCAGGCCCGGACCTGACCGTGGTGTCCTTTGGCGGGGCGAACAAGGCAGCGCAGGTCAAAGCCTTCTACGCACCCTGGGAAGCGGCGGGCCACGGCAAGATCGTGGCCGGCGAGTACAACGGCGAAATGGCCAAGGTCAAGGCCATGGTCGATACCAAGAGCGTGTCGTGGGATCTGGTGGAAGTCGAGTCGCCGGAGCTGTCGCGCGGTTGCGATGAAGACATGTTCGAGCCCCTGGACCCAGCACTGGCGGGCAAGGCCGAAGACTTCGTCAAAGGCGCGATCCAGCCTTGCGGCGTGGGCTTCTTCGTGTGGTCGACGGTGATGGCGTACAACGCCGACAAGCTGAAAACCGCGCCCACCAGTTGGGCGGATTTCTGGGACACCAAGCAGTTCCCGGGCAAACGTGGCCTGCGCAAAGGCGCTAAGTACACCCTGGAATTCGCGCTGATGGCCGACGGCGTCGCGCCCAAGGACGTCTACAAAGTACTGGCCGGCAAGGATGGCCAGGACCGCGCCTTCAAGAAACTCGACGAACTCAAGCCCAGCATCCAGTGGTGGGAAGCGGGCGCCCAGCCGCCGCAGTACCTGGCCTCCGGTGACGTGGTGATGAGCTCGGCCTACAACGGCCGGATCGCTGCGGTACAGAAGGAAAGCAACCTGAAAGTGGTGTGGAACGGCGGCATCTACGACTTCGACGCCTGGGCCATCCCCCGTGGCCTGAGCAAGGAGCGCGCCGACGCGGCGAAGAAATTCATCGCCTTCTCCGTGCAGCCTCAGCAGCAGAAGACCTACTCGCAGAACATCGCCTACGGCCCGGCGAACACCCAGGCTGTGCCGCTGCTGGACAAGGACATCCTCAAGGACATGCCTACCACCCCGGAAAACATCGCCAACCAGGTGCAGATCGACGTCAGCTTCTGGGCCGACAACGGCGAGCAACTGGAGCAACGCTTCAACTCCTGGGCGGCTAAGTAACGCTTAAAGCTTGGGTGTTGCTGTGGGAGCGAGCCCTGCTCGCTCCCACAGTGGGACGAAGCAGCCAACCATACCCGGGCGGTCCGCCTGGGCAACGATCAAAGATTTGTGGAGTTCGCCATGGCCATCGCCGTTCCCTTGAACGAGGTCACCAGCCCCAACCTCAAGCAGCGCCTGGCCCGGGCCGAGCGGCTTAACCGCTGGAAGGCCCAGGCCCTGATCGCGCCATTGGTGCTGTTTTTGTTGCTGGTGTTCCTGGTGCCGATCGTGGCGCTGCTCTACAAAAGCGTCGGCAACCCGGAAGTGGTCGCCGGCTTACCGCGTACCGTGGTGGCAGTGGCCGGTTGGGATGGCCGTGGCTTGCCCGGCGAGGCGGTGTACCAGGCTGCCAGCGAAGACCTGGCGCAAGCACGCAAGAATCAAACCCTGGGCGATCTGTCCAAGCGCCTGAACATGGAGTTGGCCGGCTACCGCAGCCTGCTGACCAAAACCGCCCGGGCGTTGCCGTTCGCCACGCCACCGGCCTCGTATAAAGATGCGATGGAAGCCCTGGATGAGCGCTGGGGCGACCCGGCCTACTGGCAGGCGATCCGCCGCAACACCAGCAGCCTGACCCCGTACTACCTGTTGGCGGCGGTGGACCACCGCATCGACGACCTCGGCGAAGTGGCCCCGGCCACGCCCGACCAGGCGATTTACCTGGATATCTTCGCACGCACCTTCTGGATGGGCCTGGTGATTACCGCCATCTGCCTGGTGCTGGCCTATCCGCTGGCCTACCTGCTGGCCAACTTGCCGGCACGCCAGAGCAACCTGTTGATGATCCTGGTGCTGCTGCCGTTCTGGACCTCCGTGTTGGTGCGGGTGGCAGCGTGGATCGTGCTGCTGCAATCGGGCGGGCTGATAAATGGCGCATTGATGGCCATGGGCGTGATCGATAAACCCCTGGAGTTGGTGTTCAACCGGGTCGGCGTGTACATCTCGATGGTGCACATCCTGCTGCCGTTCATGATTTTGCCGATCTACAGCGTGATGAAGGGTATCTCCCCGACCTACATGCGCGCGGCGATTTCCCTGGGTTGCCATCCGTTCGCCAGTTTCTGGCGGGTGTACTTCCCACAGACCTACGCCGGTGTGGGCGCCGGGTGCCTGTTGGTGTTCATCTTGGCTATCGGCTACTACATCACCCCGGCGCTGCTGGGCAGCCCCAACGATCAGATGGTCAGCTACTTCGTCGCGTTCTACACCAACACCAGCATCAACTGGGGCATGGCGACCGCGCTCGGCGGCCTGTTGCTGCTGGCGACCATCGTGTTGTACCTGATCTACAGCTGGTTGGTGGGCGCCAGTCGCCTGCGCCTGAGCTGAACCTGAGGAGAATGAAATGCTGAGCCCCTACATGTCGCCCATCGAACGGGTGTGGTTCTACAGCTTGCGCATTCTTTGCGGGCTGATCCTGTTGTTCCTGATCCTGCCGGTGCTGGTGATTATTCCGCTGTCGTTCAACTCCGGCAGTTTCCTGGTGTACCCGTTGCAGGGTTTCTCCCTGCACTGGTACCAGGACTTCTTCGCCTCGGCCGAATGGATGCGCGCCCTGAAAAACAGCATCATCGTCGCCCCGGCGGCGACGGTGCTGGCCATGATCTTCGGCACGTTGGCGGCGATTGGCCTGACCCGTGGCGACTTCCCCGGCAAGGCGCTGGTGATGGCCCTGGTGATTTCGCCGATGGTGGTGCCGGTGGTGATTATCGGCGTGGCGAGCTACCTGTTTTTCGCCCCGCTGGGCCTGGGCAACAGCTTCTTCTCGTTGATCGTGGTGCATGCGGTGCTGGGTGTGCCCTTTGTCATCATCACCGTGTCGGCGACCTTGCAGGGGTTTAACCACAACCTGGTGCGGGCGGCGGCCAGCCTGGGCGCCTCGCCGCTCACCGCGTTCCGCCGGGTGACCCTGCCGCTGATCGCGCCGGGGGTGATTTCCGGGGCGCTGTTCGCCTTTGCCACCTCCTTCGATGAAGTGGTGGTGACCCTGTTTCTCGCTGGCCCCGAGCAAGCGACCCTGCCGCGGCAGATGTTCAGTGGCATCCGCGAAAACCTCAGCCCTACCATCGCCGCCGCCGCGACGATGCTGATCGCCTTCTCGGTGATCCTGCTGCTGACCCTGGAATGGCTGCGTGGGCGCAGCGAGAAATTGCGTACGGCGCAGGTGTAGTTGCCCCTTTAGGAGCGGGCAGGCCAGCTCCCACAGTTCAACTGTGGTACGGGTGGGATTTTCATTTTTCCTCTGTGGGAGCGAGCCTGCTCGCGATGGCGGCACGCAGTGGCGGTGACGAAGGGTAGGGATAAGACAGTTGCTCCCACAGAGGGAACCTGCGGTGATCCCTCGACCATGATCTGGAACAACACACTGGACACCCCGGGCAGGCAAGCTATCGTCCACCCCCACATGGACCGATCATCGCCGTGCGCACGCCAAAGCATGAGGTATACAATGCGCGCCACCGTGATCCTGCTCAAAAAAGGTGCGTCATGCAGCCCTTCGCTATTGCTCCGTCGATTCTCTCCGCCGATTTCGCTCGCCTGGGCGAGGAAGTGGACAACATTCTCGCCGCTGGCGCCGACATCGTGCACTTCGATGTCATGGACAACCATTACGTCCCCAACCTGACCATCGGCCCGATGGTGTGCGCCGCGCTGCGCAAGTACGGCATCACCGCGCCCATCGACGCGCACCTGATGGTCTCGCCGGTAGACCGCATCATCGGCGACTTCATCGAAGCTGGCGCGACCTACATCACCTTCCACCCGGATGCCACCATCCACGTTGACCGCTCCCTGCAAATGATCCGCGAAGGCGGCTGCAAGGCGGGGCTGGTGTTCAACCCGGCGGCGTCGCTCGACTCGCTCAAATACGTGATGGACAAGGTCGACATGATCTTGCTGATGAGCGTCAACCCAGGCTTCGGCGGGCAGAAGTTCATCCCCGCGACCCTGGATAAACTGCGCGAGGCGCGCGCCCTGATCGATGCGTCGGGGCGCGATATCCGCCTGGAAATCGACGGTGGCGTGAACGTCGGCAACATCCGTGAAATCGCTGCGGCGGGCGCCGACACCTTCGTCGCCGGCTCGGCGATTTTCAATGCCCCGGACTACCGTGAAGTGATCGCCAAGATGCGCGCCGAACTGGCTCTGGCCCGCCCATGAGCGGCTTTGAGCAGCTGTTCCCCGGCAGCCTGCCGCGCCTGGTGATGTTCGATCTGGATGGCACGTTGATCGATTCGGTCCCGGACCTGGCGGTGGCGGTGGATCACATGCTGCTCAAGATGGGCCGCGCCCCGGCCGGCCTCGACGCGGTGCGCCAGTGGGTCGGCAACGGTGCGCCGGTGCTGGTGCGCCGGGCGTTGGCGGGGGGCATCGAGCATGGTGAGGTCGATGACGTCGAAGCCGAGCATGCCCTGGAGATTTTCATGGAGGCCTACGCCGATGGCCATGAGCTGACGGTGGTCTACCCCGGCGTGCGCGACACCCTCAAGTGGCTGCACAAGCAGGGCGTGGAAATGGCCCTGATTACCAACAAGCCCGAGCGCTTCGTCGCGCCGTTGCTGGACGAGATGAAGATCGGCCGGTACTTCCGCTGGATCATCGGCGGCGACACCCTGGCGCAGAAAAAGCCCGACCCAGCGGCGTTGTTTTTCGTGATGAAAATGGCCAACGTCCCTGCTTCGCAATCGTTGTTCGTCGGCGATTCGCGCAGCGACGTGCTGGCGGCGAAAGCGGCGGGGGTCAAGTGCGTGGCCTTGAGCTACGGCTATAACCACGGGCGGCCGATTGCCGAAGAGTCGCCGACTCTGGTGATCGACGACTTGCGCCGGCTAATTCCCGGTTGCCTGGACTCGGGCGCCGGGGTAACGTTGCCCGACGTCGCCCAACCCTGTTCTGGAAACCCCATCGTGGTGGTCACTCGCAAACTCTGGATGAAAGTTATCAAGGCCCTGGCCCGCTGGCGTTGGCGCGCCTGACTCGAGCCTGGCCGTTCATCCGGCCCGTTTTGCACACCTGACCGTTAGACCCTCCTGCCACGAGGCACCCCATGATCCGCGAAGAATTCCTGCGTTTGGCCGCTGCCGGCTACAACCGTATCCCGCTTGCCTGCGAAACCCTCGCTGACTTCGACACGCCGTTGTCGATCTACCTGAAACTGGCCGACCAGCCCAACTCCTACCTGCTGGAGTCGGTGCAGGGCGGCGAGAAATGGGGGCGCTACTCGATCATTGGCCTGCCCTGCCGCACGGTATTGCGGGTGCACGACCACCACGTCAGCGTGACCCTGGACGGCGTCGAGGTCGAAAGCCACGACGTTGCCGATCCGCTGGCCTTCGTCGAGCAGTTCAAGGCGCGCTACAACGTGCCGACCATCGCCGGGCTGCCGCGTTTCAATGGCGGTTTGGTGGGTTACTTCGGCTACGACTGCGTGCGCTATGTGGAAGAACGCCTGGGCAAGTGCCCGAACCCGGACCCGCTGGGCGTGCCAGACATTCTGCTGATGGTGTCCGACGCGGTGGTGGTGTTCGACAACCTGGCGGGCAAGATGCACGCCATTGTGCTGGCCGACCCGGCCCAGGAAAACGCCTTCGAGCAGGGCCAGGCGAGCCTCGCCGCGTTGCTGGAAAAACTGCGCCAGCCCATCACCCCGCGCCGGGGCTTGGACCTGAGCCGCCCGCCCGCCGCAGACCCGGTGTTCCGCTCCAGTTTCACCCAGGGTGATTACGAGCGCGCGGTCGAGACCATCAAGCAATACATCCTGGCCGGCGACTGCATGCAGGTGGTGCCGTCGCAACGCATGTCCATCGACTTCAAGGCCGCGCCCATCGACCTGTACCGGGCGCTGCGCTGCTTCAACCCGACGCCTTATATGTACTTTTTCAACTTCGGCGACTTCCATGTGGTCGGCAGTTCCCCGGAAGTGCTGGTGCGGGTCGAAGACAACCTGATTACCGTACGTCCCATCGCCGGCACCCGGCCACGGGGCGCCACCGAGGAAGCGGACCTGGCGCTGGAACAGGACCTGCTGTCCGACGACAAGGAAATCGCCGAACACCTGATGCTGATCGACCTGGGCCGTAACGACACCGGGCGCGTCTCGGAAATCGGCTCGGTGAAACTCACCGAGAAAATGGTCATCGAGCGTTATTCCAACGTGATGCACATCGTCTCCAACGTCACCGGCGAGCTCAAGGCAGGCCTGAGCGCGATGGACGCGCTGCGGGCGATCCTGCCGGCAGGCACCTTGTCGGGTGCGCCGAAAATCCGCGCGATGGAAATCATCGACGAACTGGAGCCGGTCAAGCGTGGCGTGTACGGCGGAGCGGTGGGGTATTTCGCCTGGAACGGCAACATGGACACCGCCATCGCCATCCGCACGGCGGTTATCAAGGACGGTGAACTGCATGTGCAGGCCGGCGGCGGCATCGTCGCCGACTCGGTGCCCGCGCTGGAATGGGAAGAAACCCTGAACAAACGCCGCGCGATGTTCCGCGCCGTCGCCCTGGCCGAGCAAACGCCGCAGGGGTGAGGGTTCGCCGTCGTTTGTGTGGGAGCGGGCAAGCCCGCTCCCACAGTGAGTGTGCAGCGGCGTTTAGAAATCCAGGCTTACGCCCACACTCACACCCTGTTGGGTGAAGTCATCGTCCTTACGCAGGTTGTAGCTGCCGCGCAGAGCCAGGTCGGCGGTCAGTTTGTGGCTGACGCCCAGGCTCAAACGGTTCAAGTCGCTTTGCGGGGTGTAGCCCTCAAGCGTGAAGTCGTTGGCGGGCAGGCTGTTGAGGGCGATTTTCAGGTGCTGGGTGTCGTCCTCGAACTCCCGCTCGTGGGCCACTTCGCCAAATACCAGGGTTTGTGGCGTGAGCTGGTACTTACCCTGCAAGCCAACGCCCAGGCGCTTGGAGGTGCGGGTCTGGTCATCGAAGGTCAGGGCCGTGGCGCTGGCGCCGTTCTCCGAGTAACCGTCCACCTCCACCCGCGCATAGTCGGCGCTGACGAACGGCGACAGATGCCAAGGGCTCGCGGCGGACTGGGCGATGTCATAACCGGCGCGGGTGCTGAAAGCCCACAGGTCGCCCTTGGTGTCGCCTTTCTCGCCGCCGGCGGCAACGCCCAGGTCGAACTTGCGCTTGAGGTTGTCGTAATCCAAGTGCCCGGCGGTCAGGGCGGCATCGGCCCACCAGCGGTTCTGCTGAAATTGCGCAAACGCGGTGCCCAGGTAGCTGTTGAGTTTGTAATCCGAATCGCGGTTGCCCGCCTCCAGGCTCTGGCGGTAGAACCCGGTGGCCAGGCCCACGCGCCAGGCGTCGTTGAGGCGGTAGCTGCCGCCCACCGTCAGGTTGTAACCACTGCCGTCGGCGCTGGCGGCGCTGTTCTGGCTGTCGATGTCCAGATGCTGGCCACCGGCGGCGACCATCGCCCGCCATTGGCCCACGCCTTGCCAGTTTTCCCAGTCGGCCTGCCATTGGTTGCGCAACTCGTCCTGGTGGGCGCGGAGCGTGCCTTGGGCCATTTCCGGTAGCAGAGTGATTTCCCACGGTGCGGACAGCAGCGAGTAGGCGTAGTCGGCGATCAGGCGTTGGCCGGCCTCGGTGGGGTGCACCGAGTCGTTGTAGATCAGCTTCGTTGGGTCGGGCGTGGCGCTGTTGATGCCGTACACCGCGTTTTCGGTGCAGCTCTTGCCGCTGAAGCAAGTGGCGCTGAGGTTCTGGTCGGCGGCCAGGCCAAAGCGTGCGGGGTCGGCGAAGGTTTCCTTGAGCATCAGCGGCACGTTAAGCGGGATGATTTGGGCGTCGATACTGGTCAGGCGCTGCACCAGTTCCTGGTTGAAGGCGCCGCTCAGGCGCGTGCCGAAGTCTTGTAGGCCGCTGCCGTTGAGGGCGGGGGTCAGCCCCAGGTCGGGCAGCAGCCACACCATCACATACTTGGCCCCGGCCGTTTGCAGGGCTTGAGCGCTGTCGGCCAGGCGCCCGGCCGCAGCGTAGGCCTGTTCCTCATTGAGGATGCGACCCTGGAGAAAGTCGTTACCGCCGCCGGAAAGGTAGTACAGGGCCTTGGGGTCGGCACGCAGGTTGTTGCCCGCCAGGTAGCCGGGGCGGCTTCTGTCACCGGTGTCGGACAAGGTGGTGATCGAGTCGAGAATCTGGTCGGTGCGGTAGCCGCCTACCGCCCAGTTGTTGCCATCTACCTGGCCTTGGCTGGCGCGGATGGCGGAGGTTGAGGCGGCCAGTTCGTCGGCGGAAAACCCCAGTTTGCCCCCCAGGATTTGCGTCGAGTTGGCGCTGCGCTCTTCACCGCTGCCGTCCTTATAGGTCGGGCCGACGCGGTTGGTGTAGCGCTGGGTCGAGCCGGCGGGGCCGTCCGGGTCGGCGAACTGGCCGGCGTCGTTGAGGCTGTCGCCAAACACAATGAAGTTGGAATAAGGGGAGGGCGCGGCAAGGGCTTGGGCGCAAGCGATGCTGAGCAGGACGCCCGCGACGGGTACGAACAACGTCTGTTTAATCATGTTCAAGTCCGTTTATTTATTGTTGTTGTAAGCGAAACGACAGTACCAAAAGCGTTTGTGTTTTAGCTATGGCTAATGGCTGCCATTGATGTTTGTCCCTGCCGGGCCTGTGGCTTATTGCGCCCTCTGCCAAGCTAAGCTACTGTGCCGGAACGTATGAACGAGACTTCCTCCGTGTTAATCATCAACAACCTCTTGATGCTCATCGTCAAGGCTCACGCCCGCTGGCGTTGGCGCGCCTAACTTTTCTCTGCCGGCCCGGCCGGACCTGTACCGATTTGCCTTCTTGACCTGTGGAACCTGCCGCTTGTGCTGATGCCGTCCTAGCGGGCGCCAATGCGCTGCGCAACCTGGTCAAACCTTCGAAGGCCGTATTAAAAGTCAGTGAATTCAAGAGGTTGAAATTTTCATGTTGCTGATGATCGACAACTACGACTCCTTTACCTACAACGTTGTGCAGTACCTGGGCGAATTGGGTGCCGAGGTAAAAGTCGTGCGCAACGACGAGCTGACCATCGCTCAAATCCAAGCCCTCAACCCTGAACGCATCGTTGTCTCCCCGGGCCCCTGCACCCCGACCGAAGCGGGCGTGTCCATCGAAGCTATCAAGCACTTTGCTGGCAAGTTGCCAATACTGGGTGTGTGCCTGGGCCATCAGTCTATTGGCCAGGCCTTTGGCGGCGATGTAGTCCGTGCCCGACAGGTGATGCACGGTAAGACTAGCCCGGTATTTCACGAGGACAAGGGTGTGTTCGCCGGCCTGAACCATCCGCTGACGGTTACCCGTTACCACTCCCTGATCGTCAAGCGCGAAAGCTTGCCTGATTGCCTGGAAGTGACCGCGTGGACCCAGCACGACGACGGCACCGTCGACGAGATCATGGGCTTGCGCCACAAAACGCTGAACATCGAGGGTGTGCAATTTCACCCCGAGTCGATTCTTACCGAGCAGGGCCACGAACTGTTCGCCAACTTTTTGAAGCAAAGCGGCGGCACGCGCTAAGGACTTTCCATGGATATCAAGACTGCCCTGAGCCGTATCGTCGGCCACCTGGACCTGAGCACCGATGAGATGCGCGATGTGATGCGCGAAATCATGACCGGGCAATGCTCCGACGCCCAGATCGGCGCTTTTATGATGGCCATGCGCATGAAGAGCGAGAGCATCGACGAAATCGTCGGCGCGGTCTCGGTGATGCGCGAGTTGGCGGACAAGGTCGAACTCAAGACCCTCGACGGTGTGGTCGATGTGGTGGGCACTGGCGGTGACGGTGCGAACATCTTCAACGTGTCCACGGCCTCCTCCTTTGTGGTGGCGGCCGCTGGCTGCACCGTGGCCAAGCACGGCAACCGTGCGGTGTCGGGCAAGAGCGGCAGCGCCGACCTGCTGGAAGCGGCCGGGATCTACCTGAACCTGACGCCGGTGCAGGTGGCACGCTGCATCGATAACGTGGGCATCGGCTTCATGTTCGCCCAATGCCATCATGGCGCAATGAAGCACGCCGCCGCGCCGCGCCGCGACTTGGGCCTGCGCACCCTGTTCAACATGCTTGGCCCGCTTACGAATCCGGCTGGCGTGAAACATCAGGTGGTCGGGGTGTTCACCCAGGCTTTGTGCCGGCCGTTGGCTGAAGTCTTGCAACGCCTGGGCAGCAAGCATGTGCTGGTGGTGCACTCCCAGGATGGCCTGGACGAATTCAGCCTCGCCGCGCCCACCTTCGTGGCCGAGCTGAAAGATGACGTCATAACTGAATACTGGGTGCAGCCCGAGGACCTGGGTATAAAAAGCCAGAGTCTGTTCGGCCTGGTGGTGGAGAGCCCGGCGGCGTCGCTGGAGCTGATCCGCGATGCCCTGGGGCGTCGTAAAACCGAGAACGGCCAGAAAGCCGCGGAAATGATCGTGCTTAATGCCGGTGCCGCGCTCTATGCCGCCGACCATGCCAGCAGCCTCAGAGAGGGCGTCGCCCTGGCTCATGATGCGCTGCACACCGGCCTGGCCCGGGAGAAGCTCGAAGAGTTGGGCGCGTTCACCGCCGTATTTCGCATGGAGAATGAAGGATGAGTGTGCCGACGGTTCTGGAAAAGATACTCGCACGCAAGGTTGAGGAAGTCGCCGAGCGCAGTGCTCGCGTCACTCTGGCCGAGTTGGAGACCCTGGCAAAAGCCGCTGATGCCCCACGTGGTTTCGCCAAGGCCTTGATGGAACAAGCCAAGCTCAAGCAACCGGCAGTGATTGCCGAAATCAAGAAGGCCTCGCCCAGCAAGGGCGTGATCCGCGAAGACTTCGTGCCGGCCGATATCGCTAAAAGCTATGAGAAGGGTGGGGCGACCTGCTTGTCGGTGCTGACCGACGTGGATTACTTCCAAGGCGCCGATGCGTACCTGCAACAGGCGCGCGCCGCGTGCAGCCTGCCAGTGATCCGCAAGGACTTCATGATCGACCCTTACCAGATCGTCGAAGCCCGGGCCTTGGGCGCCGATTGTGTGCTGTTGATCGTTTCCGCCCTGGATGACGTGAAAATGGCTGAGTTGGCGGCCGTGGCCAAAAGCGTCGGCCTCGACGTGCTGGTCGAGGTACACGACGGTGATGAGCTGGAGCGTGCGCTCAAGACCCTCGATACGCCGCTGGTGGGGGTTAACAACCGTAACCTGCACACTTTTGAGGTCAACCTGGAAACCACCCTCGATTTGCTGCCGCGCATCCCCCGTGATCGCCTGGTAATTACCGAGAGCGGTATTCTCAACCGCGCCGATGTGGAGCTGATGGAAATCAGTAATGTGTACTCATTCCTAGTGGGCGAGGCGTTCATGCGCGCGCAAAGCCCGGGGGCCGAATTGCAGCGTCTGTTTTTCCCTGAACGCGGCGTGCCGGTGACCGGCTCCACCCTCGACTGATCGACGACCCTTCAAAAAAACCGGCCCCGCCGGTTTTTTTGCATCTTGCCCAGGACTTACCGCCATGACCCAGCCCCTTGCCCTGACCGTCGAAGCCGGCCTGCTCGCTGAACAGGACCTATTGGCCGCCGTGTGCGCTGGCGAACAGGAGTGTGGCCTGTTGTTCTGGCAGCCCAGCGACCGGGCGTTGGTCATGCCCCGGCGGCTGAGTCGCCTGCCCGGGTTCGCAGCGGCCAGCGAGGTGTCGGCGGCCAACGGCTGGCCGGTGCTGCTGCGCGAAACCGGTGGTGAGCCGGTGCCGCAGTCGGCGGCGACGGTCAACATCGCTTTGGTCTACGCGCCGCCGCGCAGCGAAGGCGACCACGGGCGGATCGAAACCGCTTATCGGCGCCTGTGCGACCCTATCTGCGAACTGCTGGCGGAGTTGGGCGGCGATGCGTCGTTGGGGGAGATCGAGGGGGCCTTTTGCGACGGGCGTTTCAACGTCAACCTTGAAGGCCGGAAAATGGTCGGCACCGCGCAGCGCTGGCGCCAAAGCAAGGGCGGCCAACGTCCAGTGGGGTTGGTGCATGGGGCGTTGTTGCTCGATGACGAGCGCGAGGCGATGGTGGCAGCGGTCAACGATTTCAATGAGGCCTGTGGCCTGGAGCAACGGGTGCGCGCCCAAAGCCATATCGCCTTGCATGAGCGCTTCGCCGCACCCCACGCCTTTGCGCGGTTGGCGGTGCTCTATCAGCAAATGCTGGCCCAGGTGATGGCCGCCTAGCGGGTACCGAACACCACCATGGTTTTGCCTTTGACGCTGACCAGGTTGCGCTCTTCCAGATCCTTGAGGACGCGACCGACCATTTCCCGCGAGCACCCGACAATCCGCCCGATTTCCTGACGGGTCACCTTGATCTGCATCCCGTCAGGGTGGGTCATGGCGTCGGGCTGTTTGCACAGCTCCAGCAGGCAACGGGCCACGCGCCCGGTCACGTCGAAAAAAGCCAGGTCGCCCACCTTGCGCGTGGTGTTGCGCAGGCGCTGGGCGATCTGGCCGCTGAGCACATAGAGAATGTCCGGGTCTTGCTGCGACAGTTCGCGGAACTTGTTGTAGCTGATTTCCGCCACATCGCACTCGACCTTGGCCCGAACCCAGGCGCTGCGTGTCTGTTCATGGCCGGCCTCTTCAAAAAGGCCCAACTCGCCGAAGAAATCCCCCGGGTTGAGGTAGGAAATAATCATCTCCCGGCCATCTTCGTCTTCGATCAGGATCGTTACCGAGCCCTTTATAAGGAAGAACAGGGTGTCCGAGCGATCGCCCGCGCAAATGATGTTGCTCTTGGCCGGGTAGCGTTTTCGCTGACAGTGCATCAACAGCTTGTCGAGGTTCTTAATCTTGGGGGTTGGGGCAATAGCAACCATGGTTGTATCCCGAAAAGACTGCACGGTGGTTTCGATTGTTTTTTGTTGAGGGCGAGAGATTACAGGTTGTCGAAAGCGCGCCATTCATTTGGCGCCAGCTTAACAGACACATTCTGAGAAGAATCGGATTTTATCTATCGTCGCCGCAACTTCCTGCCGGGTGCAAAACACAGCCGTTCCAGGGCCCTGTGCTAAGCTGGCGACCCTTTTTTTACAGTGGAGTCTTGGCCATGAAGGCACGTATTCAATGGGCTGGGGAAGCCATGTTCCTGGGCGAATCGGGCAGTGGCCATGTGGTGGTCATGGACGGCCCGCCCGAAAGCGGTGGCCGCAACCTGGGCGTGCGGCCCATGGAAATGCTGCTGCTGGGCCTGGGCGGTTGCAGCAACTTCGACGTGGTTAGCATCCTCAAGAAATCCCGCCAAGCCGTGGAAAGCTGCGAAGCCTTTCTCGAGGCCGAGCGTGCGAGCGAAGACCCGAAAGTGTTCACCAAGATCCATCTGCATTTCGTGGTCAAGGGCCGGGCGCTGAAGGAAGCCCAAGTCAAGCGTGCCATCGAGCTGTCGGCCGAGAAGTATTGCTCGGCGTCGATCATGCTGGGGGCCGCCGGCGTTGCCATCAGCCATGACTACGAGATCGTCGAGTTGGGCTGAATCGACACTCAAGGCTTCATAAATGCGGTGCAGACTCTGGCGGTCACTTGCTGAGGTCTGCATAATGCGCCACTTTTTTCAGGGCCGTGATTGCCGCAGGGCAAGCCGCTGGTCCGAACAGACAACCAAAATCGCCATCGCGAAGAGGTGTTAACCGTCCTACGCAGGTACTGCGCAAGTATCTGACGGGCATGCTTGATAACGCGGCCGGGCCGCAGTTCATATAGAGAGTTTTTAAACGGTGAAAAGCAAACTCAAGCTCCATGGGTTCAACAACCTCACAAAGACCTTGAGCTTCAACATCTATGACATCTGCTATGCGGAAACCCCGCAAGACCAGCAGGCATACGTTGAATACATCAACCAGATGTACGACGCAGAACGCCTCACGCAGATCCTCACGGAAGTTGTCGATATCATTGGTGCCAACATCCTGAACATCGCCCGTCAGGATTACGATCCCCAAGGCGCCAGTGTGACCATCCTGATTTCCGAAGAGCCGGTGACCCCGACCGAGAGTCAGATTGAAGAGTCTCCGGGGCCAATCCCAGAAATCATCCTGGCCCACCTCGACAAGAGCCACATCACGGTTCACACCTACCCGGAAATCCACCCGGTAGACGGTATCGCGACGTTCCGCGTGGATATCGACGTGTCGACCTGTGGTGTCATTTCACCGCTTAAGGCGCTCAACTTCCTGATTCACCAGTTCGAGTCAGACATTGTCACCGTGGACTACCGCGTGCGCGGTTTTACCCGTGATGTCGAAGGTTGCAAGCACTTCATCGACCACGAGATCAACTCGATCCAGAACTACCTTTCCGAAGACACCCGCGACGGCTACCAGATGACCGACGTGAATGTTTATCAAGAGAACATGTTCCACACCAAGATGCTGCTCAAGGACTTCGAGCTGGACAACTACCTGTTCGGCGACGCCACCAGCAACTTGTCCACCGAACAACGCGCCCAGGTGACTGAGCGGGTCAAGCACGAAATGCTGGAAATCTTCTACGCGCGCAATATGCCGAGCTGATTTCTCCAGGCAAAAAGAAGGGCGCCCTGGTGGCGCCCCTTTTTTTGCCTGTAAAAGCGCTGGATCAGATCCGATAAGTGCTTTTGGTCATGACCTTGGCCAGCAGGCTCATGCCGAACTTGACCGGTGCCGGGAAGCGGAAACCGCCAGCCTCCAGGGCGCTTTCGGCGTGGTGTTCTTCATCGATGCGCATCTGTTCGAGGATGGCCCGGGATTTTTCATCTTCGGCCGGTAATTGCTCCAGGTGTTCGTTCAAGTGCTTGCACACCTGGTGCTCGGTGGCGGCCACGAAGCCCAGGCTGACTTTGTCGCTAATCAGCCCCGCCACCGCGCCAATACCGAACGACATGCCGTAGAACAGCGGGTTGAGGATGCTGGTATGGCTGCCCAGTTGGCGGATGCGCTGTTCGCACCAGACCAGGTGATCGATCTCTTCCTCGGCGGCATGCTCCATGGCGGCACGCACCTGCGGCAGTTTCGCGGTGAGGGCCTGGCCTTGGTACAGCGCCTGGGCGCAGACCTCGCCGGTGTGGTTGATGCGCATCAGGCCGGCGACGTGGCGGGTGTCCTCGTCGCTCATCGCGGCGTCCGGTTGCAACAGGGCGGGCGATGGGCGGTACGGCTGGCCGCTGAACGGCAGCAGGGTGCGCATCGCGGTATCGGCTTGGAGCAGGAGACGGTCAATGGGCGAGTAGTGACGTTGGGTAGTCATGCTGACCTCCGGGAAGAAACACGGCGGGCAGTTTAACCCAATAGGCGTGGGAAGGTTTGCGCTGGGTCATTGCCGTTGAGGAGCGGGAGCCTGCCGGTGAGGGCAGGCTCGGGGGGGCTTGGGCAGTGAGGATCAGCCCGGTGGCCAGTTCATCTGGCGCTGGCCGAGGACGTGCATATGGATGTGGTACACGGTCTGGCCGCCTAGCTCGTTGCAGTTCATCACGACGCGAAAACCTTCCTCGCAGCCCAATTCCAGGGCCAGGCGCTGAGCTGTGAACAGAATATGGCCGGCCAGGGCCTTATCGTCTTCGGTCAGGTCGTTGAGGGTGCGTACCGGTTTTTTCGGGATCACCAGGAAGTGGACCGGTGCCTGGGGCGCGATATCGTGGAAGGCCAGGACCTGGTCGTCTTCGTAGATGATCTTCGCGGGTATTTCCCGGTTGATGATTTTGGTGAACAGAGTATCCACAGCTATCTCTCCATGGTGAAAGTCGGGGTTGAGTGTACCCACGCGCCCGGCGTGCGCCCAGCCTGTTACCGCGGGCAACAGGCTTTGTTGGCGGCGCCGGTGAGGATGCGGGTCAGCCAGCGCGGGCCGAGGCGTGGCAGGAACGCCAGCCAGCGGTTGCGCCGCCCGGGGATGATGATGGCGCGGTTCTTGTCCAGGGCACGCACGGTGTACAGCGCGACTTCCTCGGGGCTCATCAGGCGATTGCGGCTTTCCAGCCTGCTGGCATCGAGTTGCGCGTTGCAAAAAAACGCCGTGCGGGTAGGGCCGGGGCACAGTACCGAAACCTTTACCGCGCACTTTTTCAGTTCTTCGCGCAGGCCTTCGGAAAAACTCAGCACATACGCCTTGCTGGCGCTGTAGCTGCTCATCCATGGCCCAGGCGCGAACGCGGCGAGCGAGGCGACATTGAGGATCTGCCCGCCGCCCTGCAGGGCCATGGCGTTGCCGAGGGCGTGGCACATGCGTGTGGTGGCCAGGATGTTCACTTCGATCAGGTCTTGCTCGGTCATCCAGTCCTGTGCCAGGAATGGGCCGCAGGTGCCCATGCCGGCGCAATTGACCAGCAGGTCTATCTGTCGGTCGCCTTCTTCGAGCTCCAGCAAAAAACCGGATAAGCGCAGCGGCTCGCCCAGGTCGCAGGCGCGGAACAGCACTTCCACGCCAAAGCGCTGGGTCAGCTCGGTGGCGATGGCTTCCAACGGGTCACGCTGGCGGGCCACCAGAAGCAGGTTACGGCCGCGCCTTGCCAGCGCTTCGGCCATGGCCAGACCTATGCCGCTGGAGGCGCCAGAGATCAGAGCGTAACGGGTCATGCAATTCTCCATCGCAACGGCGCGGCCCCGATGACGGTTATGTCAGCGGGGCCGCGGGTGTTCATTCTGCGCAGAGTCTACAGGTTCGCCGGTGTGTATTGCCGGATTGCTGTGGCGACGAGGGTCAGCTTTATAGCGTCAGCAGCGTGGCGAGAATGCCGGTGACGGCCACTAGGATGAACAGCGCGAGCAACACCAGCCACAGCAGGCAGAGCACTTTGACCGATGTCGTGTTCGGCGGCGGTGGTGGGCCGTAGCGGTTATCGCCTTCGTTGCCCGGCAACACGGCAATCACCAACGGAAAAAAACTGCCCACAACGGGTACAAAGTTCAGCAGCCACAGCCACCCTGACCAACCGAGGTCGTGCAGGCGTTTCACGCTGATGGCGATGTTCGCAAAGACATAGGGGATGAGCACCAGCAGGCCGAACAGCGTCCCCACGATCAAGCGATCCGTGGAGAACAGGAACGAGGTGAGGAGTAGCGGAAGCACACCCACCAGCAGCGCGGCCATGGTCCAGGCCAGATAACGCAGGCGCCCGATACGTCCCTGGACGGTGAATACCTTGAGCTCATCGTATTTGCCGGTGCGTGGGGCGATGCTCGGTTGCGGTGGCGCATAGGGCGGTACTGGGTCTGCCACTGGTGCAGGTGCCGTAGCGAGCGGTAGCGCAGCGGCGGGAACGATGGGCGCCTCAACTTCCGGCTCTTGCGCTTCGATGCGCGGGTCGATGCCGGTTTTGTGCAGCGCATCCAGGTAGGAGAGTGCATCCACGTGGCTGAGGTCGCGTTTGAGTGCCACCGGGGTGCCGTTGAACAGGTCTTCGACGGCGGCGAGGTCACTTTTGAATAGCTGCGCCAGGTTGAGTTTGGCGGTGGTGGGCTCGACGCCGTTCAGCAGTTTGCCATCGAAGACGATCCGGTAACGGGTTTCACTCATGCAGGGCATCCTTGTCTGGGGATAGGAAAGGGCCGCAGAGTTTAAGGCCAGCCGAGTTGGGCTGGCCGAAAAATCATTTCAGATTACTGCGGCCAGCGTTCCGGCAGTTTGGCCGCCAGGGCCTGGGCGGCGCGGTATTCCTGGTCCAGGCGTGCAACCAGTTGATCGACGCTGGGCAGGTCGGTGATTTCGCCCACGCCCTGGCCTGCTGACCACACGGTTTTCCAAGCCTTGGCTTCATCGCTCAGGGGCTTGAGCTTAGAGCCGAAGTTGACCTCGCCCTTGCCCTGCAAGGCCGCCATGTCGAACCCGGCGTTTTCCAGGCTCTGGCGCATGAAACTGGCCGGCACGCCAGACACGGCGGCGGTGTGCACGATGTCGGCGGCTTTTGAGCTGAGCAGCATCTCCTTGTAGGCATCCGGCGCGTGGCTTTCGGTGGTGCCGATAAATCGCGTGCCGAAGTAGGCCAGGTCCGCCCCCAGGACTTGAGCGGCGAGAATTTCGTGGCCGTGGTTCAGGCACCCGGCCAGCAGCAAGGTCTTGTCGAAGAACTGACGGATCTCGGCAATCAACGAAAACGGGCTCCAGGTGCCCGCATGTCCACCCGCCCCGGCGGCAACGGCGATCAAGCCATCGACGCCTGCTTGCGCGGCTTTCTCGGCGTGGCGCCGGGTAGTGACGTCGTGGAACACCAAGCCGCCGTAGCTGTGTACCGCGTCTACCAGCTCCTTCACCGCCCCCAGGCTGGTGATGATGATCGGCACCTTGTGCTCGATGCAGATCGCCAGGTCGGCCTCCAGGCGCGGGTTGCTGTGGTGCACGATCAAGTTGACGGCGTAGGGGGCGGGGTTCTCCATCTGCGCCAACCCGGCTTCGATTTCCTCCAGCCAGGCCTTGAAACCGCTGCTTTCGCGTTGGTTCAACGCCGGGAAACTGCCCACCACGCCATTACGGCAGCAGGCGAGCACCAGTTGCGGGTTGGAAATCAGGAACATAGGTGCGGCCACCACAGGCAGGCGCAAGCGTTGTTCGAGCAGAGCGGGCAGCGACATTGGAAGTACCCCAAGTGATTGTGACTGATAGGTATTAGAACGGCCGTACAACGACCAAAATGACGATAGCCAGCAATATCAGAACCGGGACCTCATTGAACCAGCGATAAAAGACATGGCTGCGGGTGTTTTCGCCACGGGCGAAACGTTTTACCTGCGCGCCGCACATGTGGTGGTAGCCGATCAGCAGCACGACCAGGGTCAGCTTGGCGTGCATCCAGCCACCCTGGCCAAAGTAGGCGCTGGGGTTGAGGCTAATCAGCCAGCCGCCGAAGATCAGCGTCGCCACCATGGCGGGCCCCATGATGCCGCGGTACAGCTTGCGCTCCATGATGCTGAAGCGTTCCTTGCTAACGGCGTCCTCACTTTGCGCGTGATACACGAACAGGCGCGGCAAGTAGAACAGGCCGGCAAACCAACAGACGACACTGACGATGTGAAAGGCTTTGAGCCATAGATAAAGCATTTTTAGTTATTCCCAGGTTCACGGTAGGCGCGATAGTAGAGGCTTGGGCGTGTGCCCGTCACCTTGGCGGTTGTGGCCGAACGGCGCGGCCCCTATTATCGACGGCTTTCCAGTGGGTTCGTTGAGGGCAGGTTTATGGTCAAGGTCGGTATCGTCGGCGGCACGGGTTACACCG
>RCMZ01000111.1_pt1 | contig 48639 bp, 46 predicted proteins | sample 2041141 | NCBI WGS metagenome assembly RCMZ01 (sample SAMN09708263, study PRJNA481090) | Wastewater metagenome, whole genome shotgun sequencing project. | biome: sewage; isolation source: Davis station wastewater (DW) | place: Antarctica: Davis Station | collected 2010-03-01 | reverse complement strand
GGGCGGCCTCGGCGGCGGCGAGGCCGCCCGCGCCCGTTTGCAGGCGTCGCGCCGCCTCGTCCGGCGCGAGCGTGTGCCAGTGTTCGTCGGGCAGCGGTTCGATCTGGGCGGCTGGGCGGGCAGTCATCTGGGCGGACCTTTCTGCGGCGTGAGCGAAAGCGCCCGGAAATTTTAACCCGCTCCCGGGCATCCCGCAGGCATCGCGCAGCCGTCGCCGGCTGGCGCCGGCCTCATGCGCCCTGCTGTTCCGGTGCGGTTGCGAAAGCGTCGTCCGGCGAGCTAAGCTTGCTCCCCCGCGCGATTCGCGGACCCCACCGAGGAGATTGAGCATGCGCCGTATCGCCGGAATAGTCTGTGGTCTCGTCATCAGCGCGCAGGCGCTCGCCGTCGGCCTCGCCGACCTGTCGAACAAGGACGCCGCCGCCGGCCTCAAGGAAGCGCTCGGCAAGGGCGCCGAAGTGGCGGTCGCGCAGCTCGGCAAGCGCGACGGCTTCATGGGCGACGCGCGCGTGAAGATTCCGCTGCCCGACTCGCTGCGTGCCGGCGAGAAGATGATGCGCACCTTCGGCATGGGCAAGCAGGCCGACGAGCTGGTCGAAACGATGAACCGCGCCGCCGAGAGCGCCGTCGTCGAGGCCAAGCCGATCCTCGTCAACGCCGTGAAGAGCATGAGCTTCGCCGACGCCAAGGAAATCCTCGCCGGCGGCGACGACGCGGCGACGCAGTACTTCAAGCGCACCACGGCGACGCCGATCGGCGCCAAGTTCCTGCCCATCGTCAAGAAGGCGACGGCAAAGGTGCAGCTCGCCGACAAGTACAACCAGTTCGCCGGCAAGGCCGCGAAGATGGGCCTCGTCGACGAGAAGGACGCCAACCTCGATTCCTACGTCACGCAGAAGGCGCTCGACGGCCTCTACCTGATGATCGCCGAGCAGGAAAAGGCGATCCGCAAGGACCCGGTGGGCAGCGGCTCCAGGCTGCTGCAGACGGTGTTCGGCGCCATCGGCAAGTAGCGCGCCCGGAAGCCTCGGCCTCGCCGCGCGCGGGCTTCGGCCGCCGTGTGCGGGGCGTGCCGCCCGTCTTTTCGTGCGTCGCTGCACGACCCGGATTTTTCAAGGTTCTTTCATGAGCAACGCCAAAAATCACGCGGAGATGATGCTGATCAGCCGCCGCGTCAAACCCGGGCATGAGGCCGCTTTCGAGCGCCTGATGACGGATTTCATCGCAGCAGCAGCCGCTTTCCCGGGCTGCCTCGGCGCGCAGCTGGTGCATCCGGGCGACGAGCCGGACGTCGCCGACAACCTGCATCACGCCTTGCTGGCGTTCGAGAACGCGGATCGCCTGCAGGCATGGCAAGGTTCGCCCGAGCGCGCCGCGGGGTTGGCGGCTGTCGCGCCGCATGTCGAAGGGCGCGAGGTCGTGCGCGGAATCTCCGGGCTGGCCCATTGGTTTCAGCCGCCGGGCGACGCCCAGCCGGCACAGCCGCCGCGCTGGAAAGTGGCGGTCGTCACCTGGCTGGGCATTTTTCCCACGGTCTATGGCCTGTTCTTCCTGCTGGGCGACATCCTGGCGCGGTTGCCCTTGTTGCCGCGCATCTTCGTCCTGACCGTGCTGGTGGTGGCGCTCATGACCTGGGTGATCGCGCCGCGCCTGACGCGCCTGCTCAAACCCTGGCTGTATTCCGCCGGCACGCCCAAGTCCTGAACCGCCGGCCCCGGCGCGGCATGGGCCGGAGCCGTGCGCGGGCTGCGGGCGTGCGCGCCGGGTTCCGATCCGCGCTCATCCCCGACCCGGACCCGGACCGGGGGCGGCGGCGCACCTGAGCCGCGTGTTAAAATCAGGCCCGATTTTCCCCGCGCCGTCCCCCTCCCCCCATGTCAGCCCAACTCAACGCGCCGCAGCGCGAAGCGATCCGCTATCTCGACGGTCCCCTGCTCGTGCTCGCCGGCGCGGGCAGCGGCAAGACGCGCGTGATCACGCAGAAGATCGCCTACCTGATCCAGGACTGCGGCTTCAATCCGCGCAACATCGCCGCCATCACCTTCACCAACAAGGCGGCCAAGGAGATGCAGGAGCGCGTGGACAAGGTGCTCGAAGGCGGTTCGGCCAAGGGGCTGACGATCTCGACTTTCCACTCGCTCGGCGTGCGCATCCTGCGCGAGGAAGCGACGGCGCTCGGCTACAAGCCGAAGTTTTCGATCTTCGATTCGGCCGACTGCTACGGCATCGTCTCCGACCTCGCCGGCAGCGTCGACAAGGCGACCATCCGCAAGCTGCAGAGCACCATCTCGAACTGGAAGAACGCGCTGGTGACGCCCGACTGGGCGCTGAAGAACGCGCAGGACGAAACCGAAGCGCTCGCCGCGCGCGCCTACACGAGCTACGCGGCGACGCTGAAGGCCTATCAGGCGGTCGACTTCGACGACCTCATCTCGCTGCCCGTCGAACTGTTCGAGAACCACCCGGAAGTGCTCGGCAAGTGGCAGAACCGCCTGCGCTACCTGCTCGTCGACGAATATCAGGACACCAACGCCTGCCAGTACAAGCTGCTCAAGCTGCTGGCCGGGCCGCGCGCCGCCTTCACGGCGGTGGGCGACGACGACCAGGCGATCTACGGCTGGCGCGGCGCCGACATCGAGAACCTGCGCGGCCTGCCGAAGGACTACCCGCAGCTGAAGGTGATCAAGCTCGAACAGAACTACCGCTCGACGGTGCGCATCCTGAAGGCCGCCAACGCCCTGATCGCACACAACGAGAAGCTGTTCGAGAAGAAGCTGTGGTCCGACCTCGGCTACGGCGATCCGATCACCGTCACTATCTGCAAGGACGGCGAGCACGAGGCCGAGTCGGTGGTCATGAAGCTGATGGCGCACAAGTTCGAGCACCGCGGCGCCTTCTCCGACTACGCCATCCTCTACCGCGGCAACTTCCAGGCGCGCGCGCTCGAACAGTTCCTGCGCAACCAGCGCGTGCCCTACCTGCTGTCCGGCGGCCAGTCCTTCTTCGAGAAGGCCGAGATCAAGGACATCACCTCCTACCTGCGCCTGCTCGCCAACCAGGACGACGATCCGGCCTTCATCCGCGCCGTCACCACGCCCAAGCGCGGCGTCGGCGGCAGCACGCTCGAAGCGCTCGGCACCTACGCCGGCGAGCGCCACATCCCGCTGTTCACCGCCGTCTTCGAGGAAGGCTTCGCGCACCGCGTGCAGCCGCGCCAGCTCGCGCCGCTGATCGAGTTCTGCGAGTTCATCAACCGCATGGAGTGGCGCGCCGCGCGCGAGCCGGTGGGGCAGGTGCTGCCCGACCTGCTCAACGCCATCGGCTACGAGGCCTGGCTGTACGACCACGAAGAGCCGCGCGCCGCGCAGAGCAAGTGGGGCAACGTCCAGGAATTCACCAACTGGCTGATGAAGAAGGGCGAGGAGGACGAGAAGACGCTGATCGAGCTGACGCAGATGATCGCCCTCATCAACATGCTCGACAAACAGAAGGACGGCGAGACCATCGACGCCGTCCAGCTGTCCACGCTGCACGCCGCCAAAGGGCTGGAGTACAAGCACGTCTTCCTGATCGGCATCGAGGAAGGCGTGCTGCCGCACCGCGAATCGCAGGACCCGGTCAAGCTCGAGGAGGAGCGCCGCCTGATGTACGTCGGCATCACCCGCGCGCAGCGCTCGCTGCACCTCACCTACTGCGAGAAGCGCAAGCAGGGCAAGGACATGGTTTCCTGCGAGGCCTCGCGCTTCATCGCCGAGATGGGCAAGGAAGACCTGCGCTTCTCGGGCGGCAGCGCGCAGAGCGCGCCCGACAAGGCCGGCGGCAGCGCCCGCCTCGAAGCGATGAAGGCGATGCTCGCGGCGAACAAGTCGTAGCGCCCGCCGCGCTGCCCGTGTCGCCGCGTGGCGTCAAACGCCCACAGGCCGCGGACGCCGCCGTCACACGGCGTCACGCAGCGTTACTCTTCTGATGACATCCGCCCGGCAACTCCCCGCGTTAATGCTAGCAAGGCCGGAAGAAACGACATCGTTCCACTGACCGACCGAGCTGAACCCCATCTAACGTCAGGAGATACATCATGCTGAAGAACATCGTTGCCCTCGCCATCGCCGCCGCTTTCGGTACCGCCGCCTACGCGCAGGCTCCCGCCGCCACCCCGGCGAAGCCGTCCGAAATGACCAAGCCGGCCGCCACCTCGGCCGTTCCGGCCACCCCGGCGACGCCCGCCGCGCCGGCCGCCAAGGCCGAAGAGAAGAAGGCCGACGCCGCCGCCGACATGCACAAGAGCGAAACGAAGGCGAAGAAGCACGTCGGCAAGAAGAAGGAAAAGCACACCGAGAAGCACGGCGAAATGGCTCCGGCCACCCCGGCCACGCCTGCCGCCCCGGCTGCCAAGTAATCAGCGGCAAGGCGCCCGCTCAGGCGCGCGGCGGATCGCCCGACGATCCGCCGCAAACAAAAAGGCGACCCGCGGGTCGCCTTTTTACATGCCGTGTCGGCCGGCTTACTTGGAGAGGCCGACCAGGTGATCGACCGCCGCCTTCAGTTCGGCGTCGGAGAGGTCGGCGGCGCCGCCCTTCGGAGGCATCGCGCCCTTGCCTTCGGTCGCGTGCTTGAGCAGCGTCGCGGCGCCCTGCGCGATGCGCGGCGCCCAGGCGGCCTTGTCGCCGGTCTTCGGCGCACCGGCCACGCCGCTCGCGTGGCAGGCCATGCACACCGTGTTGTAGATCGTGGCGCCGTCGCGCGGCTTGCCGTCGGAAGGCGCCGCCGCTGCCTTCTGCATCTCGACCTTCGCCACCGGCTGAATCCGGACATCGGCCTCGTCGCTCAGGTCGGCCTTGCTGCCGCCCTTGCCAAGCTGGGAGAGCGGCCAGATCAGGACGATCAGGACGATCGCCACGATGCTGGTGATGACCATGCTCTTCGTCGAGGAGTTGTCTTTTTCAGCCATGTTCAATCCTTCTGTGGGTATCGGGTAAAGCGCTGATTATAACGTGCAATCGGCACCCCCCAAAGCGCCGGGATGGACGCCCCGGGGCAAACCGGCTATGCTTACACCCCTCCGCGCGCCCGTAGCTCAGCTGGATAGAGTACTGCCCTCCGAAGGCAGGGGTCGAACGTTCGAATCGTTTCGGGCGCGCCAGTCTTCCGGGCAACGGGCACTTCTCCGAGGTGCCCGTTGCCGTTTCAGCGCTTGCCGCCTTGCGCGGGCGCCGCTCCGTCCGCGGGGCGTTTGCGCATCCGTCGCGCGGCCTTAGCGGCCGCCGGCCTGGACAATGGGTCGTTATGAAGCCGAAGCCCTTTTCCTTCCGCCGTTCGCTCGCCGTGATCGCCCTCTGCCTCGGGCTGTTCGGCGCGCACGCCCCGGTCGCCTGGACGCCCGAAGCGGCCGCGCCGCGCGGCTACCTGCTGATCGTCGGCGGCGGCGATACGCCGCCCGAGGTGCAGTCGCGCTTCCTCGCGCTGGCCGGCGGCGCCGGCCGTGCGCGCGTCGCCGTCTTCCCGATGGCGAGCACGAGCGGCGACGAGGAGGCCGTCGAGGTCGCCGCCGAACTGCAGGCGATGGGCGCCGAAGCGACGATCTTCTATCTCAGCCGCGAGGACGCGGAATCCCCCGAGATCGCCGCCCGTTTCGAGGAAATCGACGGTTTCTGGTTCTGCGGCGGCGATCAGGTGCGCCTCGCCGAAATCCTGCGCGCCACGCCGGCGCTGGCGACCATCCAGCGCCGCTACTTCGCCGGCGGCGTCGTCGGCGGCACCTCGGCCGGCGCCGCCGTCATGTCGAACGCGATGCTCACCGGCAACCGCTACAGCGACGCCGACGACGCGGACGAGGACGCCATCCCGCGCATCGCGCGCGGCGTCTTCGAGATCGCCGAAGGCCTCGGCTTCCTGCCGGGCGCCATCGTCGACCAGCACTTCCTGCGTCGCGCGCGCCATCACCGCCTGCTCAGCGCCGTGCTCGAACGCCCCGGCCTGCTCGGCGTCGGCATCGACGAGGGTGCGGCCATCCTGGTCCGCCCCGACCGCCGCTGGGAAGTGCTCGGCGACAGCTACGTCAAGGTCTTCGATGCGCGCCGCGCGCAGATCACCTCCAGCGAGGAGCCCTTCCTCGGCTCCAGCGACATCACCCTGCACCTCCTGCCGTCGCGCAGCATCTACGATCCGTCGAGCGGGCGGACTTTGCTGCCGGCGAGTTGAACGGGGCGCCGGCTTCGGCGATCCGCGCGCCGCTCCGGGCCGCGGAGAAGCGGGCCGGCGCCAAACCGGACCCTGCGGCAAGATGCACTGCCCCGGTGGCTCGGGGCAAAAAAAGGGGACTTCGATCGAAGTCCCCTTTTTCATTTCCGGGAGCGCCCGTCGCAGCGCCTTTCGACGCCGCGCATGCGCCCGATCAGATGCGGTACTGCGACACCACCTGATGCATCTCCTGCGCCAGCCGCGCGAGTTCGCCGGCGGTGTCGGCGGTGGATTGCGAGGCGGAGCTGTTCTCTTCCGACATCTGCGCGATCTGCTCGACCTGATGGGCGATGCTGTTGCTCGCCATGCTCTGTTCGCGGATCGCGTCGCTGATGTCGCTGACCATGCCGACGGCCTGACGGGAACTGGTGCCGATCGCCTGGATCGACTGATTGGCGTTCTCGGCGCTGCTGACGCCGGCTTCGACCTTTTCCACCATGGCCTGCATGCCCTGCACGGCGGACTGCGCGCTGGTCTGCATTTCGGTGATCGTGCTGCCGATTTCGCGCGTGGATAGCGTGGTGCGTTCGGCGAGCTTGCGCACTTCGTCGGCGACGACGGCGAAGCCGCGCCCCTGTTCGCCGGCGCGCGCGGCTTCAATCGCGGCATTGAGGGCGAGCAGATTGGTCTGGTCGGCGACTTCCTTGATCACCGCGACGACGCTGTTGATGCGCTCGCTCTGCTGTTCGAGGCGGGCGATCTGCTCGGCGGCGCTGCGCACGGTTTCGGCGATGCTGTTGATGCCGGCGACGGTCTCGCCGATGATCGTTTCGCCGTGCTGCGCCTGCTCGCCGGAGGAAACCGAGAGCTGGTTCGCTTCGGTGGCGCGGTCGGCGACGTGGTTGATGCTGACGGTCATTTCCTCGACCGTGGCGGCCATGCTGGAGGCGGCTTCGCTCTGCTGCGAGGAGGCGACGGACATCTGGTGCGAGGCGGTGGCGACGCGGTTGGCGGCGGCATTGACGGCGTTGGTGTGCTCGTTGATGTCGCGCAGGCTGCCCTGCAGGCGGTCGAGCAGGCGGTTGAAGGCGCCGGCGGCCTGGGCGACTTCGTCGCTGCCGTTCTGCGGCAGGCGGCCGGTGAAGTCGAGACTCTTCTCGATGCGCGAGAACATGCCGACCATGCCGCCGAGCGAGCCGGAGACGTGGCGGTAAACGAAGAAGCCCAGCCCGGCGGTGAGCAGGGCGGCCAGCACGATGACGACGCTGGAGACCAGCTTGCCGCTGGCGTAGGCTTCGGCGGCCTTGCGCACTTCCTGCTCGGCGAGGACTTCGTTGTACTTGGCGTGGGCGTCGAGGTTGTCGGTGATCTTCTTCGAGATGATGGCGGCCTGGGCCATGCCCGCCTTGCCGGCGTCCGCGTCGCCCGACTTGACCGCGGCCAGCGCGGCGTCGAGCAGCGGGTAGTATTCCTTGACCAGCGCCTGGCTCGTTTCGAGGTACTGGCGGTCCTTGTCGTCGCTGATCAGGCTCGTGTAGGCCTGCAGGTTCTGATCCAGTTCCTGCTTGGCGGCGGCGATGCGCTTTTCCATCTCGGGGCGCTGTTCGTCCTTGCTCAGCAGGAAGGAGAGCATCTGGATGCGCACGCGCAGATAGCTGTTCTCCATGCCGGCGACCTTGCGGATGCTGGGGATGGAGTTTTCGTTGGCGTACTGCAGGTTGGCGTTGATCGAACCCATCTGATGCAGGCCGGCCACGCCGACCACGATCAGTCCCACCACGGCCACCAGAATCAGCATGGCCAAGCGTTTGGCGATAGTCATCAATTTCTTCCAAGTGTGCTGGTTTAGCCTCGGCCGGCGGGCCATACGGCGGCGGGCGGAGCCGCGCGCAATAGGACGAGTGACGTTGCTCGTCGAGGAAATCCGTTTGTCGTTTTGCGTGGCGGGGCGGCGGGCGCGAATGAGGGCTTTCGCTCCCGCGACGTATATCCCCACGTTCGCGAGGGTTGCTATTCTAACGCCGCCAATCTGCCGACCGACAGGGAAGTTTTTGCGGAACTTTTCGCCGCCGCCGGTGACGCCAAACGAAAAAGGGCGCTTCCCGGGAAGCGCCCTTTTGGCAAGGCATGGCGGTTGCGGGCCGCGCCCGCCCGTGCCGGCGGGCGGCGCGGGCGGGAGGCTTCAGCGTCCGCCGCCGCCCGCGTCGGCGAAGCGGCGGCGCCGCGCGGCGAGCAGGCCAAGCAGCCCCGCGCCGAACAGGGCCAGCGCGCCGGGTTCCGGCAACTCCAGCTGCGTCACGCGAAAGGCGTAGTTGATGTAGGCGGTGCCGGTCGCGTTGTCGCGCACGTAGGCGGAAGCGCTGTTGGTCGGGCTTTCGCCGTTCCAGACGTCGTTGTAGCGCAGGGTGTTCGGCGCCATGTAGTCCTGCGCGAACGCCGTTCCGCCGCCCACGCCGATGATGCTGTACCAGGCCAGGAAATCGATGTCGAGCGGGTTGTTGTCGCGCGTCGAAATCGCGTAGTCGCCGGCGCTGCCGCCGAACAGCAGGGCGGCGGCCTGCTGGCCCGTGTAGGCCAGGGGATCGGTGCGCCAGTCCGGGCCCTGATCGACCTGCCACTGTCCGACGTAGGTGTAGATGGGGCCGGCGATCGCGCTGCCGACCATGCAGAGCGCGAGCGCGGCGGCGGCCGCGAAGTTCTTGATCTTCATGTTTGGAATCTCCCGTTGAGTAGCGGGCAGAATCCAGCAAGTTCTATGCCGTATAGATGAATCAAGGGCTTGCGCGAAGGTGTAACGTTGCTGGTACTTTGGCTGTAAATATTTCCGACAGCGGTTGTCGTGTGGCCGGCGCGTAGCGTCTCCGCCGCCGGCGAGTCGTCCGCCCGCTGCCGCGGGCGGGCCTTCAATTCGCTTGCGGCCGCAGCGTCGGCACGGCGACCGGCTTCTGCTGCATGCGATTGTTGAGCAGAAGGGCGACGATCACCAAGGTCGCGCCGGCCAGCTCCCAGTGGCTGACCGGCTGGCCCTGTCCCGCCTGGATCAGGAAGGCCGTGATCGGCACGAAGTTGATGAAGAGCACGCCGTTCACCGGGCCGATGCGGCGCACGCCTTCGTTCCAGCCGAGCACCGCGATCACCGAGGCAAAGACCACGATGTAGAAGAAGTGCGGCAGCGTGTTCGTCAGCGCACCGGCCTCCGGCACGTGGGCGATCCCCGCGAGCATCGCCAGCGCGGTGCACAGCGCGATGCCGATTACCCCGTAGACGACGGTCAGCGTGCTGTAGCGCAATGGCGACCAGCCGGCGAAGCGCCGCGCGCCGAGCGTGTAGACGACCCAAGAGAACACGCCGAGCAGGATCAGCGCGTCGGCGCCCAGCGAGGTCGATGCGAAGAGCGCCGCCGGCTCGCCGTTCGACACGACCAGGGCGACGCCGAGCAGGGCGATGCCGATGCCGACGCCGGTATGCCGCGCCGGCAGCGTGCGCGACAGCCCGGCGGCGATCAGCGCGGTGAGCAGCGGCATCAGCGCGACGAGGATCGCCCCGTGCGCCGGCGTCGACGCGCGCAGGCCGGTGAACACGAAGAGTCCGAAGCCGCAGAAGCCGGCGTCGCCGAACAGGAAGAGCGCCGCGCCGCGTCCCTCGGGACGCAAGGCGGTGCGCCCTTCGACCCGCCACAGGATCGCCAGCATGAGCACGGCGGTGATGCCGTAGCGGATCAGCGTCAGGAAGAAGGGATCGACGAAATGCAGCGTCGCCTTGGCGACCGGGAACATGCCGCCCCAGGAGACGGCGGCGAGCAGCATGCAGAAGCTGCCGAACAGGAGGTTTCTGGCGGGACGGGCGGGGTTCATGGCGGGACTCCTTGGCACGGGGCGCGAAGCGGGTTGACGAGGCTTGTGCAGCGCATGGTAGTCCGCGCAAAATAGCCCGACAATTTGCTAAAAGTGAGCAGCTTCCGTGCAGAAATCGACCGATGCGAAATTGCAGTGGGAAGACGTCCGCTACTTCCTGGCGCTGACGCGCGCGGGCAGCCTGTCGGGCGCGGCGCGCGCGCTGGATGTCGAACATTCGACCGTGGCACGCCGCGTCGAGACGCTGGAGCAGGCGCTCGGGCTGCGCCTGTTCGACCGCCTGCCGCGCGGCTGGCGGCTCACGACGGAAGGCGAGAATATGGTCGCACTGGCCGAGCGCATGGAGGACGAGGCCTTCGCCTTCGAGCGGGCCGCCGTCGGCGCCGGCGCCCTGGGCGGTACGGTGCGCCTTTCGGTGCCGCCCAGCCTGGCCAGCGTTTTCCTCGTGCCGCGCCTCGCCGCCCGGCGCGAGCGCTGGCCGGGCATTGCGTTGGAAGTGGTCGGCGAGCTGCGCGAGGCGAATCTTTCCCGGCGCGAGGCCGACCTCGCCCTGCGCCTCGGCCGGCCGCGCGCGCCGGGGCTGGTCGTGCGCTCGCTCGGGAAGATCGGCTTCGGCCTGTATGCGCGCACGGGCTATGCCGAGCGCGCCGAGGCCGGCTGGGAATTCATCGGTTTCGACGAGAGCCTGCGCCACGTGCCGCACCAGAAATGGCTGGAGCAGCTCGCCGGCAAGCGTCCCTTCGCGCTGCGCAGCAACGACCTGATCGCCTTGCACGGGGCCGCCCGCATGGGACTGGGCGTCGCCTGCCTGCCGCACTATCAGGTGCGCGACGACGCCGAGCTGGTGCCGGTGGCCGCCGCAGGCACGCCGCCCGCGCGCGACGTCTGGCTGGTGTTGCATGCCGATGTGCGCCGTTCGCCGCGCGTGCGGGCGATCGCCGATCTGGTGAGCGAAATCTTCGTCGAAGAGTCGGCGTTTCTCGCCGGCTAGCGAGCGGCCGCGCCGCCGCGCCGACCAGCGAAACGCCTCAGGCCAGCAGCGCGCGTTCGACGATTGCGCGCACGTCGACGCCGCGCGGCAGCGCGCCGTACTGGTGCTGGCCGCGGCATTCGAGGCGGGCGCGGCAGAAGGCGTCGAACACCGTGGCGGACGCGCCGTGCGCCAGCTGCGTCGCCTGCAGCGCGAGCGCCATGCGGTCGACAACGTCGCGCGCGCGGTATTCGAAGTCGCTCAGGTCGCGCAGTTCGTTCTTCAACTCGACGACGTGGCGGTCGAGCGCCGCGTGCGCGCCGGCCGCCGTGCCGAGTTCGGCGAAGAAGGCGGCGACGACCTCGGGCGTCTTGCCGATGGCGCGCAGGACGTCGAGGCACTGGACGTTGCCGCTGCCTTCCCAGATCGCGTTGACCGGCGCCTCGCGGTAGAGGCGCGGCATCGGCGTGTCTTCCATGACGCCGCTGCCGCCGATGCATTCCATCGCCTCGTAGGCGTGCTGCGGTGTGCGCTTGCAGATCCAGTACTTGCCGAGCGCCGTGCCGAGCCGCACCAGCCCGTCTTCGCCGGCGTCGGCGCGGCGGTCGAGCGCGCGCGCCAGGCGCAGGCCGAGCGCGATGGCCGCTTCCGATTCGAGCGCGAGGTCGGCGAGGACGTTCTGCATCAGCGGCTGCTCGCTGAGCAGCTTGCCGAAGGCCGTGCGCTGGCGGCAGTGGTGCACGGCCTGGCTGAGCGCCATCCGCATCCCGGCCGCCGAGCCGAGCATGCAGTCGAAGCGCGTCATCGCGACCATCTCGATGATCGTCGCCACGCCGCGCCCCTCGGGGCCGACGCGCCAGGCCAGCGCGCCGCGCAGCTCGGTTTCGCAGGAGGCGTTTGAGACGTTGCCCATCTTCCGCTTCAGACGCTGGATCTGCAGCGGGTTCTTGCTGCCGTCCGGCCGCCAGCGCGGCAGCAGGAAGCAGGTGAGGCCGCCGGGCGCCTGGGCGAGGACGAGGAAGGCGTCGCTCATCGGCGCCGAGACGAAATACTTGTGGCCGACGAGTTCGTAGGCGGCGCCCGCCCCCTCGGCGCCGAGCGGGAAGGCGCGCGTCGTGTTGGCGCGCACGTCCGAACCGCCCTGCTTCTCGGTCATCGCCATGCCGACGGTGACGCCGGCCTTGTCGCCGGCCGGCACGTTGCGCGGGTCGTAGACGCGCGCGCCGAGCTTGGGCAGCCAGTACGCGGCGAGACCCGGTTCGAGCTTGAGGCAGGGCTGCGCGGCGAAGGTCATGGTGATCGGGCAGCCGTGCCCGGCTTCGGCCTGCGACTGCAGGTAGAAGCGCGCCGCGCGCGCGACGTGCGCGCCCTCGCCCGGCGCCGTCCACGGCGCGGCGTGCAGGCCGGCCTCGACCGCGCTCTGCATCAGCGCGTGGTAGGCCGGGTGGAAACGCACGAGATCGACGCGCCGGCCGTAGCGGTCGTGCGTGTCGAGTTCGGGCGGATAGCGGTTGGCGAGTTCGCCGAGTTCGAGGAAGTCGTGGCGGCCGACGCGCGCGCCGAAGCGCGCCAGTTCGTCGACGTCGTTCGCCGCCGGCGCGCCGCCGTTGCGCCGCACGCCTTCCTGCAGCGCGGCGTCGGCGAGGAAGAGGTTGTAGTCGGCGAGTTCCTGCGGCTGGTTGAGGACTTCGTGGGTGACGGCGCCGTAGCGGTCGAACGCCGCATCGGCGTCGCGGAAGGCGTTTCCTTTTCGAGATTCTTGCCGAGATTCGTCCATGGCGGCGCTGCCTCCTCTTGCGGTGGGATGCGCCGCCGCGCCGCCGTGCTCCTGGCGCGCCGCGCTCAGGCCAGTGTAGCGGGAATTCGGCGGGAATCCAGCCCGCCGGCGCTGATGGCGCTGCGCTGCGAGGAAGGCGAGTAGCGCACGGTGGTGCGCGCCGGCGCAAGCCGGGGGCGCGTCGCGGCGGTGCCGCCCGCTCGGCGCCGCGCGGCGTTCAGAGGCCGCGCGCCCAGGCCGGGCGCAGCTGCGCGTCCGCGGGGCGTGCGATGGCGGCATGCACTTCGCGCAGCAGGCGTTCCTTATCGGCGCCGAGCGTGCCCTTGAGGATCAGCCAGTTCGAGGCGTGGTCGCTGCGGAAGACGGTGCGTTGAAGTTCGAGCGCGGCGAGGAAACGCTCCATTTCGGCGAACAGCTCGCGCTGCTCCAGCGGCCGCCAGCCCGGGAAGTCGGCGCGGAAGTGCTGCTCGCCGAGCGGGAAGCTGACGACCAGCGTTGCCGCGTATTCGGGCTGCGTCGCGTTGAGCAGGCGCGCCGAATTGTCCGCGTGCTGCGCCGACAGCGCGGGGCCGCCGAGGCCGTTGAGGATCATCACCGAGCGCGTGATGCCGGCCTGCCCGAGCTTGTCGAGCGCGTCGGCGGTCGAGGCGAAGGTTTCGCCCTTGTGCACGCGGGCGAGCACTTCGTCGTCGCCCGATTCGGCGCCGACGTAGGCGATCGACAGGCCGGCGTCGGCCAGTTCGCGCAGTTCGGCAACCGACTTCTTGCGCAGGTTGCGCGGCAGGCAGTAGCTCGACACGCGGCGCACGGCCGGCAGGTGTTCGCGGATCGCGCGCAGGACGGCGAGCAGGCGGCGCGTCGGCAGTACCAGCGCGTCGCCGTCGGCGAGGAAGACGCGGCGCACGTCGCCGCCGTAAAGCTCGCCGCTGCGCCGGATGCTATCGATCACTTCGGCTTCGTCGCGCGCGCGGAAGGCTTTCTGCGGCGCCGTGTACATCTCGCAGAAGGTGCACTGGTTCCACGAGCAGCCGTCGGTGACCGGCAGGATCAGCGACTGCGCCTCGCTGGGCGGGCGGAAGACGGGTTCGACATAGCGGATCGGGTGGGCGTTCGGCATCGCGGCGCTATCGTCTATTCAGTCGAAATAGGTGCGCGCCGCTTCGAAGCGCTGCGCGTAGTAGCGGTTGCCGAGCTGGTCGATGCGCACGCGGCCGTTGGTCGAGGGCGCGTGCACGAAGCGGTCGTCGCCGATGTAGATGCCGACGTGCGAGTGCGGCGCATTGCGCGTGTTGAAGAAGACGAGGTCGCCGGGGCGCAGGCCGGCGCGTTCGACCGGGCGGCCGAGGCGGGCGATGTCGGCCGCGCTGCCGGTGAGTCTGAGGTTGGCGCTCCGTCCGTAGATGTAGGAGACCATGCCGCTGCAGTCGAGGCCGGCGTCCGGATTCTTGCCGCCGAAGCGGTAGCCGGTGTCGATCAGGCCGAGCGCGAAGATGGCGACGTCGTGGCCGGCGGCGTGCCGGTCGGCGTCGTGCGTCGCCGCGCGTCCGGCAGACTCGGGCGGGCGCGGCGGCACGCTGCCGCAGGCGGCCAGGAAGAGCGCGCAGGCGCTCGCGGCAAGAAGCTTTTTCAGTCGCATGCGCAAAGTATAAACTGCGCTTTTGCCGTTTTCCCCTCCCCTTGCCTTTGCCGGACAGAGCCGCCATGAAACTTCACGATCCTCAGTTGTTGCGCGCGCAGTGCCATATCGCCGGTCGCTGGTCGGACGCCGACGGCGGCGGCTTGTTTCCGGTGCACGATCCGGCGAGCGGCGCCCTGCTCGCGCAACTGCCGGATTGCGGCGCCGGCGAGACGCGGCGGGCGATCGCCGCCGCCGACGCGGCGTGGCCGGCCTGGCGCGCGCAGACCGCCAAGGAGCGCGCGGCGATCCTGCGCCGCTGGCACGAACTGCTGCTCGCCCACGCCGACGACCTCGCGCAGCTGATCACCGCCGAGGGCGGCAAGCCGCTCGCCGAGGCGAAGGGCGAAGTGGCCTACGGCGCGTCCTTCGTCGAGTGGTTCGCCGAGGAGGCCAAGCGCGCCTACGGCGAGAGCATTCCGACGACGGCCGCCGACAAGCGCCTGCTGACGATCCGCCAGCCGGTCGGCGTCTGCGCCGCGATCACGCCTTGGAACTTCCCGCTCGCCATGATCACGCGCAAGGTCGCGCCGGCGCTCGCCGCCGGTTGTCCGGTGGTGGTCAAGCCGGCGGAGCAGACGCCGCTGACGGCGCTCGCGCTGGCCGAACTGGCGGTGCGCGCCGGCCTGCCGCCGGGCGTCTTCAACGTCGTCACCGGCAGCGCGGCGGCGGCGGTCGCCATCGGCGGCGAGCTGTGCGCCAGCCCGACGGTGCGCCATCTGTCCTTCACCGGCTCGACCGAGGTCGGCCGCCTGCTCATGGCGCAGTGTGCGCCGACGATCAAGAAGCTCTCGCTGGAGCTGGGCGGCAACGCGCCCTTCATCGTCTTCGACGACGCCGACGTCGATGCCGCCGTCGCCGGCGCGCTCGCCGCCAAGTACCGCAACGCCGGGCAGACCTGCGTGTGCGCCAACCGCCTGCTGGTGCAGGACGGCATCTACGACGAATTCGCGCAGAAGCTCGCGGTGCGCGCCGCGCAGCTCAAGGTCGGCGCCGGTACCGAGGACGGCGTCGCGCAGGGGCCGCTGATCGACGCGCAGGCGCTCGCCAAGGTCGAGGCGCACATCGCCGACGCGCTCGCGCACGGCGCGCGCGTGCTCACCGGCGGCCGGCGCCACGCGCGCGGCGGCAACTTCTTCGAGCCGACCGTGCTGGCCGGCGTGACGGGCGCGATGCGCGTCGCGCGCGAGGAAACCTTCGGCCCGGTCGCGCCGCTCTTCCGCTTCCAGGACGAGGACGAGGCGGTGGCGATGGCCAACGCCACCGAGTTCGGGCTTGCCGCCTACTTCTACTCGCGCGACGTCGGGCGCTGCTTCCGCGTCGGCGAGGCGCTCGAATACGGCATGGTCGGCATCAATACCGGCCTCATCTCGAACGAGGTGGCGCCCTTCGGCGGCGTCAAACAGTCCGGCCTCGGGCGCGAGGGCTCGAAGCACGGGCTCGACGAGTACCTGGAGATCAAGTACCTCTGCTTCGGCGTCGCCTGATGACGCGCATGGAACTCTTCGCCGCGCTGGCGCTGCCGGTCCTGGCCGCCGCCGGCTTCGTCTGGCGGCGCGGGTTGCGCCGCCGGCGCGCGCGCTACATCGAGCGCTATCCCTTCTACAAGCTGCTCGACGAACGCCTGGCGGCGCGCCGCCCCGAGCTCAACGCGGCGCAGCGCCAGCTGGTGTGCAGCGGGCTGCGCGAGTATTTCCAGCTCTGCCGCCTCGCGCACGGGCGGGCGGTGGCCATGCCCTCGCGCGCCGTGCTCGACGCCTGGCACGAATTCATTCTGCACACGCGCCGCTACCGCGCCTTCTGCGGCAAGGCCTTCGGCCGCTATCTGGACCACGCGCCGCGCACCGAGGTCGACACGCCGGCCCGCCTGCAGGAAGGCGTCAGGCGCACCTGGCGCCTGTCCTGCCTGTGCGAGGGAATCAATCCGAAGACGCCGCGCAACCTGCCGCTGCTCTTCTCGATCGACGGCATGCTCGGAATCTGCGACGGCTTCCACTACCGCCCGGAGTGCCTGAGCGGCGGCCGCGAGGCGGCGGGCGGCGGGGCGGCCGGCGAGGCGGCGGGCAGCCTCTTCTGCGCCCGCCACCTGGCCTGCGGCGGCGTCTGCTGCGGCAGCCTCGCCGCCTGCGCGGAGGCCAACGCCGCCTGAGCCCGGCCGGGCCGGCGCGGCCTCAGACGCCGTACCGCTTGAACCAGTCCTGCAGGCGGCGCCAGCCGTCTGCGGCCTCGGCCTTGCGGTAGCTCGGCCGGTAGTCGGCGTGGAAGGCGTGCGGCGCGTTCGGGTAGACGTGGATCGTCGAGGCGCGGCTCGCCGCGTTGTCCGCCGCGCCGAGCGCCTGGCGCATGCGCTCGACGGTTTCGGCCGGGATGCCCTGATCGAGGCCGCCGTAGAGGCCGAGCACCGGCCCCTTGAGGTCGCCGGCGACGTCGATCGGGTGCCGCGGATTGTTCTCGCTGACCGCGGCGACGAGGCGCCCGTACCAGGCGACGCCGGCTTTCACCCGCGGGTTGTGCGCGGCGTACAGCCAGACGATGCGGCCGCCCCAGCAGAAGCCGGTGATGCCGAGGCGCGCCGGGTCGCCGCCGTGCGTCGCGGCCCACGCGGCGCAGGCGTCGAGATCGGCGAGCACCTGTGCGTCGGGCACCCTGGCGACGACCTTGTCGAGCAGCTCCTGGACGTTGGCGTACTGGCGCGGGTCGCCCTGCCGCGCGTACAGCTCGGGCGCGATGGCGAGGTAGCCGAGGTGCGCGAGCCGGCGGCAGACGTCCTTGATGTATTCGTGCACGCCGAAGATTTCCTGCACCACCAGGATCACCGGGAAGTTCGCGCCGTTCGCCGGCTGCGCGCGGTAGGCCGGCATCTCGCCGCCCGCCGCGGGGATCCTGACCTCGCCGGCGCTCAGCCCCTCGCCGCTCGTCGCGATCGCCGTCTGCGCCATCGTCGGCTGCACGGCGAGCGCGAAGCCGGTGCCCAGTGCGCCGACGATGAAGCCGCGCCGGCTGAAGGGGATGGCCGGGAGCAGGCTGTCGAATTCCGGGTTGCCGGTTTCGGTTTCCTTTTCCGTTTCGTGCGGCGTGCGGGCGGTGCGCTGGCGGTCCTTGGCGTGCGGCATGGCGGTTTCCTCCGTGGGGGTATCCGGGCGGGGTATTTGTGTATCATGAGGCAGGCTGCAACCCCGAATGAAATCCTAGGACAACGGAGAAACTCAATGAATTCCCTCGGCGGCTACAACATCGAAGATCTGCAACCCGGAATGAGCGGCAGCCTCGCCAAGACCGTGACCGAAGCCGATATCGTGCTGTTTTCCGGCGTTTCTACCGACACCAACCCGATGCACCTCAACGAGGAATGGGCGAAGACCACGCAGTTCGGCGGTCGCATCGCGCACGGCATGCTGTCGGCGGCCTTCATTTCCGCCGTGCTCGGCAACAAGATGCCCGGCCCGGGCACCGTCTACGTCGGCCAGACACTGAAGTTCAAGGCGCCGGTGCGCATCGGCGATACGGTGACGGCGACCGTCACCGTGCGCGAGGTGATCGTCGAGAAGCGCCGCTGCATCCTCGATACCGTGTGCACGGTCGGCGGCAAGGTCGTCATCGAGGGCGAGGCCAATATGTACTGCACGACCGCGAAGGCCTGAGGGAGGGACGACGATGAGCGCGCCGATCAGCCGCTTTCCGGTGCCGGAACTGGCCGACCTGCCCGAGGACCTGCGCGCGCGCATCCTCTCCGTGCAGGAAAAGGCCGGCTTCGTGCCCAACATCTTCCTGACGCTGGCGCATCGCCCGGCCGAGTTCCGCGCCTTCTTCGACTATCACGACGCGCTGATGGAAAAGGACGTCGGCCTGTCCAAGGCCGAGCGCGAGATGATCGTCGTCGCCACCAGCGGCGCCAACGGCTGCCTGTACTGCGTCGTCGCGCACGGCGCCGTGCTGCGCATCCGGGCGAAGAATCCGCTGCTCGCCGACCAGCTTGCGGTCAACTACCGCAAGGCCGACATCACGCCGCGCCAGCGTGCGATGCTCGACTTCGCGCTTAAGGTGTCCTTGCGCTCGGCGGAAATCGCGGACGAGGACTTCGCCGCGTTGCGCGCGCACGGTTTCGACGACGAGGCGATCTGGGACATCGGCGCGATCACCGCCTTCTTCGGCATGAGCAACCGCCTCGTCAACATGGGCTCGATGCGCCCGAACGACGAGTTCTACCTGATGGGACGCCTGCCCAGGGCGTAAGGAGCGACGCGCCGCATTCGTGCGGCGCGCTTCCACTTCCGCACGACTACATCAGCACGATGTCGTACTGCTCCTGCGCGTAGCTCGGCTCGGCCTGCAGCGAGATCGGCTTGCCGATGAAGTCCGAGAGCATGGCCAGGTTCTGCGATTCCTCGTCGAGGAAGAGGTCGATCACCGACGGGCAGCCGAGCACGCGGTATTCGCGCGCGTTGAACTGGCGCGCTTCGCGCAGCAGTTCGCGCAGGATCTCGTAGCACACGGTGCGCGCCGTCTTCACCTCGCCGCGCCCGCCGCAGGTCGGGCATTCCTCGCACAGCACGTGGGCCAGCGATTCGCGCGTGCGCTTGCGCGTCATCTCGACGAGGCCGAGCGCGGTGAAGCCGTTCACCGTCAGGCGCGTGTGGTCGCGCGCCAGCGCCTTGTTGAACTCGGCGAGCACGGCGCTCTTGTGGTCCTCGTTCTCCATGTCGATGAAGTCGACGATGATGATGCCGCCCAGGTTGCGCAGGCGCAGCTGGCGGGCGATGGTCTGCGCCGCCTCGAGGTTGGTCTTGAAGATGGTGTCGTCGAAGTTGCGCACGCCGACGAAGCCGCCGGTGTTCACGTCGATCGTCGTCATCGCCTCGGTCTGGTCGATGATCAGGTAGCCGCCGGACTTGAGTTCGACGCGGCGCGCCAGCGCGCGCTGGATTTCGTCCTCGACGCCGTGCAGGTCGAAGAGCGGGCGCTCGCCGGTGTAATGGAAAAGCAGCGGCGCGACGGTCGGCGTGTATTCGGCGGCGAAGGTCGTCAGCTTCTGGAAATTCTCGCGCGAGTCGATGACGATGCGCGCCGTTTCCGGATTGACGAAATCGCGCAGCACGCGCTGCGCCAGCGACAGCTCCTGGTAGAGCAGCGCGGGCGGCGCGGCGGTCTTCGCCTGCACCTGGATGTCGCGCCAGATCTTGCGCAGGTATTCGATGTCGTTGGCCAGCTCGCCGTCGGTGGCGTTCTCGGCCATCGTGCGCACGATGAAGCCGCCCGGCTCGTCGGCCGGTACGAGACGCCCGAGCTTCTCGCGCAGCGATTCGCGCTCGGCTTCGCTCTCGATGCGCTGCGAAATGCCGATGTGCTTTTCCTGCGGCAGGTAGACGAGCATGCGGCCGGCCACCGAAATCTGCGTCGACAGGCGCGCGCCCTTGGTCCCGATCGGGTCCTTGATGACCTGCACGAGGATGCTCTGCCCTTCGAACAGCATGCGCTCGATCGGCCGCGGCGGCTCGCCGGTCTGGCGCGTCTCCCAGATGTCGGCGACGTGCAGGAAGGCGGTGCGTTCGAGGCCGACGTCGATGAAGGCCGACTGCATGCCGGGCAGGATGCGGCAGATGCGTCCGATGTAGACGTTGCCGACGAGGCCGCGGCTGGCGTTGCGTTCGATGTGCAGTTCCTGCGCGGCGCCCTGGTGCATGACGGCGACGCGTGTTTCCTGCGGCGTGAAATTGATCAGTATCTCTTCGGGCATGAGGGGCGGCCAGGAACTTGCGGGTAAAATTTCGGTCTCGCGCATTCTACCTTGTGTCTGGTCTTCCCCATGCCCCCTGCTTCCCCCGCCCGCCCGGCCGCCGCCGCGCGCCCGCCCGAACTGCTCGCGCCCGCCGGTTCGCTGGCCATGATGCGCACCGCCTACGCCTTCGGCGCCGACGCCGTCTACGCCGGCCAGCCGCGCTACAGCCTGCGCGTGCGCAACAACGAGTTCGGCAACCTGGAGACGCTGGGCGGCGCGATCGCCGAGGCGCACGCGCTCGGCAAACAGTTCTACGTGGTCAGCAACGTGCTGCCGCACAACGCCAAGGTGCGCACCTATCTCGCCGACATGGCGCCGGTCGTGGCCCTGCGCCCCGACGCGCTGATCATGGCCGATCCCGGCCTGATCGACATGGTGCGCGAGACCTGGCCGGAAATGCCGGTGCATCTCTCGGTGCAGGCCAACACGGTGAATTTCGCCGCGGCGCGCTTCTGGCGCAAGCTCGGCGTCTCGCGCATCATCCTGTCGCGCGAGCTGTCGCTCGACGAGGTCGCCGAGATCCGCCAGGAGTGCCCAGACGTCGAGCTCGAAGTCTTCGTGCACGGCGCGCTGTGCATCGCCTACTCGGGCCGCTGCCTGCTCTCCGGCTACTTCAACCACCGCGATCCGAACCAGGGCACGTGCACCAATTCCTGCCGCTGGGACTACAAGGTCAAGGCCGGCGCGGAAGACGCCGGCGGCGACGTGCATGCCTGCGCTTCCGGCGCGGCGCCGGCCGACGCCAAGGTCTGGCTGCTCGAGGAGAAGGAGCGCCCCGGCGAGCTGATGCCGATCGAGGAGGACGAGCACGGCACCTACATCATGAATTCGAAGGACTTGCGCGCCATCGAGCACGTGCAGCGTCTGGTCGACATCGGCGTCGATTCGCTGAAGATCGAGGGCCGCACCAAGTCGGCCTACTACGTCGCGCGCGCCGCGCAGAGCTACCGCCGGGCGATCGACGACGCGGCGGCCGGCCGCCCCTTCGACCCGCGCCTGCTCGGCCAGCTCGACGGGCTGGCCAACCGCGGCTACACGGACGGTTTCTACCAGCGCCACCACGAGCACGAGATGCAGAACTACCTGCGCGGCCACTCCGAATCGGGCCGCAGCCTCTACGTCGGCGACGTGGTCGGCTGGGACGCGGCGCGCGGGCTGGCCGAGGTGGATGTGAAAAACCGCTTCGCCGTCGGCGACCGCTTCGAGCTGATCCATCCCGCGGGCAACGGCGAGTTCGTCCTCGAACGCATGGAGCGCGTCGACGGCGACGTGCGCAGCGCGACCAGCGTCGCGCCCGGCAACGGCCACCGCGTGTGGATTCCGCTCGCCGCCTTCGACGATTCCGTCGCCGATCCGCGCGGCGCCATGCTGGCGCGCTTCGTCTGAAACCGATGACGGGCGGGCGCGCTCACCCTCCCCACCTGTTCGCCGACATCACCGCGCACGGCTTCGGGCATCTGGCGCAGGTGGCGCCGGTCCTGCACGCATTGCGCGCGCGGCTGCCGGAATTGCTCCTGAGCGTGCGCTGCGCGCTGCCGGAGGCGAAGCTGCGCGAACGTCTGCCGGCCGGATTCGTTCATCTGCCGGGGCGCAGCGATTTCGGCTACGCGATGCGCGATGCGGTCAGCATCGACCGCGCCGCATCCGCCGCCGCCTATCGCGCCCAGCACGCGCAGTGGGACGCGCGCGTCGCCGAGGAAGCGCGCTGGCTGGCGGCGCTGGCGCCCGATCTGGTGCTTGCCGACGTCGCCTATCTGCCGCTCGCCGGCGCGGCGCGCGCCGGCATTCCGGCGGTCGCGCTCAGTTCGCTGAACTGGGCCGACCTTTTTGCCCACTACTTCGCCGGCGAGGACTGGGCGGCGACTATCCACCGCCAGATCCTGGCCGCCTACGACGACGCCGAGTGCTTCCTGCGCCTGACGCCGGGCATGCCGATGCGCGATCTGGCGCGGGTCCGGCCGCTCGGCCCGGTCGCCGCGCTCGGCGCCGATTGCCGGGCGGCGCTGCGCGCGCGCCTCGGCTGCGCGGAGGGTGAGCGGCTGCTGCTGATTGCCTTCGGCGGTTTTGCCAAGCGCTTGCCGATCGAGGCCTGGCCGGCGCTGTCCGGCGTGCGCTGGCTGGTGCCGCAGGCCTGGCGCTGCGAGCGCCCCGGGGCGACGGCTTTCGAGCCGCTCGGCTACAGTTTTCCCGACCTGCTCTGCGCGGTCGACGCGGTGCTTACCAAGCCGGGCTACGGAACCTTCGCCGAAGCCGCCTGCAACGGCGCGCCGCTGCTCTACGTGCGGCGCCGGGACTGGCCGGAGCAGGACTGCCTGATCGACTGGCTGGCGGCGAACGGACGCTGCGCGGAAGTGAGCGAGGCGCAGCTGGAGGCCGGCGACCTCGGTCCGGCGCTGGCCGGGCTGTGGCGGCAGCCGGCGCCGGCGCGCCCGCTGCCGGTCGGCGCCGACGAGGCGGCCGCGGCCCTGCTGCCCTGGCTTACAGCGGGTAGCTGAAGCGGCGCAGGAGCTGCGCCGTCTCGAACAGCGGCAGGCCCATGACGCCGGTGTAGCTGCCGGCGAGATGTTCGACGAACATGCCGGCGCGGCCCTGGATGCCGTAGGCGCCGGCCTTGTCCATCGGCTCGCCGCTCGCCACGTAGCGCCGGATTTCGGCGTCGTCGAGCGTGCGGAAGCGCACTTCGCTGATCGACAACGCTTCTTCGAGTCGGCCGTCGCAGCAGACGGCGACCGCGGTCAGGACGCGGTGCGTGCGGCCCGAGAGGCGGCGCAGGATGCGCGCGGCGTCGTCCTCGTCGGCCGGCTTGCCGATGATGTCCCCGGCGAGTTCGAGCGTCGTGTCGGCGGCCAGCACCGGCTGCGCGAGCAGGCGCCGCCAGCCGACGATGCGCCAGCCGTGTTCGGCCTTGGCGCGCGCGACGCGGCGCACGTAGGCGACCGGATCTTCGTCGGCGAAGGCCGTCTCGTCGATCTCGGCGTCCTCGCGCGGCGCGCTGCGGAAGGCGATGGTGTCGAAATGCACGCCGATCTGGGTCAGCAGCTCGCGCCGGCGCGGGCTGCGTGACGCGAGATGGATGCGCGGGTGATCGGGGTTGAGCTGCATCATCCCTCGCGGTGATAGGGGTGGTTCTTGACGACGCTGACCGCGCGATAGAGCTGCTCGCAGAGGATCAGGCGCGCCATGGCGTGCGGCAGCGTCAGGCTGGACAGGCGGATGCAGTCGTCGGCGCGCTGCTTGAGCGCTTCGTCGATGCCGTCGGCGCCGCCGATGACGAAGGCGGTGTCGCCGCCCTCGCGCATCCAGGCTTCGAGGCGGCCGGCGAGTTTCAAGGTCGTCAGGTCGGCGCCGCGCTCGTCGAGCACGACGATGCGGCCATAGCCCTGCAGCGCGGCGTCGAGCCGGGTCTTCTCGGCGGCGAGCAGCTGTTCGCGGGTTTTCGAGCCGCGCGGCTCGGGCTTGATTTCGGTGACGGCGAGCGGCAGTTCGCGCGGCATGCGCTTGACGTACTCGGCGCAGCCCGCCGCCACCCAGTCCGGCAGCTTGTGGCCGACGGCGAGGATGCCGAGTCTCATGCCCCGGCGGCGGGCGCCTTGCCGGCGGCTTCGTCGCTCGCCGTCGCCTTGCGCACGCGGGCCGGGCCTTGGCCGCCCCACAGCTCCTCGAGGTTGTAATACGCGCGGACGGTCGGCTGCATGACGTGCACGACGATGCTGCCGAGGTCGACCAGCACCCATTCGCCGTTTTCCTCGCCTTCGCTCGACAGGACTTCGCCGCCGGCTTCGCGCACCTTGTCCTGCACGTTCTGCGCGAGCGACTTGACCTGCCGGTTGGAGTCGCCGCTGGCGACGATCACGCGCTCGAAGAGCGGCGTGAGCTTGGTGGTGTCGATGACCTCGATGTCGCGGCCCTTGATGTCTTCAAGCGCGTCGACGACGAGTTTCTGGAGTTTTTTTAGATCCATCGGTGTCGGGGGTTCTAGCGTGGGGAGTAGAGAAGCTGTTTTTGAATATAAGCGATAACCGCGTCGGGCAGCAAATAGCGGGGGCTGCGGCCGTTGGCGAGTAGCGCGCGGATCTGCGTCGCCGAAATGGCGAGCTGGGTCATGGCGAAGGTGACGATGGCGCCGGCCGGTGCTGCGCCGAGCGCGGCCGGCGATTCCGCCCGCCGCGCGCGATAGATGGCGGCCAGCGCCGGCGGCAGGCTGGCGGCGTCGATCGGAAAGCCGGGGCGGTGCGCGACGGCGATGTGGGCGAGGTCGAGCAGCGCCGTCCAGCGGTGCCAGCCGGGCAGGCCGGCGAAGGCGTCGGCGCCGAGCAGCAGTACCAGCGGGCGCGCGGCGCCGACGGCCGGGTCGGCGCGCAGGCGCTCCAGCGTCGGCACCGTGTAGCTCGGCGCGGCGGCGGCGACCTCGGCGGGGTCGAGCGTGAAGCGGGGGTTGCCGGCGATCGCCAGGCGGACCATCTCCAGGCGCTGCGCGGCGGTGACTTGCGGCGCCTTGTCGGTATGCGCGCGATGCGCCGGCTGGCCGGCCGGAATCCAGCGCACCGAACTTAGCCCGAGGCTGTCGGCGGCTTCCTCGGCGAGGCGCAGGTGGCCCAGGTGGACCGGGTCGAAGGTGCCGCCGAACAGTCCGAGCGGCGCCCCGGGCGGCGCGGGGGATGCCACCTCAGGCTTCTTCCTGGATGGTGACGAAGACGTCGCGGTAGCTCACGTAGAAGCTCGCGAACAGCGTCGGCGCCAGAACGAGGAGCAGCGGCATGAAGAACAGCGCGGTGAAGAAGCTGGCGCTCTGCGGCATGAGCGATGCCAGCAGGCCGAGCGCGAGGCCCGGCAGGAGGGCGCCGAAGACCATCAGCGCGACGGCGTAGGCGAAGAAGGCGCGCCAGTTGCGCAGGCAGGCGATGAAGCTGAAGAAGAGCGCCTTGCCGACCGGCAGGTCGTGCCAGGCGGCGAGTACCGGCGCATACCAGTAGGCCATCATCAGCGGCGTCAGGAGGAGCAGCGCGACCTGCGTCGCGACGAGGAAGCTGCCGCCGGCGAGCAGTTCCTCGCCCGGCGGCTTGCCGCTGATCATCATCTGCATCAGCGCGCCGCCGTCGGCCAGCGCGGAGACGCCGAGGATGGCGAGCACGCCGCCGAGGTAGAGGGCGCCGAGCGCGAGCAGCGGCCGCAGGTTGCGCCGGAAGCCCGAGAACAGGTGCAGCGGGGCGATCGGCCGCTCGTGCTCGACGTCGCGGCAGACGTTCATCAGGCTGACCGAGAAGGCCGGGATGCAGAGCGTGGCGGCGATCGGTCCGAGCAGCGGGATGGCGTTGACGACGGCCATCAGGATCCAGTAGCCGACGACGATGACGCCGAGCAGCAGCGGACTCTTGCGGAAGATGCGGAAGCCGTCGGCCAGCCAGCGCCAGCCGCGTTTGGTGGGAAGGGTCAGGGCTTGCATGGAGGGTCGCGTGAGGGTCAGGCCGCGATGAAGATGTCGCGGTAGGAGGCGTGGAGCGAGCCGGCGAGGACCGGGGCGAGAACGAGGAAGCCGAGGCCGAGGGGCAGCGCCGCGAAGAAGCTGAGCACCAGCGTGATGACGCCGTAGATCAGGAAGGGCAGGAGGTTCTTGAGGCAGGCGTTGAAGCTGGCCTTGAGCGCCGGCACTGGCTGCATGTTGTTGAACAGGACGAGCGCCGGGGCAAACCACATGGCCATCACGAGCGGGATCGAGAGCAGCGCCGAGAGCAGCAGCGCGAGCATCATGCCGCCGAAGGCGATGCCGAAGCCGGCCGGGCGTCCGAGCATCAGGCCGCCGGCCACGCTGCCGCCGCCGAGCAGGGCGACGAAGGCGACGATGACCAGCATGCCGGCCATGTAGAGCAGGCCGAGGACGGCGAGTTCGCCGCTGTTCGTCTTGAAGCCGGCGAAGAGGTCGGGAATCTCCAGCGTCTGGCCGTTCTCCGCCTTGCGGCAGGCGGCGAGCAGGCCGGCGACGAGCAGCGGCGTCAGCAGGTTGGCGGCCAGCTGGCCGAGCAGCGGGACGATCGACAGCCCGAAGTAGATGACGAAGACGATGATCGTCATCGCGATCCAGACGCCGGGATTGAGCATGAAGGTGAGCCAGCCCCGGCGCAGCCATTCGAAGGCGTTGCCGGCCGAAACGCTGCGGCTGTCGCCGGTGAAGGCGGGGGCGGGGATCGGAAAGGTTTCCATGAGAGGCGTTCGCGTGGGGTGGGCGTGCGGGCGGGGCGGCCGGGAATCCTAGCGCCCCCGTCCGGGCGAGGCAAGCCAGGGCGGATGGGCGGCGGCGATGCGCGCGCGCAGGATGGCGCGGTATTCGTCCGGGTCGCGTTGCAGGACCATGCTGCCCGGACGCGGCAGGTGGGTGTCCTGCAGGCGCGACAGCCAGAAGCGCAGCGCGGCGGCGCGCAGCATCGCCGGCCACGCGGCGCGCTCGCCGGCGGTCAGCGGCCGCGCCGCGTGGTAGGCGGCGAGCAGGGCTTCGGTGCGTTCGGGGTCGAGGCTGCCGTCCGGCGCGGCGCACCAGTCGTTGGCGGTGACCGCGAGGTCGAACAAGAGGTCGTCGACGCCGGCGAAGTAGAAGTCGAGCAGGCCGCTGACGCGCGTGCCGGCGCCGTCCTCGTCGAACAGCACGTTGTCGCGGAAGAGGTCGGCGTGGATCACGCCGCGCGGCAGTTCGCCCGGCCGGTGCTGCCCCTGGTAGCGCAACTCCTCGCGCAGCAGGGCGGCGTCGGCCTCGTCGAGGAAGGGCAGGACCAGCGCGGCGGTTTCGCGGCACCAGGCGGGCCCGCGCAGGTGCGCCTGACGGCCGCCGTAGGACTGCGCCGCGAGGTGCATTTCGGCGAGCATGGCGCCGAGTGCCGCGCATTGGGCGGCGCTCGGGTGCTGCGCCGAGCGGCCGCCGAGACGGGTGACGATGACCGCCGGCTTGCCGAGCAGTTCGCCGAGGTAGTCGTTGTCGCGCGCGGCGACCGGGGCAGGACAGGGGATGCCGTGCCGGGCGAGGTGCGCCATGAGGTTGACGTAGAACGGCAGCTCGTAGCGCGCGAGCTGCTCGAAGATCGTCAGCACGTAGCGGCCGTGCGCGGTGTCGAGGAAGAAGTTCGAGTTCTGAACGCCTTCCGCGATTCCCGCGAAGCCCTGCAGCGCGCCGAGCGAATAGCGCTTGAGCCAGGCCGCGAGCTGCTCGGCGCTGACCGGTGTGAAGACGGACATGGCTTCAGCCGCGAGGCGGCGGAGAGTGGGAGAGTGGAATCGGGGTTCGGAGGGCGGCGCGCGATCAGAAGGTGCCGATCACCCACATCGGGACGCGGGTGCGCGTGTCCATCGTTTCCATGCGCATGAAGTTGCCGTCGCCCTGATTGTCGATCAGGTAATAGGGAACGCCGTGCGGCGGCGTGACCTTGATCATGTACAGCTTGCCCTGCACGCGAAATTCCTCGACCGTGTCGTTGTCGCGCTTCTTGATCGTCACCTGCGGTTCGAGCGCGGCGTCGAAAGGAGCCATTTCCGGCGGAGGCGGCGGCACGGCCGGCAAGGGCTGCAGGTCGGCCTGGGCGAGCGCGATGGCCGGCAGGGCCAGGGCGAGCAGGGCGAGACGGGCAGCAGCTTGGGGGAAAAGACGACGCATGGCGGGTTCCGGGTGGAGCAACGGTGAATATCGGTCCTGAGTCCTGATTGTATTACAGATTGAGCAGCATCTCGCGCTCGAAGGGCAGCGGCGCGAAGCCTCGCGTCTCGTAGTGCTTGAAGATCGCGGCGACGACGTCCTCCGGCTTGTCGATGACCTGGATCAGGTCGAGGTCGGCCGGCTCGACCATCTTTTCGGCGACCAGACGCTCGCGGAACCAGTCGATCAGGCCGCGCCAGAACGGTTCGTGCACGAGGATGATCGGAATCTTGCGGCTCTTGCCGGTCTGGATCAGCGTCAGCGCCTCGAGCAGCTCGTCGAGCGTGCCGAAGCCGCCGGGCAGGACGACGTAGGCGCTGGCGAACTTGACGAACATGAACTTGCGCGCGAAGAAGTGGCGGAAGCTCTGCGAGACGTCCTGGTAGGCGTTGGTGCGCTGTTCGTGCGGCAGCTGGATGTTGAGGCCGATCGACGGCGACTTGCCGAAGAAGGCGCCCTTGTTGGCCGCTTCCATGATGCCGGGGCCGCCGCCGGAGATCACCGAGAAGCCGGCGTCCGAGAGCTGGCGCGCGATCATTTCGGCGAGCATGTAGTACGGCGAGTCGGCGCGCGTGCGCGCGCTGCCGAAGACGGAGACGGCCGGGCGGATGCCGGACAGGCGTTCGGTGGCCTCGACGAACTCTGCCATAATGCCGAAAATTCGCCAGGATTCCCGCGCCGAGAAGGTTTGCGTCGTGCTGTCGGGGTCCGCCAGTGGCGGAAGCTTGTCTTTTTCGCTCATCGTCGCCCTCACTTTGTTCTAATTGATTATGCCCATCCTGCTGCTGGTCGACGGATCGTCCTACCTGTACCGCGCCTTCCACGCCATGCCCGACCTGCGCAACAGCCAGGGCGAACCGACCGGCGCGATCTACGGCGTGCTGAACATGCTACGCCGGCTGGATGGCGACTTCAAGGCGCAGGACGTGGCCTACAAGGCCTGCGTCTTCGACGCCAAGGGCAAGACTTTCCGCGACGACTGGTATCCCGAGTACAAGGCGAACCGGCCGTCGATGCCGGACGACATGGCGCGCCAGATCGAGCCGCTGCACGCGGCGATCGCGGCGTCCGGCTGGCCGATTCTGGTCGAGGACGGCGTCGAGGCCGACGACGTGATCGGCACGCTGGCGCGGCAGGCGGCGGCGCAGGGCATCGACGTGGTGGTGTCGACCGGCGACAAGGATCTGGCGCAGCTGGTCGGTCCGCACGTCCGGCTGGTGAATACGATGAGCAACGAGACGCTCGACGCGGCCGGCGTCCTCGCCAAGTTCGGCGTGCCGCCCGAACGCATCGTCGATTACCTGACGCTGGTCGGCGATACGGTGGACAACGTGCCCGGCGTCGAAAAGGTCGGGCCGAAGACGGCGGTCAAGTGGCTGGCGCAGTACGGCACGCTGGACGGCGTGATCGCCGCGGCGCCGCAGATCGGCGGCGTGGTCGGCGAGAACCTGCGCCGCGCGCTCGATTTCCTGCCGCTCGGTCGCCGCCTGGTGACGGTGCGCTGCGATCTCGAACTGCCGCTGGCGCTGGCCGATCTCGCACCGCGCGCCGTCGACCGCGAACGCCTGATCGAGCTTTTCTCGCGCTACGAGATGAAGTCCTGGCTCAAGGAAGCGCAGGGCGAGCCGGACAATGCCGGAGCGGCGTCTGCCGGCGCGCCGGCGGGGGGCAGCGGCGCGGCGCCGGCCGTGAACGATTCCGGCGAGCATCGCCAGGCGTACGCGACGATCTTCGACTGGGCCTCCTTCGACGCCTGGCTGGCGAAGATCGAGGCGGCGCCGCTGACCGCGCTCGACACCGAAACGACCAGCCTCGATCCCTTCGCGGCGCGCATCGTCGGCCTCTCGCTGGCGGTGACGCCGGGCGAAGCGGCCTACATCCCGCTCGCCCACCACTACGCCGGTGCCCCCGAGCAGCTGCCGCGCGATGCGGTGCTGGCGCGTCTCAAGCCGTGGCTGGAGTCGGCGGCGCACGCCAAGATCGGGCAGAACCTCAAGTACGACCAGCACGTCTTCGCCAACCATGGCATCCGCCTGGCCGGCGTCGCGCACGACACGCTGCTCCAGTCCTACGTGCTCGAGTCGGGCAAGGAGGGCGTGCGCGGCCACGACCTCGGCCAGCTCGCGCTGCGCCATCTGGGGCTCGCGACGATTCCCTACGAGGCCCTGTGCGGCAAGGGCGTGAACCAGATCGGCTTCGACCAGGTGGCGGTCGAGCAGGCCGCCGAGTACGGCGCCGAGGATTCCGACCTGTGCCTGCGCCTGCACGCCCTCCTCTACCCGCAGATCGCCGCAGACGAGGGCCTGGCGCGCATCTACGGCACTATCGAGATGCCGGCGCGCGACATCCTGTTCCGCATGGAACGCAACGGCGTGCTGATCGACAGCGCGCTGCTCGCGCAGCAGAGCCACGAACTCGGTACGCGCCTGCTCGAGCTCGAACAGCGTGCCTACGAGGCGGCCGGGCAGCCGTTCAACGTCAATTCGCCGAAGCAGCTCGCCGAGATCCTGTTCGACAAGCTCGGCCTGCCGGTGAAGAAGAAGACGCCGTCCGGCGGACCGTCGACCGACGAGGAGGTGCTCTCCGAACTCGCGCTCGATTACCCGCTGCCGAAGATCCTGCTTGAATCGCGCCAGCTGGCGAAGCTCAAGGGCACTTACACCGACAAGTTGCCGAAGATGGTCAACGCCGAGACCGGGCGCGTGCACACGAGCTACGCGCAGGCGGTGGCGGTGACCGGTCGTCTCGCTTCGAGCGACCCCAATCTGCAGAACATCCCGGTGCGCACCGCCGAGGGCCGCCGCATCCGCGCCGCCTTCGTCGCACCCGCAGGCAGCAGCATCGTCTCGGCCGACTATTCGCAGATCGAGCTGCGCATCATGGCGCACCTGTCGGAGGACGCGCGCCTGCTCGAAGCCTTCGCGCAGGGCGAGGACGTGCACCGCGCGACCGCCGCCGAAATCTTCGGCGTGACGCCGCTCGAAGTCGGCCCCGACCAGCGGCGCGTCGCCAAGGTCATCAACTTCGGCCTGATCTACGGCATGAGCGCCTTCGGCCTCGCCCGCCAACTCGATCTCGAACGCAGCGCCGCGCAGGCCTACATCGAGCGCTACTTCGCGCGCTACCCGGGCGTCGCCCGCTACATGGAGAACACGCGTGCGACCGCCAAGATGAACGGTTACGTCGAGACGGTCTTTGGCCGCCGCCTGTGGCTGCCGGACATCCGCGCCAGCCAGGTCGGCCGTCGCCAGGGCGCCGAGCGCGCCGCGATCAACGCGCCGATGCAGGGCACCGCCGCCGACCTCATCAAGGTGGCGATGATCGCCGTGCAGGGCTGGCTCGACCGCGAACGCCTGCAGACCAAGCTCGTCATGCAGGTGCACGACGAACTGGTGCTCGAAGTGCCGGACGACGAACTGACCCGCGTGCGCGTCGAACTGCCGCCGCTGATGACGCGGGTAGCCGCGCTACGCGTGCCGCTGGCGGTCGAGGTAGGGGTGGGGCGGAATTGGGATGAGGCGCATTGAGCGCTTCTCGCACAGTACGCCGCAATCGTATTTTTGAACTCGCCATTAACCCGGCGACCAGATTTGACTGCGCCTCTAAGTAAATCTCGCCAAGGCTGAGTTACAGAAGTTGCTGGTTCATTGTCACTCCAAAGGAGAGTTTAGTTTATGTTTGTACCCCGCTTGTTCGGTTGGGAGGAAGTGGATGTCGAGACCTACTCTCACTGTTACCAAGCGTTTGGAGGAGGAGTCGTGCAGCATCCGATGGTGCTTCGCCACGTCGCTAAAATAGGATTCCGGGATACTCGCTATTTTTGCAAAAGTGGCGGGAATGGAGAGGTGGTCGCTGCGCTTCCGTGTTGGGGCCACTATTTAGCGGGGGACAAGGATGCGATGGTCCATTTTGGTGTCGATAGAGTGATCGACTTGGGGACGCCGGAGGTTCTTCTGCCTTTTGCCGCGAGCGCTCGGTTATGGCTGCCCTTTCATACCAAATATTTGTCGGCAGAGAACGTCGCGCATGTCAGGAATCGAACGGCGTTTAATCGAGGCCGTAGTCTTTGCATGGGAAAAGGACTGGGGACTCAAGGTTATTCCGCCCGGACAAAGCAGAAACGGCGGAATGAATTGAAAAAATTCCTGGCGGCAGGTGGTCAAGTTCATTCGGTTGAAGAGTTCAGCGATCTGGACCTCGCGGAGTTGTATGCGAGTCTTTTTTTTAAGCGCTGGGGGCGACATCATCCGCAGCGCGCGAGCCTGCCCATGATGATGCATGAACTCCGACCGCTGCTCGCTGGTCATGTGCTGAGCGTTGATAATCAACCGTGCGCGTTTCAATTGTTGCTGACTTCGCTAACATCTCGATATTACGCGGTTGAATACGTCAATGGCGGCGTAGACCCGGCTCAGCATGGTCTTTCTCCTGGGACGGTCGTGACTTGGCTAAACATCAACCAAGCTTGGCAACGCGCAACCGACGCCGGTGTGGAAATGCGCTACTCTTTTGGTCGTAATTCAGCTGGCTACAAGGAGCTGTGGGGAAACGAGTCTCTTCTGTATCGAGTTGTCGCTCCCTGAAATCATGATTTTCTCCTCTCCAAAGCGGATATTGTTGATCAAGCTTCGACACCATGGAGATGTCTTGCTTTGCACGCCGGTTGCTCGCGTGCTGAAGCAACGCTTCCCCGGGGCGGAAATAGACATGTTGGTGTATGCTGAAACGGAGTCGATGCTATCGGGCAATCCGGATATCGCTACGGTCCATGTCTTGCATCGCAGCAAGAAGGGCGTGCGTCGCCCCGGAAGTATTCTGCGTTTAGCTGCAACCCTATTTTTCCGCTCCTACGATTGGGTTTTTCATCTCTCCGATCAATGGCAGGGGGCGCTTCTCGCAAAATGCAGCGGGGCGCCCGTGCGAGTCGGTATTGATTATCCAAAGAGAAAAAATCGCTATTGGCGTGCGTGCTTTTCCGCACTGGCTCCCTTGGCCGCAAGCAATAGCATCCATACCGTTGAGCAGAATCTGCGAGTGCTTGCTCCCTTGGAAATTGATGTTGAAGCAGCAGAATGTCGTTGCGTTCCTCCGATTCGTGAAGAGGATCGCGAGGCTATCATGCAATTGCTACAAGAAAAGGGAGTTACACAACCGTTTGTCGTGGTGCATCCGGTTGCGCGCTGGCCGTTCAAATGTTGGGAGGATGAGCGCTTCGGTGCAGTGATTCAGAGTCTCGCCAATGAAGGGTGGCCAGTGTTGCTGACCTGTTCTCCTGACTTGGGCGAGATCCAAGTTCTACGCGCTATTCAGCAGCATGTTGATTCTCCTAGGGTCGAGGCGTTGGAAGGTGTTTTGACGATCGGCCAACTGGCCGCACTAATTGAGCGTTGTCAGCTTTTTATCGGTGTTGATTCGATGCCAATGCATCTTGCGGCTGCGTGCGGGAAAAAGACCGTGGCTCTGTTCGGACCGAGCAAGATTAACGAGTGGCGCCCCTGGCAGACGCCGCAGCGCTTGCTTAGCGCTGCGGATTACGGTTCGGTGATTGATCCAGATTCGGTCGATACCAGAACCAACGAGCGTTTTCTGAAGAATATTCCGATCGCGGATGTGCTGCTTGCGGCTCGGGAGCTTCTTGCCAGTCCGTAATGTGCAGAACGCCTATGAATATTCTTTTTGTGATTGACGGCCTGGCTGGAGGCGGTGCGGAGAAGGTCGTCTTGACTTTGGCGGGGGCGATGGCCGGGCGCGGACACCAAGTAACCTTGGCATCCTTGCGCGCGGAGTGTGTATACGCTATTCCGCCAGGGGTTCGGTATCTGTGTATTGAAGATACTTGGCGGGGCCCTCTACGGCGACAGACAGAGATCATTCGTCGTGCTCGTCAGCTTGATCGCGCGCTCATCCAGAATTTTCAAGGGGTGGCGATTGACCTCGCGTTTTCAAATCTTCCCAAGACCGACCGTATCGTAGCAGCCTCGCGTCGTTTGCGTGAGGCTTGGATGTGCCTGCACGGCTTAGTTGTTCGCACTCAGTTGGGAAGGAAGAAAGGGTTGCACTGTTTGATCAAGCGCCGGCAATTGACGAAAACGTATACTAAAAGAAAGTTGCTGTTCGTTTCGCCAGGGCTTTGCCAAGATATAGCAAGCCTTTCCGGAGTAAGGCCGAAGCGTATTGCGATCATTCCCAATCCATTTGATTTCGACTCGATCGAACGTTTGGCGCGAGAGTCGTGTTCACTGGAAGGAGAAAAATTTCTTCTCCATATTGGGCGCTTTCATCCGGTGAAGCGGCACGACCGTCTTTTAGAGGCCTTCGCGCTTAGTCGATACCCCGGTTATTTGGCTCTTTTGGGGACGGGGAGTCCGCACGAAATTGCAAAAATTCAACAGTTGGTACGTGCACAGGGGTTGGAGGGGCGGGTACTGTTTATGGGTTTCGTGGAAAATCCTTATCCGTATTTACGTTGTGCAGAAGGGTTGGTGCTGAGTTCAGATTTTGAGGGTTTCGGCAATGTGCTGGTTGAGGCTCTGGCATGTGGAACGCCGGTCGTTAGCACCGACTGCCCTTTCGGGCCAGCAGATATTCTTCGCGGGACGCTATCGCGCGGACTGTCCGCGTGCAATCCAAGCAGTTTGGCAGCTACGATAAATGATGTTTTGCAGACTCCGCCCTTGATCCCTTCCGGTTTTTTTGAACGGTTTTCACTCGATCATGTGGTTGATCAATACCTCGCACTCGTCGAGCCAGAGAGAGGCTGAGAATACTATGGGCAACCCCGCTTTTATCATCACCATTGACACCGAAGGCGATAATCTCTGGGCTGCGCCGGCAGAGATAACGACCCGTAATGCACAGTTTTTACCTCGATTCCAAGCCTTGTGTGAAGAGTTCGATTTCCCCCCAAGCTACCTAGTGAACTACGAAATGGCGATCGATCCTGGTTTTCAGGTGTTGGGCAAGGATGTCATCGCGCGTGGTCGCGGAGAAATCGGAATGCATTTACATGCTTGGAATAGCCCTCCGCTTTTACCTATCTCTGATGATGATCACCGGTACACTCCTTATTTGATCGAGTACCAAAAGGATGTTATTCGGAAAAAGGTCGATTATTTGACGAAGCTGCTTGAGGATGTTTTTGCAATCGATATCGTGAGTCACCGCGCTGGGCGCTGGGCATTCAATGAGTTTTATGCTTCAGTTCTTCGCGAGCATGGCTATTTGGTGGATTGCTCGGTAACTCCTGGGGTCGACTGGAGTGCCAACAAAGGACTTCCTCAGGGGGGCGGCGGGACGGATTACCGTAATTTCCCATCGACTGCCTACTTTATGTCGGAGGATGACATTTCTGTACCGGGGGAGGGCTGCTTGCTGCAAGTTCCAATGACCATCCGACCGAAGTACTCTCCCTACAGAGAGGTGGTTCGCAAGCACTGGCGAAAGTTGTGCGGGAAGTCCACTGCACGGTCGATGCTATGGGTTCGCCCGCGAGGGGGGAATGTTTCGGAGATGCTGGCTGTAGCCAACGAGGCATTGGCTGCTGGCAGTGGTTATGTCGAGTTCATGCTGCATTCTTCTGAGTTGATGCCCGGCGGGAGCCCGACTTTCCGGGATGAAGCTGCAATCGAGAATCTATATCGGGACTTGAGGCATTTCTTCGAGCAGATTTCAAAAAAATGCACGGGGCGAACATTGGCGCAATTTCACCAAACCTTGGTCGCCACTCGTGCCGTTAATGCGTAACAACGCACTATTTTAGTGAGGCTGTTTCGGAAAATTCCAGAAGGTGGTTGTAGATATCTTTAATATACTGCGCATGAGTTCTTGTTGATGATGCAATATGTAAAGCTGCTTGGCTGAAGCGCGTGTAACGGACGTTACTGGATGTAATGTCGAGAATGGCATCGGCTATTTGGGTTGGGCAAAGTAGGCGCGTTGGGACCAAAGTGTCCTCGTTCGGCGAGTAAACCTCCTTGGAGAAGGCGATGCTGGCCGATGTCAGTTTGCGATAATTTTCAGGAGTCAGGCGGGGAGGAAGAAGCAGACCATTGACTCCGTTTTGTACCACCTCTGGAAAGCCGTCAACCTGGCTTGCAATGATTGGAAGTCCGTGCGCGCTGGCTTCAAGGCAGACTAGTGGACAGGTCTCGTGCATTGATGTGCTGATAAAGATATCCAGCGCCCGGTAGAATTTTTTCATGTCTTCGATTTGACCAAGTAGTCGGACATGATCGGTCAGTTTGTGGCGGGCAATTGTTTCTTCTATCACATGCCGTTCAGGACCCTCGCCGCAAATTAGCGCCTCGGCTGCAACGCCGCGGGTACGCAATTCAAGGATGGTTAGAACGAGCAGGCTTGCCGCCTTGAGCGGCACTAGTCTGCCTGCAAGACCCAAGCGTAGAGGGCGTCTCAAATCCAGTGTTCTCGATTGTGCTTGAGTATCTCCCTGCCCCGTATGGGGAGGCTGTGGATTACGGCATTCAATGACGGGAAAGGCAACCTTATGCTTGAGTTGCAGCATGCGCTTGGCCGCATGCGAGGCAGCCAGAGCGCCGGAAACATAAGGTAGAAAGCCCTGCAACTGCCGCGCGTTATGGCTGTACCAACTCATTCCGTGCTCGTAGTAGATCAGTGGGCAGGGAAGCTGCAAGGCGGCAATACGAAAATCGGTGAACTGGTTCCACGCCAAGATAAGGTCTGGTTTAGCTTGGCGAATCAATTGCAAACGGCGTCGCGCCCGTAATGCGTGTGGACGTTTGGGTAACGGAATTCCCCATCGTTGGGTTGGGCTGGAGACCGAGGCACAGAAACCTTGGGCAATAGGTGCGAAACGCGGCGCTAAAGTGGGGCTGTCAATAATCACATGGTGGCGTACGGAGAGCCCAAACGGCGGCGTGGCTCGGACAAAGTCGGCGAACATGGTTTCCACCCCGCCAACCCGCCTAAGGTCGATCAAATGGACGAGATTGAGTTGCCTTGTCAATCGCGTCCCCTTCCCGCTTGCTTTGCTGCAGCGCGATAAGCCTCAAGCATGCCTTGCATCATAAAATCCATAGACATAAATTGCAGCGCATGCTCACGGGCCGTTTCGCGCAATTTTGCGGCGAGGTCGGGATCATTGATCAAACGTTGAACTTGTTCAGCGAGTGCGCTTGGGTTGGCCGGCTCGCAAAGTAGCCCAGTTTTTTGGTGTTCAATCATCTCGGGCAGGCCTCCTGTCGTTGTGGCAACGATATTCTTCGACATCAGAAATGCTTGGGCCACAAGCCGGGTTTGCGCCTCCGTGGCGATGGATGCTATTACGACAATATTCGTCAACGCCAGCCAATTCTCAATGTCGGGTTTGTAGCCAAGAAAGCGAATGCGCCCGCTTGCCAGTTCTTCGCCGCATGCTGCCAGAACCTCTTGTTTGTAGCGTTCAGTCTGTGACGTTGCTTCTCCGAGTTGGATGCAGGTGATACGCGGGGAGTGCTGAAGCAACTGTCGGCATGCGCGTACAAAGTGGATTTGGCCTTTGTCTGGACGAATCATGCCGATGTTTGCGATGACCGTTTCGTTTTGCTCAATGCCTAACTGGCGCCGCAGTCCTTGCGTATCGAGATTTGGATGGAAGCGAGATTCGTCTACACCGGCGGCCGCAACGTAAATTCGATGTCGATCGGACAACCGCGATGCGACAAGCAAGTCGCGAATCTTTCCGGCCGTGACTATTATCCTGTGATTGCCGTAGCGCCAGAGCAAGCGGCGCATCGGACTGGAGCGTACAGGGTCCGTGACATGGCGTGAACGGACGACGGCTGTGCCAGTAATCCATTTAAGAATGGCTCCATAGGTGCTGTCGCGGTTGCCGTGACAATCCAGAACATCAATGCGATTGTGAGTAATGAACGATTTCAGTTCGGTAAGGGTTCGTGGGTTCACCGAGCCACGAATATTCAATTCGTGATGGGGAAGGCCCCTCTGTCTTGCTTCACGAAGAATGGCTGAGCCCGGTCGGGCAATGATCCAAGCGGGATGATCATTTTTGTTCAGCCATTCCGTTTGTTCGACAATGCGGAGTTCTTGGCCGCCCCAGTCCAGCGAAGATTCCGTATGTGCTATACGCATAGGTGCCATTTATCAGGTTGCAGCATGGAGTGCTGAGGCTAGAGGGCTGTCTTTAAGCTCGGGGCAAGGTTTTGTAACCAAAAGGACCGCTTGTTTCCATTTTCTTGCTAACATCGCTTTGGCATAAATGAAGAAGCAACCCTGAGATCAGAAAAAACATTTCGAACATGTGGTCTCGTAGTACATCGTCAAGCACACTGCGCCCGATGAATCCAAGCGTGAATATAAGCAGGAATAAACCAGCAACATTTCCGTTGTGGTAAAAGGCCGAGAACCCCCGGTAGGCTAGCCAACAAAAAATAGCTACTAGCAGCACAATGCCAGGTATGCCATTGGCAAGAGTGAAGTTGATCAGTCCAGAATGAGCCTGGCTAGTTCCTGCGCTTGGGCCATAGTAGTGTTCGCTCAGGCGAAGAAAGTTGTCTCCGGAAATGCCTCGCCCTAGGGGCTCGTGAGCAATCAGTTCCAGACCGATCTTGATCCACGCAATTCGCAAATAGGCGGACATTTCGGCAGGTTGTCCGTTCGCCAGTATTGGAGTTCCAAAGTGCTCGGCGTCTCTCCAGTGCGGGTAGGTCGTAGTGTCCAGAGCTATCGGAATCGTGCCGAGGAAGGACTGCCATCGGGGGTCAATTTTGAGCGCTGTAGTAATGCTGCCTGCGAGCAGGGCAATGCCAAGTAATAGGCCAAACAGAAAGCGTGTGCGGCTCCATTCTTTTGCCTTGTAGGCCAGAACGAGAGTTGTGACAGAAAAGAACGTAGCGATTAGGCCAATCATAGCGTTGCGAGTGAGCAACTGGATGGCGCAAAACAGAGAGACTCCCAGCATGCAAAGCAAATAGGAAGTTTTGAATGGTAGCCACTGGCGATTGTTGATCACACGTACAGTCAGTTCGGCAAGCAGGAACCCAGTGATAATATTGATATGTAGACTTAGCTCCATCCGACTATACGCAACTCGAGTCCATTGCCAAGGCAGATTGCCACTCGCAATCCAAGCATGTATTACATCGACCGCTTGTAACAAGGCAGGAATCCACAAGCCGACAATCAAGCAAGCGAGGAGGCGCGTCGAATTTTTCTTACGATCCATCTCTGACGTCAGAAGCGGGACCAGCAGTAGCCCGATCGCGCCGAGTTGCAGCATACGTAACCACTTGCCGTGAAAGACTCGAAGGTAAGCGATTTCCAGTGGCGAATGTAGTAAGCCGGTAATTAATATCCACAACGTTAGTATCGCCAGCAAAGGTATGATCGTGCGAATAGGGTGAAATAGAGCTAGGCGGGTGCCTCGCGGTTGCCGAAGGAGGAGTGCAACGATTCCCAGCGACAAGCTGTAGATCAGTACGTTGCGATGAAAGGGGAGGGATCCGTTCGGGATGGGCCAAACAGCTGCTAAGCAGAAGAGTAAAACCCATAGCGAACGTACAAGTTTGTCGGGGGGGCGGTGAGCAGGCATTTGCATATGAGTCAAGGCTCTGTGGCGAAGATGCTGGCCGATTAACCGCGATTTATACTTGAGTATCAGAAGTTTCACGGAACTGCATTGCCCACAGGTGGGCATAGCTACCGTTTTGAGCGACAAGTTCGCTGTGGCTTCCGTATTCAATGATGCGACCGTGAGTGAGCACGGCGATACGATCAGCGTTCTCAATGGTTGATAGCCGGTGCGCTATGACCAGCGTAGTGCGATGTTGCATCAGGTTATCCAGGGCTTCTTGGACGAGGCGTTCCGATTCGTTGTCGAGTGCCGACGTTGCCTCATCAAGTATAAGGATGGGAGCATCCTTGAGGATGGCACGAGCGATTGCTAGGCGCTGACGTTGCCCTCCAGACAGACGGGTGCCGTTCTCTCCGATGATAGTGTCAAACCCCGCCGGTAGAGCGCGTACAAAATCCAGTGCGTTTGCGGCGGCCGCTGCCGCTTCGACCGCTTCGCGCGGAGCCCCTGCCATGTCGCCGTAGGCGATGTTGGCTGCAACAGTGTCATTGAACAGTAATACATCCTGGCTAACGTAAGCAATATTGCGTCGCAGGCTGTGCAGTGTGAGTGTCTGCAAATCTCTTCCGTCCAGTCGGATAGTGCCTGAGCTTGGATTGTAAAAGCGCGGGACTAGCGTTGCCAGTGTTGATTTTCCGCCCCCGGACTGACCGACAAGCGCCACTGTTTGCCCCGGTGCGATATCGAGCGTGATGGCGTTCAGCGCGTCACGTTCGGCGCCCGGATAGCGGAAATTGACGTTGTTGAACGTAAGCCGGCCGTGCGCACGGCCGGCGTCTTGTGTTCCGGAGTCGGCTTCCGGCGCTTCGTCGAGGAGTTGAAAGATACTTTCGGCTGCGGCCAGCCCCCGTTGTAGCGGAGCGTTGACGTCCGCCAAATGCTTTAAGGGGGCAAGCAGCATGAGCAGTGCGGTGATGAAAGATACGAAGCTCCCGACGGTCGTTTCTCCTGAGGCGGATTGTGCAAGCGCAACGTAAACAACCGTCGCTACTGCGAGGGAGGCGAAGACATGAACAATTGGCGTTGTTGCGGAGGCAGCAACCGCCTGCCGCATATTGTGCCTACGGACTTCGTTATTGATCCTTGAGAAGCGCGCACTTTCCTGTCTTTCTCCGCCAAACACCTTGACCACTCGCGCGCAATGTGCCGTTTCCTGCAGTACTTCAACCATGCTTGCGGTGCTTGTTTGGGCGCCGCGACTGGCTTTGCGCAGGCGTTCGGAGAAGGTGCGCATAACCCAGGCAATTGCAGGGACCAGTCCAAGACAGATTAGAGTCAGTTGCCAGTTAAGCCAGACCAACCAAGCGAGTAGTCCGACTACGGCCAAGCCATCTTTGAGAACTGTAACAATGACGTGGGTTGCGGCAGAGGCGACGCCATTCACGTCGTAGGTGATTTTTGTAAGCGGTACGCTGGAAGCGTGCTTTTGGAAATAGCCCGTGGGTAATTGAATCATGCGGGCATACATTTCTTCCCGGATATCGGTGATTACTTGAGTAGATACCCAAGAAAAACCGTAGGAGGAGAAATAATTGAAAATGCCACGAACAAGAAAAAAGACGATGATGCCGAGCGGAATCAGGGCCGGGTTCTCGAAGCCGCCATCATGAGCGAAGCCTTTGTCAAGCAGGGGCTTGAGCAACGCAGGAAAGATCGGTTCGGTGGCTGCGAGTACTGCTGTAGCAAACAGGGATAGCGCAATCGCTTTCCAGTAGGGGCGAACATACTGAAGGAGTCGAATGTAAAGCGTTTGGCTACTATGCGGAGTGGTCATGGCGCGGTGGTCGGCTAAACCGCGATTATAGCGTGCGGTGGGCTCGACTTAGCGCAAGCTCTTGATAGAGCGCGAGAAGGCGAGCGCCCATGGCCTCTAGTCCGAGGTGGGCGACCGCTGCTCGAGCTCCCGGCCTCATCGAAGCGGCGGCTTCTGGCTGGGTAAGTTCATCGAGTCGCATGCTCAGTGCGGATACATCAAGAGCGTCGCAGACGAAGCCGGCGATGCCGGACTCGATTAATTCTGCTGTGCCGCTCTGTTTGCTGACGATGACGGGCAGGCCACAAGCCATGGCCTCCAGTGCTGCGTTGGGAAATGGGTCGTAGAGGGTGGGCAGAACAAAGGCGTCTGCAGCTCCGTACCAGGGTTTTACGTCTTTTTGAGGTCCGGTGAACAACACCCGGTCTGCGATCATCAGGCGGGCTGCGAGCTTTTTCATCGCGCGAAGCTTGCGGTCGCCTCCAATAATTACGAGGCGCGCTGTTGCCAGGTGCCGCATTGAGGCAAAGGAGCGCAAAAGTTGTGGTACCCCTTTGCGCTCGAAGCCATTTCCAACGAAGAGAAAAAGCGTATCTGATTCGGCTATTCCGTGCGTGTGCCGCAACGTTTCCCTATGCTGTGCGGCCAGATCGGGGTGGAACGCATCAAGATCTATGCCGTTATAAATGACGTGAAGTTTGTCTTTTTCTACATTGTAGTAGCGCAATATTTCGTCGCGTACCATCTCTGAATTACAGATTACAGCGCACAACGCCGGGTGCGAGAACATTTCATGTTCGGCCCTGAGGACGTAGCGGTGATAAGGATTTAGCTGTAGTCCGAAGCGCCCAAGCAGTCCTCGCACGCGGCGTAAGTGGTCGAGCCACGCTGCGTGAACGCCGTCGCCGGCGCGAAATATCATGCAGCCGGGGATGCGCTCGTGTGCTTGAGTGATGTCAAAGCTACCGCTACGCATAGCTGCTTGCGCGCATTGCGCAAAGCTCCGGTCGCGTGCAACGCGACCGCGACCGGGGGGGTCGCAGATCAACTGATCGTAACCATCACGGCTATTGGCGCCTTCCCAGCTGCGCGTGATTAGTGTGACGCTGGCGCCTTTTTTGACTAATGCGCCCAGTGCACGTTCGACGAAACGCTCTGCGCCTCCGTAGGGGTTGTAACGTTGGCGTATGACAGCGATTTTCATCTTGAAAGAAGGTGTCTCGCTCATCGAAATAAACACTCTTAAACGAGCGTGCAATGTGCAACGGATTGAAAAGAAAAGAGCGCTTTGATAAGCGCGGTGCTGGTTCGGACCGTCACTAGTTCCAATGAGTGGATGACGAGCGCGCGGCGCACCTCGCCGAGCGGAACGGGATCTTTGACCATCCGGCTATTTTACCTGTTCGTGTAACGCAGCGTCGCCTGGCCGGCGGCCAGTTCGACCAGCGTGACGCTGGCGAACTCGAACTTCAGTGCGCTCCACTCGCCGACCGGCAGTTGCAGCCAATGCCCGAGCAGTGCGCGCATGACGCCGCCGTGCGTGACGAGGGCGACGGCGTCGCCGCGCAGTGCGGCCGCGCACTCGACGGCGCGCGCCTGCAGCCGGGCGGCCGATTCGCCGCCCGGCGGCGCGAAATCGAGCACGTCGGTGGCCCAGGCGTCGAGCAGCGAGCGGTCGATCTCGGCCCACGGCCGGCCCTCCCACTCGCCGAAGTCGATTTCGGCGAGGCGCGCGTCGATCTGCGGCGCCGGGTGCAGCGCTTCGGCGAGGCGCCGCGCGCGCTGCAGCGGGCTGCTGAGGACCGGGATGCCGGCCGGCAGGAGCGGGCGCAGGCGTTCGGCGGCGCCCTGCGGATCTTCGCCCGCCACGTCGAGGCGGCCGTAGCAGATGCCGGCGGCGAGTAGCGGGCGCGGGTGACGGATCAGGAAAATCTGCACAGCAGGCCGCCGTAGAACGCGACTTCGGCCAGCTGCTGGGTGGCGCCCAGGCAGTCGCCGGTGTAGCCGCCGATGCGGCGCCGGAAGAGGCGCGCCAGCCAGAGCGTGGCGAGCGCGGCGAGCGCGACGCCGAGCGCGACGGCGAGCGGCCCCAGCACGACGAGCGCGAGCGCGAGCCCGAGCAGCGTCGTGACGCCGGCCAGCGCCAGCTCGCGGGTGCCGATGCGCGTCGCCAGCGGCTTCGCCTTGCCTTCGTCGCGCACGTAGTCGAGGCGGTGCATCAGCGTCGTTGCGCAGAAGCGCGACAGCGTGTGGCCGGCGATCAGCGCGGCGGGGATGGTCCCCAGCTCGAGTTCGATCAGCGCGCAGAACTTGCCGAGCAGCATCATGATCAGCGCCACGGCGCCGAAGCTGCCGATGCGCGAGTCCTTCATGATGTTCAGGATCTGCGCTTTTTCCCAGCCGCCGCCGAAGCCGTCGACCATGTCGCTCCAGCCGTCCTCGTGGAAAGCGCCGGTGACGTACAGCGTGCACGCCATCGCGGCGAGCACGGCCAGCGTCTTCGGCCAGAACAGCGAGCACAGCGCGAACGCGAGGGCGGCGAGCACGCCGACGAGCAGGCCGACCGCCGGGAAGTAGCGCGCGGCCTTGTTCAATGCTTCGCTGCTATGCCCGACCCAGGCCGGCACCGGCAGGCGGGTGAAGAAGCGGACGGCGCCGAGGAAGTACTCGGCCTCGGTGCGCAGGCGGCTGCTCGGCGGCGCGCTCACAGCTTCTCGTCGACGCCGGCCGCGGCGAAGCTCGCCATCTCGTTGAGGAAGGCCGTCGCGCCGCGCACCAGCGGCCAGGCGAGCGCCGCGCCGGTGCCTTCGCCGAGGCGCAGGCCGAGGTCGAGCAGCGCCTCGCCCTGCAGATCGTGCAACTGTGCGAGGTGGCCCGGCTCGGCCGAGCGGTGGCAGAAGACAGCGTAGTCGCGCACGCCCGGCGCAATGCGCGCGGCGGCGAGCAACGCGGCGCCAACGATGAAGCCGTCGCTGAGCAGCAGCATGCCGCGTTCGGCGCCGGCCAGCATGGCGCCGGCCATCATGACGATCTCGAAACCGCCGAATTCGGCGAGCACGTTCAGCGCGTGCTCCGCTTCTGCATCCGCCTGCGCGTCGGCCGGGCGCTGCGCGCAGCCGGGAACGCGGGCCAGCGCACGCGCCAGGAGTTCGCGCTTGCGCAGCAGGCCGGCGTCGTCGAGGCCGGTGCCGCGTCCGATGCACTCGGCGAGCGGCGTGCCGGTCAGGCAGTGCGTGATCAGCGAGGCAGCGGCCGTGTTGCCGATGCCCATCTCGCCGAAACCGAGCACCTTGCAGCCGGCGTCGGCGAGGCCGCGGGCGATCGCGGCGCCCTTGGCGAGCGCCGCGTCGCGCTCGGCGGCGCTCATCGCCGGCCGCTCGATGTAGTTCTGCGTGCCGGGCGCCACCTTGGCGTCGATCAGGCCGGCACGCGCGCCGAAATCGTGCGCGACGCCGGCGTCGACGACCTGCAGGCACAGGCCGTTGTGGCGCGCGAAGACGTTGATCGCGGCGCCGCCGGCGAGGAAGTTCTCGACCATCTGCCAGGTCACGTCCTGCGGGTAGGCCGAAACGCCGGCCCTGGCCGCGCCGTGGTCGCCGGCGAAGACGAGCAGGGTGGGTTCGCCGAGATCCGGCGTCAGCGTCTGCTGCACCAGACCGATCTGCAGCGCGAGTTTTTCGAGCGCGCCGAGCGCGCCGAGCGGTTTGGTTTTCTGATCGATCTTGGCGCGCAGGGCGGGAGCGATGGCGGTATCGGGCGAAGCGACGGAGAAACGCATGGCGGGGTGGGGACCTTGGGGGCGCGGGGCGGGAAAGCCGCGAATTATACGCTTCCGCCCTGCGTGCTAAGCTTTGACCCATGAGAGAACTGATCCTCGGCGGCGCCCGTTCGGGCAAGAGCCGCCTCGCCGAACAGCGCGCCCTGGAGAGCGGTCTGCGGGTCGTTTACGTCGCCACCGCGCAGGTCGGCGACGGCGAAATGGCGCGCCGCATCGAGCATCACCGGGCGCGCCGGCCGGCCGACTGGGGCCTCGTCGAGGCGCCGCTCGATCTGGCCGCGACCCTGCGCCGGCACGCCGCGCCCGAAGTCTGCCTGCTCGTCGATTGCCTGACCCTGTGGTTGTCCAATCTGCTCTTCGCCGGCGCCGCCGCGCGCCAGGCCGAAGCCGGCGACGCCGTCACCTGTCCGCTGTTCCACGGCGAACTGCAGGCGCTGGTCGACACGCTGCCGGAGCTGCCGGGGCGCGTCATCGTCGTTTCCAACGAAGTCGGCTGGGGCATCGTGCCGATGGCCGCGCTGTCGCGCCTGTTCGCCGACGAGCAGGGGCGCCTGAACCAGCGCGTCGCGGCGGTCTCCGAGCGGGTGACGCTGGTCGCCGCCGGTTTGCCGCTGGCTCTCAAATAGCGCTTGATATTTGCATGATGTGCAACGAATGGTATTGTTCAGGTTGTCTGACAACTTGCTAAACGAGGAGGCCAAACAATGTACAAGCGGATCATGGTTGCCGTGGATGAGAGCTTCATGACCAACAAGGTGCTCGGCACCGCCATCGAGATCGCCAAGAGCAACGGCGCCAAGCTGGCGATCTGCCACGCCATCGACGAGACGATTTTCGCCAATCGCGAAGTCGAGATGATGATGCCGAACAGCGTCGGCAAGGCCGAATACCGCTTGCGCCTCGGCGCCCAGGGCTTCCTCGGCAAGGCCGCGGACACCGCCCGGGCGGCCGGCGTCGAGGTCGAGATCAAGCTCGTCGAGTCGGAGCAGAAGCATGTCTCCGACATGCTCGCCGACACCTCGGCGGAGTGGCAGGCCGATCTGCTCGTCGTCGGCACGCACGGCCGGCGCGGCATGGAGCGCTATTTCGTCGGCAGCGTCGCCGAGCGCCTGGTGCGCAAGGCCGGCACCTCGCTGCTGCTGGTGCGCGGCGAGTAAGCGAAGCTGCGGGCGGTTTCCGCCCGCAACCCGTCAGTCCTGCGTCGGCAGCGCCGGGAAAAAACCGGCCAGCCGGCGCAGATCCAGATTCGCTTCGACCGCGTCGGCCAGCCGGTCGAGATCGGCTTCGCGCCGCGCGCCGGCGTCGAAGCTCGCGCACGGCGCATGGCCGGCCCAGGTGAGCAGCGCATCGAGCGCCGCCGGTTCGTCGAATAGGCCGTGGCAGTAGGTGGCGAGAATCTGTCCGTCGTCCGAGAGCGCGCCGTCCGGGCGCCCGCCGAGCTGCGCCGCCGGCTTCTCCAGCGCCGGTCCGCGCGTCACGCCCATGTGGATTTCGTAGCCCTTGAGCGCCGGCGCGCCGGGCAGCGCCAGCGTGCCGCTCACGTTCTCCAGCGTCTTCTCCGCTGCCAGCGTCGTTTCGTAGTCGAGCAGGCCGAGGCCGGCCGCGCTGCGCGGCGCGCCTTCCAGCCCCTGCGGGTCGTGTAGCGCGCGGCCGAGCATCTGCAGGCCGCCGCAGACGCCGATCAGCTTGCCGCCGTAGCGCAGGTGGCGGCGGATCGCGTCCTCCCAGCCCATTTCCCGCAGCCAGGCGAGATCGGCCTGCACCGCCTTGGAACCCGGCAGGACGATCAGGTCGCAGCCCTCGTCGCCAACCGGCGGCGTTTCGTTGGGGCCGACGAAGCGGAAATCGACCTCGGGGTGGAAGCGCAGCGGATCGATGTCGTTGTGGTTGGACATGCGCGGGTAGGCCGGCGCCACGACGCGGAGTTTCGCCGCCGCCTTTTTCTCCGCGCCGCGCGGCACGGCGTCCTCGGCGTCGAGGTAGAGGCCGTGCAGGTAGGGCAGCACGCCAAGCACCGGCTTGCCGGTGCGTTCTTCGAGCCAGCTCAGGCCGGATTCGAGCAGGCCGATGTCGCCGCGAAAACGGTTGATGACGAAGCCCTTGACGCGCGCGCGCTCGGATTCCGAGAGCAGTTCCAGCGTGCCGACGAGGTGCGCGAAGACGCCGCCGCGGTCGATGTCGGCGATCAGGATGACCGGGCAGTCGACGGCCTCGGCGAAGCCCATGTTGGCGATGTCGCGGTCGCGCAGGTTGATCTCGGCCGGGCTGCCGGCGCCTTCGACGACCACGCAGTCGTACTGGGCGCACAGGCGATCCCAGGATTCGAGCACGGCGCGCATCGCGCGCGGCTTGTACTCGTGATAGGCGCGCGCGTCGAGGTCGCTGACCGCGTGGCCGTGGATGATCACCTGCGCGCGCTTGTCGGTGGCCGGCTTGAGCAGTACCGGGTTGAAGTCGGTGTGCGGCGCGAGGCCGGCGGCGAGTGCCTGCAGCGCCTGCGCGCGGCCTATCTCGCCGCCGTCGACGGTGACCGCCGAGTTGAGCGCCATGTTCTGCGGCTTGAACGGCGCGACGCGCACGCCGCGCCGGTGCAGGATGCGGCAGAGGGCGGCGACCAGCGTGCTCTTGCCGGCGTCCGAGGTGCAGCCCTGCACCATCAGGCCGGGGCTGGCGCCGGGCGGGCGGGCCGTGCTGAAATCTTCAAATCGGGCGGCCGGAAGGCCGGTGGCGTGCTTATTCATCGTAAAATCCGGGCTTCCTGAATCTATCTGGGTCCTTCTCCGCCGGCCGGTGGCCGAGCGCCGGCAATTCTCGCATGTCACCCATTTTTTCCCCGCAACTATTCTCGGCCAACGTGCCGCTGGCGCTCTGGCTGCCGCTCGCCGCGCTGGCCGCCGTAGCGCTCGACCGCGCCTTCGGCGAGCCGGTGCGCTGGCATCCGCTGGTCGGTTTCGGCCGTCTGGCGCAGGCCGCCGAGCGCCTGTTCAACCGTGGCTCGGCGGGCGTCGTCCGGCGCGCCGGCGGCGTTCTGGCCTGGAGCCTGATCGTCCTCCCCTTCGTCGCGCTGGCCGTCTGGGCGACGCCGGACAACCGCATCGGCTGGGCGGTGCATGCCCTGCTGCTGTATTTCGCGCTCGGCGGCCGGGCGCTCGCCGAGCATGCGCAGCGCGTCGCCGCCGACCTCGCCGCGGGCGATCTCGCCGCGGCGCGCGAGCACGTCGGCTGGATGGTTTCGCGCGACACGCGCGAGCTCGACGCGTCCGGCGTCGCCAAGGCCTGTGTCGAATCGACGCTGGAGAACGGCAACGACGCCGTGTTCGGCGCGCTGTTCTGGTTCGCGCTGCTCGGCGGGCCGGGCGCCGTGCTCTTCCGCCTGGCCAACACGCTCGACGCGATGTGGGGCTACCGGACCGAGCGCCTGCGGCATTTCGGCTGGGCCGCGGCGCGCCTCGACGACGCGCTCAACTACGTCCCGGCGCGCCTGACCGCCCTCTCCTACGCGCTCTTCGGGCGCACGCGCCGCGCGCTCGCCTGCTGGCGCGCGCAGGCGCCGGCCTGGGACAGCCCGAACGCCGGCCCGGTGATGGCCGCCGGCG
>RCMZ01000145.1_pt1 | contig 48683 bp, 48 predicted proteins | sample 2041141 | NCBI WGS metagenome assembly RCMZ01 (sample SAMN09708263, study PRJNA481090) | Wastewater metagenome, whole genome shotgun sequencing project. | biome: sewage; isolation source: Davis station wastewater (DW) | place: Antarctica: Davis Station | collected 2010-03-01 | reverse complement strand
AAACGTGATGTCTTCACGCAAAATTTCCTTGATCCGATTAGGAGAAAATTCTACTTCTGACGAGCGCTTTTTTCAGGGGGGATTACCGTTGGAGCGCATTTTTAATCTCGGTTAGCCTTGCAAGTAGTTCATCGAAAGTCACGATCACGATCTCTGCGAACGCATTTCGAACGAGCTCGAATGACTTTCTTTGCTGATGCTCTTGTGGCGTCATGCCAGCGACAACTATGCAGCGAACCGCATAGCTGTGGAGGTCGTATCGGTTCATGTTATTTTTTATGACGGGTAGTTCACTCTGCAATTTGAAACGCTGATCTAGAATTTGAGCAATCGCTCCACCCAATTCTGTCGATGGGCCAAAAACATCATCTCCACGATAGGGAGATTTTCCTAGCAGTTCGGTTTGCGGCTTTTTTATCTCAATGAGGCCAAGATTGCCCGTGGAAGCGGATGCGTATAGAAAATCTGAAAATTTTCCGCCGGACCCGTTAAGTCGCTTGCCACCTGCATAAGCTTGCCCCTGAACCAGCATGGCTGGAACGGCAAATGCAAGACTAAGTATGAAAGGATTTTCCAGAAAGAAGCTTTGCCACTTGCTTTCCGTCAGTCCTTTTCCAAGCATTTCCTGGTATCGCTCAATCAGTTGATTCAGTGTGATGAGCTCAATATCATTCTTTAATGCCAGCAGCGAGCGCGGCTCAGATTCCGCCAGTGCTTCTATATTGTCTTGAACCATGCGAACAGCGGCGCGCCGATCACGCTTGGAAAGCGTCACATGCTGCCGCCCACCATCGGTCATTTCCGTTAGTGCATCAGGTCTTACGCTCTTCTTTAGAGCGGGAAATTGTGCTGAATCGGCAGCATGTAATAAGGTCTGGTAGACATGAAATTGCTTGTCCTTGCGCGCGTCTCTCTGGTGGCGAGAGGCTATGCGATTTAATTCTTTTCTTAATTCATGAAATCTTCTTATTCCGAGAATAAAGAATGGCGAATCAATTTTCGCGTCATTTCCTTTGTGGACAATGAGTATGCTTACGTTTTCTAAGCTGGCGGCTGTTTCGCAAATTTGCCGATATTCCCACAGAAGCCCCAAACCGAATCGAAAATCTTTGGCAAACCCATCCGGCAACTGCTCAAGAAGCCCAACGACATCGTCAGTAGTCTCTGGCAGTATGTAGGGCTCGATAACAGGCCGAGCGACGACGATGCGTTCAAGGGTGCCGTATTTAGGTTGCAGGTAATCGTCGCGATCTTCTCGAATATTAAGAGGCCAAATGGTCAATCTGTCTGGACACACATTGAGCAGTCTCGCTATTGGCGAATCCGGCTTGCGCTCCGCTGCGGGAATATCAGTGAAGAAAACGTTAATGCCTTCCTCTTCCGGTTCGGCTGCTTCAATGACAAGGAAGGGGCCGCCGTCCAAACGCTCACGTTGATTGAATGCTGAAGGTCTGATAGATGCCATGAACTATTCTTGATCCCTACTGTTCAGAGAAACGATTTGCGGGCCTTGCCTCAGCGCAACCTTATGGTGCCTTCCGATCAGAATCGGACGACACACGATTGATGTCAAAGGGGAGTGCCTTATCTGCCGCGATTCGGGTCAGCAGCATCCGAATCGCATCCGAAATTGATAACCCCATTTCAGCCAGAACAACAGTTGCGGCTTCTTTAATCTGCCCGTCAATCCGGGCACGAACGACGTCGTTACTTGCCATTGTTGCGCTCACAATAGATGTAGCTACATTGTGGCTCATAAGTACTATTGCGTCACTTACATTTTGTTGTGAACAGTAGAGCATCCCGGCGTGCCGCCGTCGGGCTCGCGGGCGTTGCCCCGCGCCTCGTGCCGAGTCGCGGCCATGCGGCTTTGATCCCTGATGCCTCCGGCCGTCTCTTCGCTCCTGGCCTGCGCGCGGCGCTTGCCCTCCAGGGGATCGGCTGGACAGCCCATCCCCGCCGCGCCTTGCTTGGCGCCCCTCGCATGCACCGAACAGGTTGCACCTGATCGACCAACAGCCATCCAGCTAGGCGTGCCGCTGGCACGCAGGGGCGCTCGCCGCGCGGCGTTGGTTTCAGCGCACCCCCTGGCCCATTGGCCGCTGTTCGTCTTTCCCCAAGTTCATCGCTTTTTCCCGCGACCGTAGCCCGCGGTGCCTGGCCGTCAAGGCGCGCAGGGCCGAGTCCTCGCTGCGCTGCGGGCCGCACCAACCCTGCGCTTCTCCCTTGACGGCCAGTCCCTCGCTGGCCCGGTTTTTCGCGGGCGATGAACTCAGGAAAGACGGCGGCAAACAGGACCGGCCCAGGTCTCTGCGCCGAACCAACCGAAGCCACAACGGGCTCCGAATCTTGGAATCCGGTCAGCTTTGAAACCACAGCAACTCATTGGAGAAAACCATGCAACTCGCATCTCGATTCGCTTCCCATTCCCCGACGCTGCGCAGTGACTACCCGCTGTCCGACGACCAAATCCGCCGCGTAGCCCCGTCCATCTTCGCGGAGGCCCCGCACGATAGCCGCTCCGAACGGTACGCCTACATTCCCACCGCCGCCGTGCTGGCGGAACTGCGCAAGGAAGGGTTTGAACCCTTCATGGCAGCGCAAACCCGCGTGCGGCACGACGACCGCCGCGACTACACCAAACACATGATTCGCCTGCGCCATGCCAGTCAGATCAACGGCGCGGAAGCCAATGAAATCGTGCTGCTGAACTCGCACGACGGCACCAGCAGCTATCAGATGCTGGCCGGAATGTTCCGGTTCGTTTGCAGCAATGGCCTTGTGTGCGGCGATACCGTGGCCGATGTGCGCGTGCCGCACAAGGGCGACGTGGCCGGTTCTGTCATCGAAGGCGCTTTCGAGGTGTTGAGCGGCTTCGAACGCGTGAAGGAATCCCGCGACCTGATGCGCGCTATCACGCTGGACGAAGGCGAAGCCGAAGTGTTCGCCCGTTCCGCGCTGGCCCTCAAGTACGACCCCACCGATAACAAGCCCGCGCCCATCACGGAAAGCCAAATCCTGATGCCGCGCCGGTTCGACGACCGCCGCCCGGACTTGTGGAGCGTGTTCAACCGCACCCAAGAAAACCTGACCAAAGGCGGATTGCATGGCCGCAGCGCCAACGGACGCCGCCAGCAGACCCGCCCCGTGCAGGGCATTGATTCCGATGTGCGCCTCAATCGCGCCCTCTGGATGTTGGCCGATGGCCTGCGCCAGTTGAAGGCCTGATTCCCCACGCGGCAGGGGCAGGCAGCAGCCCTTGCCGCTTTCTTCGCTGCTGCATCCCTGAACCGATAGGAGTTATCACCATGAACGCCATTACCCAAACCGAAGCCCGCGCCCTCAACACCGCCGCCGCTATCCCGCTGGAAGCCGCCGACCCGACCAAGAACCTGATTTTGGTTCCGCTGTCGCGGCTGGTGTCGCGTCCTGCTGGCCGCAACGTGCGCAAGACCCCGCGCATGTCCATTCCCGAACTCGCCGCGAGCATTCAGCGTGTCGGCCTGCTGCAAAACCTCATCGTCATTGCCGCCGCCGATGGCGAGCATTACGAAGTCGTGGCCGGTGGCCGCAGGCTGGCCGCGTTGAAGCTGCTGGCGAAGAAGCGCCGCATCAGCAAGGAATGGGAAGTGCCTTGCCTGTTGGTGGCCGATGGCACCGCCCGCACGGCCAGCCTCACCGAGAACGTGCAGCGCGAAGCCATGCACCCCGCCGACCAGTTCGAGGCATTCGCCGCGCTGGTGGCCGAAGGCCGACCCATCGAGGACATAGCCGCCGATTTCAGCGTCACGCCGCTGGTGGTGCAGCGCCGCTTGAAGCTGGCGAACGTCTCGCCCCGGCTGCTGGCCGACTACCGCGCCGAAGCCGTGACGCTCGATCAGTTGATGGCCCTTGCCATCACCGACGACCACGCCGCGCAGGAAACCGCGTTCTACGACGCGCCGACGTGGCAGCGCAACCCTTCCCAATTGCGCGACCGCCTCACCGAGCGCGAGATTGACGCATACCGGCATCCGCTGGTGCGTTTCGTGGGGCTGGATACCTACGGAGCCGCAGGCGGTGGTGTGCGCCGTGACCTGTTCGCGGAAGGTGACGCGGGCGTGTATCTGACCGATGCCGCGCTGCTGGAACGGCTGGCGCAAGACAAGCTGGCAGGTATCGCCGCCGAGGTGAAGGACGAAGGCTGGGCGTGGGTGGATGCCACCCCCGCCGTGACCCATGCCGACCTGCACGCCTTCCAGCGTGCGCCGAGGGAGCGCCGCGAACCGAACAAGCGCGAAGCGCAGCGCATCGAGAAGCTGCAAACCAAGATGCACGAACTGGCCGCCGCCGTGGATGACGCGCTTGATACCGAAGACGAGGAAAAGGCCGATGCCTTGCAGGAAGAAGGCGAAGCCGTGGGCGAGCAGTTGCAGGCGCTGGAAGATGGCTTGCAGGACTACGGCACGACCGTGAAGGCCGCAGCCGGTGCCATCGTCACCATCGACCGCAACGGGCAGGCAGTGATTCATCGCGGGTTGATGCGCGAGGCCGAGGCCAAGGCGCTGCGCACACTGGAACGCCTGCGCCAAGGTTTCGGCAGCGAAAGCGAAGCCGGGAACGACGACGAAGGCGAGGACGACGAGCAGCCCAAGACCGCCGCCATGTCCGACAAGCTGGCGCAGCGGTTGAGCGCCCACCGCACCGCCGCGCTGCAAATCGAAGTCGCCCGGCATCCGCAAGTGGCGCTGGCCGCGCTGGTGCATGGCATGGTGCAGACCGTCTTGCAGGGCAGCCACTACGGCCACGACTTGCCGCTGGGCGTGAGCCTGAAAGCGCAAGACCGGCTGGAAGGCATCGCCCCGGATATACCGGATTCGCCCGCCGCCGTGGCGCTGCGCGAGTTGCAGCAGGTAGCAGGCGAAGGCTTGCCGGAGGACAGCGCCGAACTGTTCGCCGTGCTGCTAGCGAAGTCGCAAGATGAACTGGTGCGGCTGCTGGCGATATCCGTGGCCGTCACGGTGGACGTGGTGACACCCCGCGCCACGCCGCAGCAACCGGGCGCGGAACTGGCGCAGGCTGTCGGCTTGGACATGGCCGCATGGTGGAAGCCCACCAATGAGGGTTATTTCCGGCATGTGCCGAAGGCCGCGATTCTGGAAGCCGTGGAGCAGTACGCCCCGGCGCACGTCACCCGGCTGGCGAAGTTGAAGAAGGCCGACATTGCCAGCGAAGCCGAGCGGCTGGCCGATGGCACCGGCTGGATGCCTGCCATCTTCAAGGCCGAAGGCACCGACGACACCACGGCGCAGGATGCGCCGCAGGCGGTGACGAACGACGAGCCGGAAGCCATCGACAACGACGACGAGCAGCAGGCCCACGCACTCGCCGCCTGACCTTCACCACCACCGAGCGCCCCGGTTTCGGCCGGGGCGCTTCGCTGTTCCATCAGCATCGGCCCCAGGCCGTTCCGCCCTGGTGCCGATGGTCAAAAATCCGGGCGCGGCGGTGGCCGCGCCCGGTTTCCAAGCCCAAAGCCAGAACGCCCCTTCGCCGCCTTCGGGCGGACGGCGAAGGGGCGGCGCACAAGTGACCTTGTGCGCGGGAAACCCTCGAAGCCCATAAGTGCGTCGGCGCACAGCGCCGACGACATTCCGAACGCGCCCCACCGCAATGGACGGGCGTGTGGGGCTACGCCCCGGCTTGCTGCCGCAGGTTGCACGAAAGCGTGCCGTCCTCGACGCTGGCGGTTCGTCGCCTGTACGTCACGAAGGACGGTTCACCGACACGCCGCCCGGCCTTGCAATGGAGCTTCCACGCCACGCCTCACGCAAAGGGCCGCAAGCAGCAGTAGGGACGCTTTCACCTTGTCGCTGGGCATTGTCCTTGCCCGTGTCAGGGCGCAGGCCGGTGAAGCCGTCGCGCGGGGATGCCGAGTCGGCCATGCCTCCATTCGGGAGCGGGCGGCCAGTACGTCCTTGTGTTGTTGTGAATCCTGGCGGTGGCTGGGCTTCATGGCCGCAACCTTCCAGCGAAAACAATTCCCCCTGCGCTGCGCGCATTCCTCGCGGGACAAATTCTTTTCGCTTCCAGGTTCTCCACGGTGTTGCGACCGCTGCGCGGTGCGGCCAGCCCATCCCCCGCCGGACGGATCACAACAAGGACGCACTGGCGCGACCTTGTTCAACCCGAAAGGAGAAATCATCATGGCTAACATCGGCACCTTCACCGCAGAGAAAGACGGCTTCACCGGCCAGCTCCGCACCCTGACCCTCAACTTCAAGGTCAAGCTGGTTCCCAACGACAAGGGCGAGAACGAAAGCGCCCCGGACTTCCGCCTGCAAGCGGCCGGCCACGACTTCGGCGCGGCGTGGAAGAAAACCAGCGAGGCCGGGCGGGATTACCTGTCGGTGGCCATCGACGATCCTTCATTCCCGGCGACGGTCTATGCCCGCCTGATCGAAGGCGAGAATGACACGCACGACCTCATCTGGTCGCGCAGCAAGCCCAAGGCGGCCTGACGGCCGCCCACCGCGCCCCGCCCATTGCGGCGGGGCGCGGTGCTGCTGATCGCAGCATCGCACGCACAGGGTTTCGGCAGTTGCCCCATGTCCCGCATGTCCAAGGCCAGCATTGCATTGGTGATGGTCGAATGGCTCGAAGCCCGTGGCAGTAGGAACAGCATGGCGTGTCGGCGCATTGCGCCGCCGGGCTTTCGGGCTGCGCCCCATGCCGCCAATGGCGTCATGTCCATTCGGCTTCAATCCCTCACGCCTTCGCGCCTGGCGGCGCTGCGCGCTCCGCTTGCGGGCATTCAGACGCGCTAGGGCGCGTCGCGCTCTTTCAGCACGGCCTCGAACTCCTGGCGCACCCGCGCCAGCAGTTCGTCGGCCTTGTGCGTGTCGTCGCCGGCGTAGGCCAGCGTCAACAGCGTCAGCGGATGCACTTCCATGACCTCGCACAGCTCGGTCAGCTTGTGCAGGGTCGGACTTTTCAAGTCGCGCTCCAGCGTACTCATATAGGTGCGGCTGGACACGTCGGAGAACGCTTCCTGGCTCAAGCCTCGCGCCTTCCTGACTGTCCGTATTGCCGTTGCCAATGAGTGTTTCGCTGTCACTAACTTGGTTTCCCCATAAAAACCAAGATGACAGCCCATTGCGCCCTATAGGGCTACAATCTATAGTGTTCATTCATGGCTGAAAGGCCCGCTTTCGTGCTTTTACGGAAATCCGCAGATGCGGATTCCGACAGAACCGGGGAATCGCATCCGTGTCTTTCCGGCTTCCGACAATTCCGCTTCGGCGCTTCTGTTCTTCTACGGATGCGATGGCTTGCACATCGGTGCTTCCACACGAATGCACGGATGCGTTTCGGCAGTTCTGCGCTTCGGCACCAAAGCGCATTCGCGCATCGTCGGTTTCGTGGAGAAGCTGCCCATGACCCTGCCGCTTGTCACCGCTGATGAACGCGCCCGGCTGCTGGCCCACGGCGCGGCGCTCGCCGCTGGTCAGCGGCTCGACCCGCTGCCCGTGGTGCGCTTGTTCACCCCGGACGCGCATGTGACCTGGCTGCTGGTGTCGCTCGACCCGGCGGATGGCGACACGGCCTACGGCCTGATCGACCTCGGTATCGGTATGCCTGAGCTCGGGATGGTCAAGCTGTCCGACCTGGCGGGCATCGTCGGGCCGCGCAAGCTGCCGGTGCGGCGGGATCGGTATTTCCAGGCGGTGCGCCCGTTATCGGAGTACGTCCGGCTGGCGCAGGAGAACGGCGCGATCACGGACTGATGAAAACCAGCGCGGCCTAGCCAGCCGGGGCGCATCGTGACTATTTCAATCTTGATCAAGACCGTGCAGGTCTGAATCCGCATTCTTGCACCGAAGTGGTGCGATCCTGTTGAAAACAGTCCTGATCTTGGGCGCGGGCTGCGGCACGGTGTTCGGTGCTGCGCGTCATTTTCCTGAAGGCGTAGCCGTCGCATTCAGACGATTTCCGCAACACGCAGAGCCAAATGGTCTTGACACCGACAGTTACAGCCTAACCAATTTTGATGACGACCTGATGGCATTTCGATAGTTCCCGCATCGCGGAAATCGTGGCGACGCATCCCAAACAGAGGGAGGTTTCGCCATGACTGATCGCAGCGCCGAACACTGGTATCCGACAGCGGCCTATCTCTACGTTCTGCACCTTGACGGCCCTGCGCTGGCGTGGGAATACCTGCGCCGAAATCCCGACTACCGCCGCGACTGGCTGCGCCGCCGCCGCCGGCCGGACACGGCGCAGGCGTGGGGCCTGCGCCTGCTGGAAGACCCAGCCCTGGATGCGCGCGACGCGCATCCGGCCTGGTTTCCCGATCACGATGCCGTCGTGCAGGTTTACCCGGACGATGACCCGCCACCCGAAGCCCATGCCTTCGAGTTCTGGCGCGTCCCTGGCCGCAAGCAACTGATCCACGACGGCAAGCGCCTGGTGCTGGTGTCGCATTGGCCCGGCTGCTGCCTGCGGCTCGCGCTCGCGCCGGGCCTGGAAGACGGCATGGCCTACCTCTACGCCACCCGCGCCTGCGCCACGCCCTGCGCGCGCTATCGCACGCTCGCGTCCGAGCTGGACGCATTGGCCGTGGCCACGGTTGCCACGCCTGCGGCGGCGGCCCGTTCCAGGCCCACGACGGCCGCGGTGCTGGAACTGCACACCTTGCAGACGCTCGACGCGACCCTGGCGGGCGCGTCATTGCGCGAAGTGGCCGAAGGGCTGTTCGGCGCCGATGCCGTCGCCGCCGACTGGCACAAGGACAGCGCCTTACGTGCCCGCGTGCGGCGGCTGGTACGTCGTGGCGATGCGCTGATGCGTGGCGGCTATCGCCGCCTGGCACAGCTTCCGCCGCCGTTGCAGTAGGGGGGGACGTTTCGCGTCCCCCGTAGATCGTCCCTTAGCAAGCAGCCTCGCTTTCTTGAAAGTGCCTCTAACCGGCCGCGTGGTGTGGCCGGGCTTGATGGAGGTACATCCCATGCGACCCGCTCCCTTGCGGCCTGCCGCCGCTGCTGTCGCTGCGCCTGCGCAGCCCCAACGCTACCTGACCAACGACGAAGCCGCCGAGTACCTGCGCCTGTCGCCACGCACGCTGGAGAAACAGCGCGTGATCGGCGGCGGCCCGAAGTTCCGCAAGTTCGGCCGCCGCGTCATGTACGCGGTGTCCGACCTCGATGCCTGGGCCGACCAGCGCAGCTACGAGGCGACTTCCGACCCGGAATATGCCGAACGCCACGCGGGCGATTACCGTGATGGCCGCTGATCGCTGGCGCGTGGGTGGCCGTCGCCATGTCCAGCCCGCCAGGGCAAGCCTTGCAGCGCGAACAGCTCGACCTGTTCCGCGCGCTGCCGGGCGACATGGCACCCCGCGACAGCCAGGACTTGATGGCCTTTCCGTTCTTCTCGCTGGCGAAGTCGCGGCGTACCGCGCCGATCGACTTCCGCGCCGGCGGCATCACCATCCGCGTGGAGGGTACGCAGGAGCACGGCATCGCAACGATATGGGATGCCGACCTGCTGATTTGGGCCGCCTCGCAGATCGTGGAGGCGCGCGACGCGGGCTTGCGCCCGTCGCGCTGGATACGCGCCACTCCCTACGAGATCCTGCGCTTCATCGGGCGCGGCACGTCTCTCAACGACTACCTGCGCCTGAAAGCCGCGCTCGACCGGCTGCAATCGACCACGGTGGCCACGTCCATCCGCGAAACCACGGGAAGGCGATTGCATCGCTTCTCGTGGATCAACGAGTGGAAGGAACTGGCCGATGCCAGCGGCGTGCCGCTGGGCATCGAACTGATCCTGCCGGACTGGTTCTATGCGGGCGTGCTCGATGCCGCCTTGGTGCTGACCATCGACCCAGCCTATTTCCGCTTGAAGGGCGGGATCGAGCGCTGGCTGTACCGCCTGGTGCGCAAGCACGGCGGCAAGCAGCCGGGCGGCTGGCAATTCGACTTCCGGCACCTGCACCGCAAGTCGGGCAGCGCTGCGCGCTTCTCCGACTTCGCTTACGACCTGCGCGTCCTGGTGGCGCGGCAGTCGCTGCCCGGCTACGTCCTGGGCATCGAGCGAATGCCGGACGACGGACAAGAACTGCTGACCTTCCGGCCCGTGCTGCACACGGCACGGGGATAACTCGTGGAAAAGGTGTGGACGGCCTCGTGCTATCAGGAGTACCGGGTATCGTGCTATCGGGAGTACGCCTATCGTGCTATCAGGAGTACGAAAACGCCGGAAAGCCAATAACGGCGCGGGTTTGCGGCCCCTCTAACTTCCCTAACAAGAAATACATAACTTTTAGTAGAAGCGCGCCGTTTCGGTGGACAACCGAGAAACGGCACGGCGAACAGCGTTTTGCACGGCAGGTAAAGCCCGGCTTTCCAGCAGGGAGGGCCGCGCCATGATCCTCGCTCTGCTCAACCAGAAAGGCGGTGTCGGCAAGACCACGCTCGCCACGCACATCGCGGGCGAACTGGCGATGCGCGGCCAGCATGTCGTCCTGCTCGATGCCGACCCGCAGGGTTCATCCCTGGACTGGACGCAGCGCAGAAGCCAGCAAGGCTTGCCACGGCTGTTCAGCGCCGTGGGCCTCGCACGCGAAACGCTGCATCAGGAAGCGCCAGAACTCGCCAGGCGGGCCGATCACGTCATCATCGACGGGCCGCCGCGCATCGCCGCCTTGGCGCGCTCCGCGCTGCTGGCGGCCGAGCGCGTGCTGATCCCGGTGCAGCCCAGCCCCTACGACCTCTGGGCCAGCTCGGAAATGGTTTCGCTGATCCGCGAGGCGCAGGTGTTCCGGCCGCTGCTCCGCGCGGCCTTCGTCATCAACCGGCGCGTCAGCACCACCATCATCGGGCGCGAGGCGCGGCAATCGCTCGCCGAACAGCCGCTGCCCGCGCTGCGCTCGGAGGTGCATCAGCGCATCGTCTTCGCCGACAGCGTGGCCGCTGGCCGGCTCGCACGCGAGACAGCGCCCGACAGTGCCGCCGCCCGCGAAATCACCGCCCTGGTGGACGAACTGCTGCGGTGGCCGACATGACAGCGCAGCAGCCACCCAACAGCAAACGCACGGGCAAGCGCGTCGGCATCGGCGCACGTCCGCCCGCGAATCCGCACGCCGAGGCGTGGATTCGTCAGGGCGATGCCGACGCGCTGGGCAAAGGCGACCTCTACACGGCCCGCCTCACGCTCGACATCACGCCCGCCATGCGGGCGCGCATCAAGGTGTCGGCCTTCACGCAAGGCGTGACCGTGGCCGACCTGCTGCGCGGCCTGCTGGAGCGGGAGTTTCCGCCGGAGAACACACCATGAACGCATTCGCTTGGCCTGCCGCGAACGCGGCACCGGCTGCGCCGCTGCCTGCGCTTTCGGCACTCGCCGGACAGGCCGGCAATGTGCCGCTGACGCGCGTTTCGCTGGCCTACCTCGAACATCGCTTCAAGCTCTACCTGCGCTTCGGCGAACCGGCGCGCACGCTTCAGCTCGACCGCTGGCGGCGCTGCGCGGTGTTCCTGCCGGGCGCGATGCTCTGCCGCATCCGCTGGCAGGCCAACGACTACGGCACGATCCGCTGGCAACTCATGGTGATGCAGGCTTGCACACCGCTGGACGCGGCGCAGCGCATCCCCGGTGTTCAGCCGGGCGCGCGCTTGCTCCTACACACCGAAGGCGATGCCAACGTGCGCGCCGTGCTGGAGCGCATCGACGGCATCGAGGCGCTGGGCATCGCTGCCATCGACGTGTCGCCGGCGTACTGGCGCACGCTGGGCAACCGTCTTGCGGCTCGCCTTGCGCTGCCCGAATACACCACCGAGCGGCATACCGCCTGGCTGGCCGGGAAGGTGCTGCCATGACCGCCCCGACCACCACACCCAACGCGCCCGACGTGGCGCCGCGTCCTCGCTCACGCCTGCGCGCTCGCATCGTGCTGGCGACACTGGCCGCCATCGGCTTCGCTGCGCTGGCCTGGGCGGCTTTCGTGTCGCCGCTGCCGCGTCTGACCTACAACCCGTCCGACAGCGTGGCGGTCGGCTGGTATCGCATTGACCCGTTCGACCCGCGCACCGCCTCGCTGCCACGTCCGTTGTCCGTGGACAGCATCGTGCTGGTGCCGCTTCCGGCCACGGCTGCCGCGCTCGCTGCGCAGCGCGGCTACCTGCCGACGCGCGTTCCGCTGCTCAAACGTGTGGGCGCGGTCGCGCCGCAACACGTCTGCATCGTCGCCGGTCAGGTACGCATCGACGGCGTGCCTTCGGCCGCCGTACTGCCCGCCGACCGGCTGGGCCGGGCGCTGCCGTCCTTGCAGCTTTGCCGCCGCCTTGAACCGGGCGAACTGCTCCTGTTGAGCGTGACGAATCCAGCATCGTTCGACAGCCGCTATTTCGGCCCGGTCAGCGCATCCGCCGTGATCGGCGTTGCGCATCCGGTGTGGCCGGAGATACGCCCATGATGGCCGCCGATTCGCTGCGCTCTGACGTGCCATCGGGCATGTCGTTCTGCTGGCTGCTTCAGTGTCGCTGCGCCTGTCGTGCCGGTGCATTCGCACCGCACGTCGCGCAGCATCCGGCGCAGCCGTCCAACGTTCAGGCGTCTTGCCTCGAACGCGCCCGGCCTGCGGCCATTGGCGCTTTCGCCGGCGCGCTGTCTGTTCACGCAGCAGCGCCGCCGGGCCGCCGTTGCCTGGAGCGACAGCGAAGGGCAAAGGCGGAAGGCAAGACAAAAGGACGCGGCACCTGGCCGCGTCGAAAGCCAGTCAGCACATGGGGGGAACGCGGCACGGAGCGGCTTCGCCACCGTGCCGCGTTTGGCGCGAGGGTCGCGCCAATGCTGGCATGTCCGCGTGCTTCGCACGACAGGACACGCCCAAGCTTGCGGGGAGCGCAGCCATGACCGACAGCCGCGACGACGACTTTCGCGTGCGCCCCAGCGCCCCGAAGAACCGGGGCAAGGGCCAGGGGCAGAGCTTCGTTTCCAAGGTGCTCAAGCAGGCCGGCAAAGCCAGCAGCGGCAAGTCGGCAGTACGCCGTCCTGGCGCGGCTGGCACCGGCCAGCGGCCCGGCTCTCGGCTCGGACGTGGCCACACGGCGGCGCGCTTCGCCGGGGCGAAGCTAATGCCCATGTCGCGGCGCGTGACCATCAAGACCTTGCTGGTCAATCACCAGCGGGCCAGCCCGCAATCGCTCGCCAAGCACCTGCGCTACATCGAGCGCGACGGCGCGGGTCGCGATGGCGAACCGGGCCGGGGCTACGGGCCACAGGCCGACGAAGCCGATCTGGACGCCTTCAAGGAACGCTGCGCCGACGACCGGCACCATTTCCGCTTCATCGTCTCGCCCGAGGACGGGGCCGAGCTGGACGACCTGCGCACCTACACCCGGCATCTGGTGAGCCGCATGGAAGCCGACCTGGGCACGCGGCTGGATTGGGTGGCGGTGGATCACTGGAACACCGACAACCCGCACACCCACCTGATCGTGCGCGGGCGCGACGACACCGGCAAAGACCTCATCATCGCGGGTGACTACATCGCCCACGGCTTCCGCCATCGCGCCGCCGAGCTGGCGACCGAGTGGCTGGGGCCGCGCACCGAACTGGAGATTCAGCAGACCTTGAGGCGCGAGGTGGAACAGGAGCGGTGGACGAGCCTGGATCGCACCTTGCAGCGCGAGACCGGCGAGGATGGCCGGGTGCATGTCGAACGGCTCAACGAGCCGAGGTTGCAACGCCAGCGCCTGCTGCTGATCGGCCGCCTGCAACGCTTGCAGCGCCTGGGCCTAGCCGACGAGGTGCAGCCCGGCACCTGGGCCATTCATGCCGATGCCGAGAAGACCTTGCGTGCCCTGGGTGAGCGTGGCGACATCATCCGAACGATGCAGCGGGCCATGAGCGGCCAGCCGCGTGAGCTGGCGGTGTTCGAGCCGGGCGACGATGGTCGCAGCCTCATCGGCCGCGTGGCCGCGAAGGGGCTTGCCGATGAGTTGCACGACCGAGGCTATCTGATCATCGACGGCACGGACGGTAAGGCCCACTACGTTGCACTGAACGCCCGCGACGAACTGGCGAACTATCCCACGGGCGCTGTGGTAGAGGTGAAGGGTTCGACTGAGGTGCGCACGGCCGACAAGAACATCGCCTCGCTGGCGAGCGATGGCCTGTACCGCACCGATCATCACCTGGTAATCGAGCAGGGCCGGGCTACGCCCGGACGCGACCCGCAGGAAGTCGTCGCCGCTCATGTCCGGCGGCTGGAAGCCCTGCGCCGGGCTTGCATCGTGGAGCGCGTGGCCGAAGGGCTATGGAAGGTACCGGACGACCTGGCCGAGCGTGGCCGCCAATACGACGCGCAACGGCTGGGCGATGTAGCCGTAGAGCTGAAATCACACCTTCCTATTGAACGGCAGGCCCGCGTCATCGGCGCGACTTGGCTTGACCAGCAACTGATCGGCGGTGGCCGTGGGCTGGGCAACTTGGGCTTTGGCGGTGATACCAAGCAGGCCATACAGCAGCGAGCCGATTTCCTCGAAGAACAGGGGCTGGCACAGCGCCGCGGGCAGCGCGTCATCCTCGCGCGCAACCTGCTGGGCACGCTACGCAATCGGGAACTAGTGCAGGCCGCGAAAGACATTGCGGCGGAAACCGGCCTAGAGCATCGCCCGGTGGCCGACGGGCAGCGCGTAGCCGGTATCTACCGGCGTTCCATTATGCTCGCCAGCGGGCGCTACGCGATGCTCGATGACGGCATGGGGTTCAGCCTTGTGCCGTGGCGGCCGGTAATTGAGCCGCGACTGGGACAACAGCTTGCCGCAAAGGTTATCGGCGGAAGTGCCTCTTGGGAACTTGGACGAAAGCCCAGTATCGGTATCAGTTAGATATCAAGGGAAGCTGAGTACCAGGCGCAGTCTGCTTGGCTGCTGTGATTCTTCTTAGAGATTCAATCAATGCCATAAACTCCTTGGATTGCCTCAGTGCTTCGCCTCCCGCAGTTTGCAGGTCCAAGACATCCGTAGCCTCGATCGTGAAGGCTGTGGGCACGCGCAGCAGCGAATGCCGGATCTTGTCGTCCGGCACGTCGTTCAGACTTACGCTTACTACGTAGATTTCTGCGTCGGCCGCAAAGGGGCTGTCCGCTTGGCCACGGGTGCGGACAATCTCGGAACGCCAGTGTTGCAGGTCGTCGTTAAGCATGGCCAGCGTCACCTGGGTCTCGCGAGCGCCGGCACCGAAGATCAGCGACTCAAGTACTTGCGTCGTGCTGGGAACTCGGTCGCTACTGTCCACTCTCTCGCTCAGTCCTCGTTCGGAGTTCACCGTCACCAACACGAGTCGGCGCAAGCTTCCGGGCTTGACCTCCGAGAAATTGGCGCTCATTGAGCCCGAAGCTACTAGCCGGTCTAGCATCAGACGTACGCCGAGGTTGTCGGAGACACCACCGTCCACGAGGTGGATATAGGGCCGATCGTGCGCATTGAGGTAGCTGTCTATGCCGCTTTGCAGGATGCGTGATCTGTAATTTTGCCCTCTGACAGGCAAAGATCGGAGAGGCGGCGGACAGGTATTGGCGTTGTTTCGCACCGTTACGGGCGACAGCACCAGCGGTACTGCCGACGAGGCCGCCACCGCGAAAGACAGCGGCGTTGCATCGAGGTCGGAACAGATTAGCCGGAATTGCTCGGTGGTGAAATCGAAAGGGGCACCGGTCGTGAGGTCGGTTGCCGTGATCATCAGTTCGGGCGCGCCCGGTCGTCGGCGCACGTCACCAAAGGTGCGGCCTTCAAAAAGTTCGTCCAAGCGTTGAGCCAGGATCTGGCTGCGCCCAAACCAAGGTGAAGTTAGTCTATAAAGACGCTCAGGCCACAGAGCTTCACGTATGAGTCGCCCCTCAAAAGGCACAAGCAGAAAATCCGGCTCGAAACGAGTCAGCGTGGCATCGCCGAAGGCCGCGAAGTGCGCGGCAAGGATGCTGCCCCCCGACACTCCGCTGACCAGGAACACCTGATCCAACAGAGTGGTCTCCTGGCCCTCTAGCGCGAAGCGTGTGGCCTTGAGTTCGCGCAGCACGCCCAGGCCGAAGGCCGCCGCCCGAGCGCCCCCGCCTGACAGTGTCACCGCTACAACCACCGGTTGGTTGACCTCCGACGGCCTGATGCGTTGGTCGTTCTCGGCGAGAGACATTAAGGCGGCGTCGGAAAGTGTCGGGTTGATCCAAGGACGGTAAGTGGAACACCCTGTCAGAACTACCGTTGCCAGCACACCGGCCAAACTCCATCGTGTGAATTTACACACCTCCAGGCGCTTTACCTCTGCAAGCAGCACCACGCAGCGTTTCGAATAGACAAGAACGAGAAACGCCGGCAATTTTGCGACGAAGCAGAGCCACTCCAGAATGCTGCAGACGTTACAAGAACGGCACCCTACGAATCCCCTTGATGAGGCTCCTCGCGATCCGCGCGAAGTTATGGAATAGCAGCTATTCACGAGCCAGCACTTCTCCAAGCGCTATTGATCCGTTCAAGGCAGGTGGTGATTGCAGACTTTGCATGCCCGAGCAGTGTGTAGGAGCCTTTGAAATCCGCGAGAGCGTTGCCGTGCTCGAAGCAGCTAGCAGCAGCCACCCGACGATCTGTTTGTTCATCTACTGCCTCAAACTCCAAACTAGCTCCCCCAGTTGTCACTGGTCCAACAAGCAACGTCGTTAGGGTGTTGACTGCTCTATTGGGCGTCTCAATGGTCGTAATTGCCACACGCACACGTATGCGGCCTGACGATGCGGGAGCTTCGGACTTAGTTTGGAGATGTCGCAGTTCACTGTTGACGTGATCGAGAAGCTCTCGCACTTGCTCAGCTTCAAGCCCACCTATGCGTCCAGTTGCCGTCACTACCTGAGCATCCTCGACTAATATTTCCCGGTAACGACTGGGTTCAAAGCCTGGCGCCTTGAAGAGCAGAACATTTTCGTACTTCGTTTTTCCCAATACATCGTAATCACCAAGAAACCCTGATCGAGTCATTCCGTTTGAAGCACAGCCAGATAAGGTTGCCGTGAGGCCTGCCAGCAGCACAAAATGGATTAATGAAATAGGGCGTTTCATATATATTTTCATTTATCCCATTTTCAGACAGACGATGCCAGCAACAACCAGCGCAATTCCAACCCAACGTATCAAGGAGGCGGTATCGCCGAACACATACACGCCCACGAAAAACGCGCCCAGCGAACCGATGCCGGTCCAGACCGCATAAGCTGTTCCTATGGGGATCTGTTTAAGAGATAACCATAGGAAAAAGCCGCTGGCTGCCATACAGGCAACTGCAATCGCCGGCCCCACGTAGCGCATCGCTGCATTGGCCGCACCCATCTTGAGGCCTAGTGGCCAACCGATTTCGAACAGGCCGGCAATCAGTAGAACCAACCATGGATTCCATGACAACGGGTTCATATATTTCTCCAAATCTATTCAGTGAAAATTGATTATCAAAGCATCAAAGCATCAAAGAATAGGCAGTAGGCGGTCAATTCGCTCTGCTTCTGATTTCTTCTTAAACTCTCTGATGGCGAGAATCTGTCTCCCCGATCTCTCCGGCCACGAGAGAGATCGGGGGAAGCGTGTGGACAGTTACGCTGAGGGATCAGACCGGTTGCACTGGTTGTTGTACCGCCTCGTGACTCCGTTTGCTGCCCGGCCACTTCATTCCGAACAGCACCTCGTAGAGCAACGGAATCAGGCCAAGCGTCACGAGCGTGCCAAGTGCGAGACCACCGATCATGCCGATGGCCATGCCCTTCCACAGCGGCCCCGCAAACAACATCAGGGGCACGAGACCCGCGATACAGGTCACCTTGGTCATCACGATTGGACGCAGCCGCTGCATCGCAGCTCCCACCAGGGCTTCATGTCGGGCGAGACCTTCCGAGAGGCCGTGTTCAATTTGTTCGAGCAGAAGAACGGCGTTGTTGACGATGATTCCGAACAGCGCAAGCACCCCGAATGTCGCCATGAAGCTGAAAGGAGTGCCTGTTGCCTTCAGTGCAATCACGACCCCAATCAACGTGAAGGGAATCGTTGCGAGAATCACGATCAGCTTGCGGAAGGAGTTGAACTGCCAGATGAATAGCAGCAACATCGCCAGAAGAGCGAACGGCATGTAGTGCGTGAGCGATGCATTCGATTCAGCCGATTCCTCAATTTCTCCACCAAGCTCTATGGCATAGCCTGCAGGTAGTTCAATTGCGGCGATCCGAGGTGCGAGGTGATCCACGATCTCTTGCGCGGTGTATGCGGTGTTCTGCCCCTGAACTGTGACTGTACGAATGAGATTGCGGCGCTGGATCACAGACGGCTCGCTAGCGAGCGTGACATCGGCCACTTGCGCCAGGGAAACCGGCTGGCCACCCGACGCTGGATAGATGGTCGTCGAACCAACGTCCGCAGTGCTGCGCCGATCATTGGACGTCCCGCGCATCACGATTGGCACGCTGGTATCGCCATCTCGGATCACAGAGATCGACTGGCCGATGTAGCGGGTGCCAAGCCAGGCAGCTATGTCGTCGGTGGTGACGCCAGCACGTCGCGCACGATCTTGATCGACCCGAACATCGAGACGGCCGACACGGGTATCCCAGTTGTTCTTGATGTTGGCCGTACCTGGCAGCTCCCGTAGCGCGGACTCAATTTTCGCCGCCGCATTCATCAGCACCTCATGATCCGGCCCACTGACCCGGTAGACGGCTGTGCCGGCTTCGGTAGTGCCTAGCGAGAACCGCTGAGGCTCTGCGCGTACATCTCCATGATGCTGCGCGAAGTAAGCCCGAGTTCGGGCAATCACGACGTCAATGTTGGTGCCTGCCTTGACCGTCACGACAAAGTACGCGATGTTCGATGCTGGCAATGGGGGATTGAGCCCAAGGATGAAGCGCGGCCCACCGTCAGCGACGTAGCCAATGTGATCCGTGATTTCGGGGTTGATTTCTTGATCACCGAGCCAGCCGCTCACTTCCTTCACTTTGGCAAGAGTGAGCCGTGAATCCGTTCCAGGGGCGAGCTGCACCGGTATTTGGAATTGAACTCGGTCGGACTTCGGCAAGAAGTCGTATGGCAGTGTCGTGAATCCGTACAGAGCTACGGCCAATGCACCCGTCATCACACCAACGTAGATCGCCTTGTGGTCAAGCACCCACTCAAGCAACTTGCGATAGCCGCGATAGAAGCGTGTGTTGTAGGTTTGCGCGTCATTCGCCGGTTGATGATGCACTTTGGTGAAGTGGTAGCACAGCAGTGGAGTGACGGTCAGACACAACAGCCAAGATCCGAGTAACGTGAGCGCGAGGACAATGACGAGAGAGCGCAGATACTCACTCGTCGCACTCTGGCCGAAGAAGAACGGGGAGAAGGCGATGACGATAACCAATGAGGACGTCAGCAGCGGCAGTGCGAGGGTACGACCCGCTTCGAGACAAGCCTGTTTGCGGTCTTCACCGGCTGCCAAGCGCCGTTCAATGTCTTCGGCAATCACGATGCCGTTGTCTACCAAGAGCCCCAAAGCGATGATGATGGCTGCCATCGAAACACTTTGCAGCTCGATGTTCAGCGCGCGCATCACGATCAGTGCCCCCAGAATGGTAAGCGGCACGATCATCCCGACGATGAATCCTGTGCGCCATCCCAGGAAAAGGACGACGACGCCGAGCACGATGACAATCGTTTCGATCATCACCTGGTTCATCTTGCCCATTTCACGTTTGACGACGTCTGCCTGGAATGTCACATAGGAGAGCTCGAAACCTGCGGGCAGAAGTTTCTCAAGCTCGGCCACACGGGATTTGAGGGCTACGCCGAATTGCTCCACGTTCTGGCCCGAGGTCATGGACACTGCCATCACTACGGCAGGCTGGCCCTTATAGACTGCAGCAGACTCGGGAGGATCTGCAGGTTGTACCTGCACGCGCGCAAGCTCTCCCAGTGAGATTGAAGGAGCAGGCGAAGCACCGCGCGCACCCTGAGCTTGCGCCATCATGATCGGCAACGCGCGCAGCGAAGCGGCGTCGCGAACCTCTCCACTAACAGCCAGCGAAGCGTTGATGCCACCGATGGCGATTTGCCCGCCTGAAAGCACGACGTTTTGTTTAACGAGTTGATCGATCACCCCTTGTGGGGTCAATCCAAGCTGGGCTAGTTTTGGTCGATCAAATTCGAGATAGACGCGCTCTTCCTGCAAGCCGTAGAAGCTGATGCGATCAACGCCGGGAAGCGCGTATAGGCGATCGCGCATCTCTTTCAACGACACACGCATTTCGCCCATGGAGTAGCCCGGCGCGGTCACCGCAATGGAGGCCACGGCAACACGGCCGAAGTCGTCGTTGACAAATGGCCCCAACGTACCCTGTGGAAGCAGAGGCTGAGCATCGGCAACCTTCGCGCGAACGCGCTGCCATATGGGGGCTAGGTCGGTGTACCGCTCCCAGATCGTGACCTGTATGACGGCCCCGCCCGCGCGAACGGTTGTGGTTACACGCTTGACCTCGGCCAGCTCCCGCAAACGCTCCTCGATCGGACGCGCGATCAACTGCTCAACACGTTCGGCTGGCATGCCAGGGTTCAGAACGGCAACAACCGCATCTCGAATCGTGACCGATGGCTCTTCCTGCGAAGGGAAATTGAGAAACGTGGCAATGCCGGCAACAAGAATGATGACCGCGGCAAGGTAGGTGAGTCTGCTGGCGCGCAGCGCCATTTCTGTGATCTTCATAGCGAAGTCTTCCTGTAGCGGGTCAGCGTCCGGCCAATTGGGTCGTGGCCTTGAGTGGGGTGACTTGTTGCTCGTTCGTCAGCCAACTCGCGCCAGCCGCGACTACCATCTCGCCGCGCTTCAGGCCGCCCACAACGCGAACGTTGTCGCCGCCTGGCTCGCTCTGGAATTGCACTTCCCGGCGGTGCACCTTCTTTCCGGTCACGTCATATACAAACACTGCGGCTTGTCCTGCTTTCTCACTGAGCACCAGTGCCGAATAGGGAAGCATCAGACGATCTGGTGAGGCATCCTTCGCTTCCGGTGCCTTCAGCAATACTTGAACGGCAGACCCGGGTCGAAGACTGCGCGCAAGAGTAGCATCTTGAGGAACGAGCACGACAGGTAAAAGTGAGCCATTTTCAGCACGCAAGCCGATGCGTTGTACCGAAGCACGAACGGGACTTGCTGACTCGCTCAGGCGCAGTTCGGCGACCTGCCCAATTTTGATATTTGCCGCCTGGGTCGTCGATGCAGTCGCAAGGACTTCTACGCCGCTGCGTAGTCCATCCACTTGAAGCACCGGCGCTCCGGCTGCAATATCTGTGAACGGCAGAGCGAGTTTCTCCGCGACGACGCCGTCGAATGGCGCATGAATGGCGGCCCCCCTTCGCGCACGCTCGGCAAGGCCGAATGCGGCCTTTGCATTGCGCACCTGGCCTTCAGCTGCAACCAACTGTGCTTTCACACTCTCGAATGCAGCCGGGGAGATTACGTTGCCCTCAAGCAGCCCCCTTTGCTGCGTTGTCTGCACGATTCTGTCTGCCAATGCGGCTTCCGCAGCAGCGAGTGTCGCCCGAGCCTGTTCTAGGCGGAGTTGCTCGGGCTGAACATCCAACTCAGCCAGAAGCTGTCCGCGAGAGAAGCGATCTCCCACGTCCACATGAAGCTTGCTGATACGCCCGCCAGTCTCGAACCCCAAGGTACTCCGCTCACTGGAGCGAGCTAGACCACTCAATTCAATGCGATTGGCCACAGAACCTACATCCCCCACCGTGAGCAGCTTGACCGCTCGCGGTGGATCGGAAGCAGGCTCCTTCTGACTACCACAGCCGGCAAGCGATGCGAGCAGAACAAACGCGAGGCCGACTTTCTGCATTTGCCAGGACTGGGATTTAAAGGGAGTGCAAGACACGGGAAGGCCTTTCATCAGCGTTTATCAATAGGGGTGAGTTCCAGTTCGCCGCGGGCGAGCGCCTGGAGGGTGTGCATGAGTCGAGAAAGGTCTTCGGCAGCAAACGTCGGAAAACCCATCATTTCGGCGAGGAAGACTCCGTCCAAGGCAAATAGAACGATTCCGGCGATATCGGTGCCGCGTGGAGATTTGCTCGCGTTCTCGTACTGCCTGCGGTACCAGCCGCGCACAGGCTCAAGCAGCGTGGGGTCTTCAGCCACGGCCGCCAGCAATGCAGCGCTCATCTTTTGCATCCCGCCGTCAGGCATAGCCGAGACCTGGCTGGATAGCCAAGGGTCTGGATCGCCGACGAATGGCAGCTCTCGCTCTTCCTGCCCGCCATCAAACGCCGAGACCTGGTCATCAATCATCGTGAGGAGCAGATCGCGCTTGGTCTTGAAGTGGTACAGGAACGCACCTTTGCTCATTCCTGCCCGTGCAGCGACCGCGTCAAGCGTTAGGTGCCCGGCACCTCCCTCCATGACTACGTCACGCGCAGCTTGAAGGATGCGCTCCCGTGTTTGTTGCGCTTTCTTAGAGATGGAGGGGGCTTCAGCGCCGTTGTCCGCCGAATGCGACTCCTCTGGGCTTGATTTCATACGAGTTGCCATGGTGAAACTCCAAAGATGCTTGATTTTTGAACCGTCTGGACGGTATAATACACGCCATGAACTATGCCCGTCAAGACGGCCTCCTCAATTCACAACCTAGTGGCTCAACATGTCCGATCCCTACGCCCGCCGCGGCCTTACTGCTGTTGCATTCCTATCGATCACGCTTCTCGCCGCGTGCAGCCACTCGCCTCACAGGGTGGAGACATCACGCGTTGAGGTTCCGGCCAAATTCATGAACGAAGCGGGTCTGGCTGTGCAGCAGGTGCCAGCACAAGCACTCCCGGCCGAGTGGTGGACGGCGTACGGTGATCCGCTGATTGACGCGCTGGTGCGCAACGCGCTGGAGCACAACACCGATCTCGCTATTGCAAGAGCGCGGATTGATGAAGCTGTGGCGATCACCCGACGTACACGCGCTTCAATGTTCCCTAGCTTGGCGCTCACGCCCCAAGCAACGCGCGCGCGCGACTTTTCTTTGGCACCGACCATCAGCAGCGATGCCAGGCTTCCGCTGTCGGCTTCATGGGAAGTTGATCTAGCGGGCCGCCTCTCGCATGCCGCTGATGGCGCACGGATGGACGCAGTTGCTGTCGAACAGAACTGGTTCGCGACACGTTGGCAGATCGCCTTTGAGACAGTGTCCGCTGCACTGCAGCAGCGGCAGGCGGCAGAGCTGGAAGATCTGGCAAAAGAGCGACTTCAAGTCGCCGAGCGCCTTGAGCGTCTGACAGAGCAGAAGTTCAAGGCAGGTCAAGCTACGGGCTTTGACATTGAACGCACGCGTTCCGAGGTCATCGCCCTCCGGGTGGAGCAAGAGCAGTTGCGACGCGTACGCGGCGAAGCAACGCATGCCTTGGATGTGCTCGTTGGCCGGATTCCGGGGGCGCTTGGCAGCGGTCCTGCGCTTGCCTCTCTCACCATGCCCGATTGGACTCCCAGAAGCGTGCCAGGCGAATTGCTGCAGCAGCGCCCCGACGTCAGAGCCGCGCAGGCGCGTCTTGCAGCGGCGACGGCGCGATGGAACGCAGCAGAAGGCGAGCGGCTCCCCAAACTTGTGCTCGATTTGAGTGGTGGGCGCCAACGCTTCGAGAACAACGGAACACGTGTGGCAGGGAACATTTTCTCTCTGGGCTTGGGTGTGACGCTTCCGATCTTTGACGGTGGAGCAATACAAGCGGGAATCGACGAGGGCTCAGCACGCAGTCGCGGCGCACAGGCTGACCTGGAACGCACGGTTTTGCTTGCGCTTCAGGATGTGGAGAACGCTTATCTGGGCTGGCAGACCCAGCGGACTTCTCTGCAGCATCAGGTCGATGGTCTTGTCGTCGCTGATCGACTCCTTGACCGCAGTCGACGCCTCTTTGAGGCGGGACAGGTGGATGCGACCGTTGTTGCAGAAGCGGAGCGTGGCACCTTGTCCCAGCGAGCGGCTCTGGTCCGTGCTCGCGCCGACGCAGCCGTGCAATGGGGTGTTCTCGCTAAAGCGCTTTCTGGTTCGCCAGAGCATGTGAATCTGCAATCTTCACCCTGAGTCCTTGAGTTGGAAGAACGCAGCATGGCAGCGAGTTTTAAATACTGAATAGATCGACGATTAGTAGGGGACGCATGGAAATTCGACATCTACGTTGTTTTATGGCGCTCGCCGAGGAACTTCACTTCGCTCGCGCCGCTGCGAAACTGCATATTGAGCAGTCCCCACTGTCTCGCACGATCAAAGAACTCGAAGAGGAGTTAGGAGCACAGCTCTTTATTCGGAACACGAGAAGCACGCGTTTGACACGAGCTGGGTTGATGCTCATGGAGCACGCACCTCGGGTGTTCGCATCCTTGCAACAGGCGCGGGACTGCGTGAAGGCAGCAAAAAATGGCTTTCATGGACAACTCCGCGTCGCCTTGTCAGACGGCGCAACACTACTGTGCTTACCAGCCCTATTGGCGTTGTGTCGCGAGGAGGAGCCCGAGGTTGAGATTCGCTTTTTTGAGGTGCCACTATCCCAACAAATCAAAGGATTGCACGACGACCTGTATGACGTCGGCTTTGCACAGTCCGACGACGTAGGTGATGGAATCGTCGCACTTCCCGCGTGGACTGACACGCTTATGGTGGCGCTGCCAGCTCGGCATCCGTTGCTGGCTCTTAAGCGAATTCCATTGGATGAACTGCTGCGCTACCCGCTAGTGCTATCTGATCCTCAAGTGTGCGAGGGCCACGCCAAGCACATTGAGCGAGTACTTAGCCGGGCTGAAATGCAGCCTCTAGTTGCCGAGCGGGTTACCACTTTCGACCTGATGATGGCGTTGGTATCTGCCGGTTTTGCACTCGGACTTACAGGGGCTGCACACATTGCAGCCTCCCGAGAGCCAGGAGTCGTGGCGAGGCCGCTTTCGACACGCGTACCACCTTTGACGACCTATCTACTCAGACTTGAAGGCGATCCGTTTGACGAGCTTGCGCGCTTCATTCAGCGAGTACAGGCCATCGAATTGCCAGAGTTTCTCAGGTCAACAAAAAGCCGAAATCCCGATCTTCCGGAGGAATTGATGCCATGAGACTCGCCATCACGCTCGTCGCTGCAATGCTAGTCGCATGCGGTCAATCTGATAAACCGCACAAAGCCACTAGTGCAGAAAAGAAAACCCCGACAGTAGAAGAGCTGGTGGCAGACCCGGAACAGCTCAAGAAGTTGCGCCAGCAATGCAAGACGGATCGGCCTACTTTGGGCGAACTGCTTTGCAACCGGGTAGCGGAGGCAACACGTAAGCGGTTCTACGGTGACGGAAAAACGCCATACACACCGCCCAAAGAATCCCCCAAATTCTGAAATTCAGCAATTCAGCAATTCAGCAATTCAGCAATTCAGCAATTCGCTAGTCTGCCTGAATCTTCTGTTCGGCACGCTGATATTCGCCGGCGCTTACGGAGTCACTCCCTGGCTAGACACAGCGCGAATTCATTCTTTCTTATCGACCTTTCTGCCCCAAACGGTCTTTGACCGGCACTAAGCCAGCACCGATCCTGACGCCTGCGGCACATTTCTAAGCCGCGTTTCCCAAGGGAATCAGCGTAGGAGAGATTGGAGGCGGGGCTATGCAAGGTACGAATGTGCTGTTCGGTCAGATAGCCGTGGTATTCGGCATCGTGATCGCGGGTGTGTGGGGCGCCACACAATGGACGGCAGCAGCCCTTGGCTATCAGGTACGCCTTGGCTCCCCCTGGTTTGATTTCCTCGGCACACCGATCTACCTCCCGTGGAAGCTGTTTGAGTGGTGGTTCTTCTTCGATGCCTACGCGCCACGCGTTTTCGACACGGGCGGTGCCATAGCGGGTGGCAGTGGCTTGCTGGCGGTGGTGGTCGCAGTCTGCATGTCGATCTGGCGCTCTCGTCAATCACGCCTAGTCACGACCTATGGCTCGGCACGCTGGGCAAGTACGGAGGACATTCGCAAAGCCGGCCTTACGCAGCCGATCGGCGTGTTCCTCGGTCAGCACGATGGCAAGTACCTTCGGCATGAAGGCCCGGAACACATCCTCACTTTCGCGCCCACGCGCTCAGGCAAAGGCGTCGGCCTTGTGGTGCCGACGCTGCTTTCTTGGCCTGCATCCGCCGTAGTCCACGACATCAAGGGCGAGAATTGGCAGATCACCGCAGGTTGGCGCTCACGCTACTCACACTGCCTGCTGTTCAATCCGACCGATGCGAAGTCGGCGGCCTACAACCCGCTGCTAGAAGTTCGGCGCGGCGCACATGAAGTGCGTGACGTACAGAACATAGCCGACATTCTGGTCGATCCAGAAGGCGCGCTTGAGAAGCGCAACCATTGGGAGAAGACTTCGCACGCGCTGCTGGTCGGGGCCATCCTGCATGTGCTCTACGCGGGCGAGGACAAGACGCTGCGCGGCGTCGCCAATTTCCTCTCCGATCCGGCCAGCCCCTTCGAGCTGACCTTGCACCGGATGATGACCACACAGCACCTCGTGAACGTGGAAGGTGGTGGCCCGCATCCAGTCGTCGCTTCGGCGGCGCGCGAAGTGCTCAACAAGTCGGACAACGAGCGTTCCGGCGTGTTGAGCACCGCCATGTCGTTCCTGGGCCTCTACCGCGACCCCACGGTGGCCGAAGTCACCTCGCGCTGCGACTGGCGTATCGCCGACCTGATCGCGTCCGAGCATCCGGTGTCGCTTTATCTGGTAGTGCCACCTTCGGATATTTCGCGGACGAAACCGCTCATTCGCCTGATCCTCAACCAGATCGGCCGACGGCTCACCGAATCGCTCGACGGCAGCGACGGCATCGAACGCCGCCACAAGCTGCTGCTGATGCTCGATGAGTTCCCGGCGCTGGGCCGCCTGGACTTCTTCGAGACGGCGCTTGCCTTCATGGCGGGCTACGGAATCCGCAGTTTTCTTATCGCCCAATCGCTCAACCAGATCGACAAAGCCTACGGCCAGAACCATTCGATTCTGGATAACTGCCATGTCCGCGTGACGTTCGCCACCAACGATGAACGCACTGCGAAACGGATCTCCGAAACGCTTGGCACCGCTACCGAACTGCGCGCGCAGCGCAACTATGCCGGGCACAGATTGGCACCGTGGCTGGGGCACCTCATGGTGTCGCGGCAGGAGACGGCCCGCCCGCTACTGACGCCCGGTGAAGTGATGCAGCTTCCGACTGAGGAAGCTGTGGTGATGGTGTCCAGCGTGGCACCGATCAAGGCCAAGAAGCTGCGCTACTACGCCGACGCGAATTTCAAGAACCGCGTTTTACCGCCGCCTGTGCTCGCGGCCGGGCAATACGCGGACGCGCCACCGGCCCGGCCCGACGACTGGAGCGGCCTATCGATCCCAGCCGTGTCAACGGTCCGGGCTGCGGGCCTGTCCGGCGATGGCACAGGCACCGCCGATGACGGCGGCCCACGCCGACAGCCGGAGCTATCCGAAGTCAGCGAATACAGCCCCGAACCGCTGCTCGCCGGCCATGACCTGACTCTGCTCGATGACGACGACGACCTGCCGCTGCCGCTTCCCGGCCAGCTCGACCCGGCCATGCAGCGCACGGCCCGGCTGGCTTCCCTCGACCCCAACGACGGAATCGACTTATGAGCCAATACCGCCTCAATCTGTTCATTCAGCCCGAGCACGCCAAGCGTCTCGAAGAACTGGCCGCCAAGAAAGGCGTGTCCAAGTCGTCCATTGTCGCGGCGGCGCTCGCGTCGTGGCTATCGCCCGATGCTGGCGACCAGCGCGAGGCGGCCATCGCCAAGCGGCTCGATCGCCTGTCGCGGCAGGCCGAGCGCATGGAGCGCGACCAGAACATCCAGATCGAAACACTGGCGCTGTTCATCCGCTACTTCCTGACCGTCAGCACCCCGATTCCCGAAGCCCATCAGGACGCAGCTCGCGCCCAAGGCAAAGCGCGTTTCGAGCAATTCGTGGAGCGGCTCGGCCGCCACCTGCTGCGTGGCCGCAGCCTGGTGCGCGACGTTGTGGAAGAACTGCACCCAGACCCGGCGCGAATGGATGACGCGGAGGCACTGGCTGAAGCGCAGGAGCGTGCCTCATGAGCGCCATTCCGCAAACCCCGCCCGAACTCTCATCCGCCGCAACCTCTCTGGATCGCCGTATCCAGATGCTGCGCACGGCAATGGGGCCAGTCATCGCCGCTGCGCTGGCCGACCCCGACGTGGTGGAAATCATGCTCAACCCCGACCGCACCCTATGGGTGGATCGGTTGTCATCGGGCCGCATGCCGCTGGGCGTGGAGCTGTCCCAAGACGATGGCGAACGCATCATCCGGCTGGTGGCTGCGCACGTCGGCGCAGAGGTGCATCGCGGGCGGCCGCTGCTGACCGCCGAGCTGCCCGAAACCGGCGAGCGGTTCGAGGGCATCTTGCCGCCCGCAGCGCCCGGCCCAGCCTTCGCGCTGCGCAAGCGCGCCGTGAGCATCATCGGGCTGGATCGCTATGTGGCCGACGGCATCTTGACCACAGGCCAGGCCGAGTTCCTGCGCCGCGCCGTGCGTGAGCGCCAGAACATCCTGATCGCCGGGGCGACGAGCAGCGGCAAAACCACACTCGCCAATGCCTTGCTTGCGGAGATCGCCGCCACGGGCGACCGCGTGCTTGTGCTCGAAGACACCATCGAGCTGCAATGCGCAGCCCGCGACCATGTGCCGCTGCGCACCCGCGCTGGCGTCGTGTCTATGACCGAGCTGGTGCGGGCCACGATGCGCCTGCGCCCCGACCGCGTGATCGTCGGCGAGGTACGCGGCGGCGAAGCCCTGGACTTGGTTAAGGTGTGGGGCACCGGCCACCCCGGCGGCATCGCCACCATCCACGCCGGTTCCGCGCTGGGCGCGCTGCTGCGCCTCGAACAGTTGATTCTTGAAGTGGCGGTGAACCCACCGCGTGCGCTGATCGCCGAGGCGGTCAACGTCGTGATCCACATCGCCGGGCGTGGCCGCAAGCGCCGCGTCGAAAGCATCGCCCGTGTCGTCGGTTTCGACGGCACCGGCTATCGCCTGGCGGACGCGCTGGAAACACCGTTTCCCGAGCTGATGCCGGTTCCTCTCGCAGCCGATGCCGCTGCGCCTTCCTCGTCCCTTGACCTACCTGGAGAACTGCCATGACGCAGATGCACGTTCACGCTTTCCGTAATTCCGTAAATCCGGTTTCAACCATCGCACGCCTGCGGCGGCTGGCCGGCCCCGCGCACCACGGCCTGCTGCTGGCCGCAGTCATGCTGATGACGGCGGGCACGGCGAAGGCATCCGGCTCCTCGATGCCGTGGGAAGGCCCGCTGCAATCCATTCTGGAGTCGATTCAGGGGCCGGTGGCACGCATCGTCGCGGTCATCATCATCATCGCCACGGGCCTCGCGCTCGCCTTCGGCGACACGTCGGGCGGCTTTCGCAAGCTGATCCAGATCGTGTTCGGTTTGAGCATCGCGTTCGCCGCGTCCTCGTTCTTCCTGTCGTTCTTCAGCTTCTCCGGCGGGGCTGTCGTATGAGTGGCCCGGATAGCTTCGCGGCCGGCTTCGAGGTGCCGCTACATCGCTCGCTGACCGAGCCGCTCTTGATGGGCGGCGCACCGCGCACGGTGGCGATTGCCAACGGCACGCTAGCCGCTGCCGTCGGGCTGGGCCTGCAACTCTGGATTCCTGGCGTAGTGCTCTGGATCGTCGGTCACTCGCTGGCCGTGTGGGGCGCGAGGGTCGATCCGCAGTTCATGCAGGTCTTCGCCCGGCACATCAAGCACAAGCCGCTGCTGGACGTGTAGGAGACGCCGCCATGCTTAACCTTGCCGAATACCGCCAGCGGCCCGCCTTGCTGGCCGACTGGCTTCCCTGGGCTGGGCTGATCGCGCCGGGCGTGGTGCTGAACAAGGATGGCTCGTTTCAGCGCACGGCGCGCTTTCGCGGGCCTGATCTGGACAGCGCCACGCAGGGCGAATTGATCGCCACGACGGCACGGCTAAACAACGCGTTGCGCCGGCTGGGTTCGGGCTGGGCGCTGTTCGTGGAAGCCGAGCGCCAGTCGGCCGCGGACTATCCGCATTCCGACTTTCCCGAACCGCTGTCCTGGCTGGTGGACGAAGAACGCCGCGCTGCCTTTGAGGAATCGGGGAACCACTACGAAAGCAGCTATCACCTGACGCTAGCCTATCTGCCGCCGGAGGAATCCCGCGCTCGTGCAGCCAAGCTGCTCTACGAGCACGCGCCGGGCGATGGTGTGGACTGGCGCGGTCGGCTTGACGCCTTCCTGGCAGAAACGGATCGGGTTTTCGACCTGCTCGATGGCGTGATGCCAGAAATCGTCTGGTTGGACGATGCCGCGACGCTGACTTATCTTCACGCCACGGTGTCCACGCGGCGCTACCGGCTGGCCGTGCCCGAGGTGCCTTTCCACCTCGACGCACTGCTGGCCGATTCCGCCCTAGTCGGCGGCCTTGCGCCCATGCTGGGTGACCAGCATCTGCGCGTGGTGTCGGTGCGGGGCTTTCCGACCTCGACCTGGCCGGGCCTGCTGGACGACCTCAATCGCCTGGGCTTTGCCTATCGCTGGAGTACCCGGTTTCTCTGCCTCGATAAAGCCGAGGCGGAAAAGGAGCTGGGCCGCCTGCGTCGCCAGTGGTTTGCGAAACGGAAGAATGTCATTGCGCTACTGCGCGAAACCATCTTCCAGCAGGAATCGCCGCTGGTGGACACGGATGCCAGCAACAAGGCGGCCGACGCGGATGCCGCCTTGCAAGAGCTTGGCAGCGATCAAGTCGCCTTCGGCTACCTCACCGCCACGGTGACGGTGTTCGATGACGACCCTGCCGTAGCCGACGAAAAGCTGCGCATGGTGGAACGTGTCATCCAAGGACGTGGCTTCGTCACCATCCCCGAAACCTTAAATGCAGTCGATGCGTGGCTGTCGTCCATACCAGGCAATGCCTATGCCAACGTGCGCCAGCCCATCGTCTCGACGCTGAATCTGGCGCACATGATGCCGGTGTCCGCCGTGTGGGCTGGGCCGGAGAAAAACGCCCATCTCGACGGCCCGCCGCTGATCGTCACGCGCACGGATGGCGCGACGCCGTTCCGGCTGGTGACGCACATCGGCGACGTGGGGCATACGCTGGTCGCGGGGCCGACGGGCATGGGAAAATCTGTCCTGCTGGCGATGCTCGCCTTGCAGTTCCGCCGCTATGGCGGCTCGCGCATCTTCGCCTTCGACATGGGGCGATCCATGCGGGCGACGGTGCTGGGCCTGGGCGGCGAACACTACGACCTCGGCGCGGACGGCGCCATTGCCTTTCAGCCCTTGGCCCGTATCGACAGCGAAGGCTATCGCACCTGGGCCGCCGAGTGGATCGAAGGCCGCCTGCTGCATGAAGGCGTGACCGTCGGCCCCGACGAGAAAGCCGCCATTTGGTCGGCGCTCGGCAGCCTCGCTGGTGCGCCGGTGGAGCAGCGCACGATGACCGGGCTTTCGGTGCTGCTGCAATCGAACGCGCTGCGGCAGGCATTGTCGCCGTATGTGCTGGGCGGCGCGCACGGCAAGCTACTGGATGCCGACCGCGACCGGCTCGGCAGCGGCGACGTGCAGGGCTTTGAGATGGAAGAGCTAATGCACAGCCCCGCCGCCGTGCAAGCGGTGCTGCGCTACTTGTTCGCCCGCTTCGATGCACGTTTCGACGGTGCTCCCACGCTGCTGATTCTCGATGAAGCCTGGCTATTCCTTGATGAACCGTCCTTCGCGGCACGCATCCGGCAATGGTTGAAAACTCTGCGCAAGAAAAACGTGTCGGTGATCTTCGCCACGCAGTCGCTTGCCGACATCAAGGATTCGACCATCGCGCCCGCGATCATCGAAAGCTGCGCGAGCCGGATTTTCTTGCCCAACCCGCAGGCGACCGAGCCGCAGATTCGCACGGTCTACGAGGGCTTTGGCCTCAACAGTCGGCAAATCGAAATCGTCGCCACCGCGCAGCCCAAGCGCGACTACTACTACCAATCGCGCCTGGGCAATCGTCTGTTCGACCTCGACCTGGGGCCAGCCGCGCTCGCCTTCTCGGGCGCATCCACACCGCAAGACCAACGCGACATTGACCGAGTGCTGACGCAGGCCGGCGCTCCCGGCTTCGCCGGTGCGTGGCTACGCCATCGCGGCCTCGATTGGGCCGCCGACCTGCTGCCGTCCTCGCCGTCGGCGGCTTCTTTCCTCGCTACTCAACCCCTGGAGATTTCGCCATGAAGACCCGTGTACTTTCCGTTTCGCTCGCCGCCGCGCTGGCCGGCTCGCTGATGCTCGCTCAGCCAGCGGCGGCGCTCACTTTCGTTGATCCCGTCAACTTGGTGCAGAACACGCTGACTGCCATCCGCACGCTGGAGCAGATCAACAACCAGATCAACCAGCTCCAGAACGAAGCGCAGATGTTGATGAACCAGGCGCGCAACCTGGCGAATCTCGACTTCAACATCGTCAACCGGCTGCGCTCGACGCTCGCCACGACTGAACGCCTGATTGCCGAGGCGCAAGGGCTGGCCTACGACGTGCAGAGCATGGATGCCACGTTCTCGCGCCTGTACCCGGAGCAGTACGCCGCCACCATCAGCGGCGACCGCATGGCACAGGACGCACGCGAACGCTGGAAGAACACGCTCGACGGCCTGCACACCGCGATGCGGATGCAGGCGCAGGTGTCGCAGAACCTGACGCAAGACGAAAGCGCGCTGGCCGACCTCGTGAGCCAAAGCCAATCGGCCACGGGTGCGCTGCAAGCGATGCAGGCAACGAACCAGCTTCTCGCCTTGCAGGCCAAGCAGTCCATCCAGGCCCAGCAGCTCCAGATCACACAAGACAGGGCGGCCTCGCTGGAGCTGGCGCGGCAGGCAGCGGCCACCGAGCGCGCCCGCGAAGTGCGGCGGCGCTTCCTGGGCACCGGCACGCCGTACACACCGCAGTCCGTCAACTTCTACAACAACTGACGGGAGGCGGCCATGCGATGCGTTCCTGTCCTGCTGGCCGTGCTGCTGACCGCATGCGGCCAGCAGCCGGCTGAAGACCTGACCGCCACCTTGGCCGCCGATCCCGTGCGGCTCAAGGCGCTGCGCGCCCAATGCGCAGCCGACCGGCAAACCGCAGGCGAAGACACCTGTCGCGCCGCTGCCGAAGCCTTCCGGCGGCGCTTCTTCACCGGCCAGACTGGGCCGGACGAATACCGGACGCTGGCAGAACTGCCGCCGATTCCGGCGAGTTTCGACACGCCAACCGACGACGCGCCGGAAGGTGATGCGTCGCTCGCCGCTGCGGAGGACACGCCATGAACGACGTAACGATCATCGACAGATTCCTCGATACCTTCTCGCGCTACATCGACTCCGGTTTCGGTCTGCTGCAAGGCGAAGTCGCGTTCCTGACGGCCACTCTCATTGTCATCGACATGACCATTGCCGGTCTGTATTGGGCCATGAGCCATGCGACCGGCCAGGGCGAGGACGTGATCGCCAAGCTGCTGCGCAAGGTGCTTTACGTCGGTGCCTTCGCCTACATCATCGGTAACTTCAATTGGCTGTCGAGCATCGTGTTCCGCTCGTTCGCCGGGCTAGGCATCACCGCCACTGGCTCGGCCATAACGATGGAGAACTTCTTGCAGCCGGGTCGGCTTGCCAAGACCGGCATCGACGCCGCTGCGCCGATCCTCGACCAGATCGGTGACATGGCCGGCTTCCCCGAAGTGTTCGTGAACCTCGACCCCATCGTGGTGCTGTTCATCGCTTGGCTGGTGGTGATCCTCTGTTTCTTCGTGCTCGCGGTTCAGCTTTTCATCACGTTGATCGAGTTCAAGCTGACCACGCTTGCCGGCTTCGTCTTGATCCCGTTTGCGCTCTGGAACAAAACCTCGTTCCTCGCGGAAAAGGTGCTCGGCAATGTGGTTTCGTCAGGCATCAAGGTCTTGGTGCTGGCGGTAATCGTCGGCATCGGCTCGGGCCTGTTCGCGGAGTTCCAGGTTCATCCCGACGAGCCTTCCATCGACCATGCGCTTGTCGTGATGCTGGCTTCGCTTGCCTTGCTGGCGCTGGGCATCTTCGGCCCCGGCATCGCCACGGGCCTTGTGTCCGGTGCGCCGCAGCTCGGCGCGGGTGCGATGGCGGGCGCTGCCGTCGGCGCGGTAGGCACGGGTGTTGCCATCGGTGCCGCCGCGACCGGCGTGGGCGGTGCCGTCATGGCGGGCGCACGCATGGCCCCGGCCGCCGCAAAGCTGGCCGGGAGCGGCGCACGCGCCGCCACGTCGGCGGCCAGCAGCGCCAAGTCCGCATTCCAGGCCGGTTCCGCCGCTGCGGGCGGCGGGGCTAAAGGCGCGGCTGCGGGCCTCGGCAATGTCGCCAAGACCGGCGCGCAAGCGGCAGGCCGCCGAGCTGCATCGGGCGCTTCCGCTGCCGGTCAGAAGGTGGCCGACTCCTTCCGGGCAGGATGGAACGGTGCGGATGTCGGCGCTGCCGGTTCCGGCCAGGCCGCCGCAGGCGAAGGCGCAGCCAGCGCGCCGAAGCAAGAGCAACCCGCCTGGGCAAAGCGGATGCACCGCCGCCAGCAGATCACCCATGCCGCAACCACCGCAGCCCACACGCTGCGCAGTGGCGACGGCGGCGGCTCAGGGCAAGGCCCAAGCCTGCGCCCCGATGCGTGACCCGATACCTGACCACCAAGGAGAACCCTATGCGATTCAAACGCCCGCAGGTGCGCTATGCCGACACGCCGCAGCCTGCCACCCCGTACCAATCCGCCGCGCAGGTGTGGGACGAGCGCATCGGCTCGGCCCGCGTCCAGGCCAAGAACTGGCGTTTTATGGCCTTCGGCTGCCTCACGCTTGCGCTGCTGATGGCCGGTGGCCTGGTGTGGCGCTCGGCGCAGTCCATCGTCACCCCTTACGTCATCGAGGTCGATCAGTCGGGGCAGGTGCGCGCCGTCGGCGAAGCCGCCACGCCGTACCGGCCCGCCGATGCGCAGATCGCGCACCACCTGGCGCGCTTCGTGACGCTGGTGCGCTCGCTGTCTATCGATCCCATCGTGGTGCGGCAAAACTGGCTGGACGCCTACGACTACACCACCGACAAAGGCGCGGCGGTGCTCAACGACTACGCCAGCAAGAACGATCCTTTCGCCCGTGTTGGCCGCGAGTCGGTGACGGTGCAGATCACCAGCGTGGTACGCGCCAGCGATGCCTCGTTCAACGTCCGTTGGACGGAGCAACGGTTCATCAACGGTGCCCCCGCCGGGACCGAGCGATGGAACGCGGTGCTTTCCACCGTCCTGCAAACCCCGCGCACCGAACAGCGCCTGCGCAAGAACCCGCTGGGTATCTACGTCAACGGCCTGTCGTGGAGCCGCGAACTGGATTCTTCTGAAGGAGCCAAGCCATGAACCTGTCTTTCCGCTTATACGCTTTCGCGCTGACCGTGGTGGCCCTGTCGGGCTGCGCTTCGCAGGGCAAGCCGCCTCCGTCCATTTCGCTCGATGAGCCGGTGCAGGCACAGCCGCTGCCGGAGCCGCCTGCTCCAGTGGAAGTCGTCGCCATGCCCGAGCCGCTGGCGCTGCCAGCGCAGTTGAAGCCGCTGCACGAGTTGGACGCGGCCCCGGCTAAGCCGGAGCCGGCCGATGAGAAGGTGCGCGTTTCCCGTGCCAATGCCGAGGCGCGCATCGCGCCCACGCGCGAGGGCTACGTCAATGCGATTCAGGTGTGGCCCTTCACCGATGGTGCGCTCTACCAAGTCTATGCCGCGCCGGGACGCGTGACCGTGGTTTCCTTGCAGCCGGGCGAGGAACTAGTGACGGTCGCAGCCGGCGATACCGTGCGCTGGATCGTCGGTGACACGTCCAGCGGCAGCGGCGACGCGATGCGCATCAATGTGCTGGTCAAGCCCATCCGCTCAGGCCTCAAGACGAATTTGGTCATCACCACCAGTCGCAGAACATACCTGCTGGAACTGACCTCGACGGAAAAGGCATGGATGGCGTCGGTGTCCTGGGACTACCCAAAAGACCGGATGTTGGCCTTGCAGCGCCAGTCGCAGGCGGCTAGCGCCGCCGCACCGGTCGATACCGGACTGTCGCTGGAGAAGATCCGCTTCCGATATTCCGTCTCAGGCAGCAATCCGCCGTGGAAGCCGCTGCGCGCCTTCGACGATGGCGAGAAGGTCTATATCCAGTTCCCGCCGGGAATCGCCCAAGGCGAGCTGCCACCGCTGTTCGTCATCGGCGCGCAGGGCGACGGACAACTGGTGAATTACCGTTTTCGCTCGCCTTACTACATCGTGGATCGGCTGTTCGGCGCGGCCGAACTGCGCCTGGGCGGCGACAAGGGTGACGTGGTGCGTATCGAACGCACGGATGGCTTGGCGCGGAGGAACTGACCATGAGCCAGGACGACACTCCCGACCTCGCCACGCCGCATGCGGGCAAGGTGGCACCCGAGGCAGTTGCGCTGCGCGCCCAACCGCGCCCGGTCACGCGCCTGAACCGGCGCACGCTGGCCATCCTCGTCGGCGGTCTCTCGGTCGCTGTGCTCGGCGCGCTGATGTGGTCGCTGCAACCGCAGCGGCGCGGTGCAGGCGAGCAGACCGAGCTTTACAACGTCGATCGCGTCTCGAAGTCCGAAGGGTTGGACGCGCTGCCGGCGGACTACTCGAAGCTGCCGCCCCCCTTGGCGGCATCCGTGCCGGAGTTGGGGCCGCCGCTGCCAGGCGATCTTGGCCCGGCCATTGTGAAGTCGCAGCAGCCGGTGACGGCCGCCTACGCGGCCCCCGGCAACGACCCCAACGACGCGTTGCGCAAGGAAGCCGAAGCAGCAGCGGCATCGGCGGTGTTCTTCCGCTCTGGTTCGCAGAAGGCCGCGCCGGTGGCGCAGACACAGGTAGCCGCTGCGCCGGGCTTCACCGCCAATGCGGCCTTCGACCCGCTGGCGGCCGGGCCTGCGTCGACGGCGGCCCAGCCCGCCGACCCGACCGCCGTGCAGAACCGGCAAGACCAGAAAGAGGCATTCCAGAAAGCCGGAACCACGGAAGCCCGTGATTCCGGCAACCTGACGCTGCCGGCGTCGCCGTATCAGGTCATGGCCGGAACGGTGGTCGCCGGGGCGCTGGTGACGGGCATCAAGTCGGACTTGCCGGGCGATGTGATCGCCACAGTGACGGAGCCGGTCTATGACACGGCTACCGGCAAGTTCCTGCTGATCCCGCAGGGGTCACGCATCCTGGGCAAATACAACAGCCAGGTCAGCTACGGGCAGAGCCGCGTGCAAGTGGTGTGGAACCGGATCATCCTGCCCGACACGTCTTCGCTCAAGCTCGACAACTTGGCCGGCACCGATCCGGCCGGCTACGCCGGCTTGGAAGATGATGTGGATTGGCATTGGGATCGCGTCTTTGCCGGTGCGGCACTGACGACGCTACTGGGCATCGGTGCCGAACTGGCTGCGCCGGAGAACCGGCAGGACGGTGATCGCGTCATCATCGCCGGCCGCGATAGCGCCCAGGACAGCATCAATCAGGTCGGTCAGGAGATGACCCGGCGCAACCTCAACATCCAGCCCACCTTGACGGAGCGCCCCGGCTTGCCGGTTCGCATCATCGTCAACCGCGATCTGGTGCTGCGGCCGTACCAGCCACTTTTCTTCAACAGGGGGACTTCGCGATGACGACGCGCAAGCTACGGCTCGGGCCGCTGCCGAAAACGGAATCCACGAAGCTGACTTTTGCTTGCCCGGCCAGCCTGAAAGCCGACCTCGACCGCTACGCTACGCTGCACGCGCAGACCTACGGCGAGGCGGTCGATGCCACGGTGCTAATTCCGCACATGCTAGAAGCCTTCATGGTCGGAGATCGGGGATTCAGGAAGGGAGGCGCGGGCAAGGCCGCGCCGCCGAAGCCAAGCTGATGATGCCGGTTTCCGCTGGCGGCCATCCCTCAAACGCGCAGCCCAAGGCTGCGCGTTCTTCATTCTGGAGGACGGCGACCGATTGGGCTATGAAGACCAAACGCGGCTACCGCCTGCAGGCAACCGCCCCCGATGCAGCACGCTCGGGCTTTCTACCGCGAAGCTCCTATGTGGCTCCCAGCCCACAACGCCACAGCCCCGCAAGGCGGCCCGAAGTAGAGCCAAACCCGCACCCCATATAGACTTCCGGCCATCAGGCTGATTTCAACAATCGCTTGACTGCGGACATTTTTTAGCCCTATGCCCGCCCAACGTGGGCAGGGGTAAGTTGCGCCCTGATGGTTGCCCGTATGAGTGATATCACCGTTTCAATCCAGCTCGAACCCAAGCAGGCCGAGGCCTTTTTGCGCTACCAGCTCAATCAGTACGAAGTGCTGATGGCTGAGGTGTGGCACGCCGACAAGTACCGCTACACGCCAGCGAACCTGCGCGGCCGCAAGGTGCTGGAGGATTACCCGCATATTTACGGCCTTAACCGCTGCATCCGTGAGCTGCGCAAGCAACTGAGCCAGGGGGTGCAAGCGTGAAGGCCATGGACAACGCAATCCGCAGCGAGGTACTGCGCCGGCTAGAGTCTGACTACGGCCTGCAGCACATGGCCGGCACGCCGTACCTGCGCAAAGGCACCTGCCCGGCCTGTGGCAAGCGTGAGTTGTATTCGCGCCATGATGAGCCGTGGTTTATCAAGTGCGGCCGCGAGAGTAAGTGCGGCGAGCAGTGGCACGTTAAGGAGTTATTTGACGACCTGTTCGACGACTGGAGCAAGCGCGCCCCGGCCACCGAAACCGAGCCCAACCGCACCGCCGACGATTACCTGAGCTTTGCCCGCGGCTTCGACCTGAGCTTGATCAAGGGCAGCTACAGCCTGGACAACTACTGGGACCGCGAGCTGGGCATTGGCAGCGCCACCGTGCGCTTCCCCTTAGAGAAAGGCGGCTACTGGGAACGCCTGATCGATCGCCCGCACCGCTTCGGCAAGAAGAAGGCGCGCTTTGCACCGGGTAAATCGCCAAAGGGCTACTGGTGGTGCCCGCCGGGCGTGGATCTGCTAGCGGCCAAAGAGCTGTGGATTGTTGAGGGTATTTTCGACGCCATCGCCCTGCTGCATCACGGTATTGCCGTGGTCGCGGCCATGGGCAGTGGCTACTACCCAGAAGAGTCGCTCAAAGAGCTGGCACGCCAGCGTGGCGGCAAGCTGCCGCGTTTGGTCTGGGCACTGGACAACGAGCCAAGCGGCCATCGCTACACCCGCAAGCACACCAAAATGGCCCGTGAGCTGGGCTACACCTGCAGCGCCGCGCAGATCCCGCAGCGTGATCGCAAAGTGGACTGGAACGACCTGCACCAGCGTTGGCAGTTCATCGACAACGCCGAGCAGCGCGCCGCCAAGATCGAGCACGACCTCAATGAGGTGCGCTATCACGGCGCCCTGCTGCTGGCCGAAAGCGCCGCCGAGAAAGGTGTGCTGATGTACGAATGGCGCGAGCGCTACGAGTTCCACTTCGGCTACGAGAACCGCCTGTACTGGTTCAAGATGGACTTGGAGAAATTCAACAAGGCCATGCAACAGCTCGAAAGCTCAGAGCGCCAAGACGACCAGTTGCTCAACGAAAAGCAGCGACGCGAAAAGGCCCTGCGCCAGTGCGGCGCGGTGGTCGAGATTGCCAACTGCTACCCGCAGGCCCTGTACTTCCAACGCAACGAAGTGACCGACGAAAGCTGGTATTACTTTCGGGTGGACTTCCCGCACGACGAACCCACCGTGCGCAACACCTTCACCGGTGGCCAGGTGGCAGCCGCCAGCGAGTTTAAAAAGCGCCTGCTGGGCATGGCCGCCGGCGCGGTGTTTACCGGCAGCGGATCGCAGCTCGACAAGATCATGCGCGACCAGCTGTTCGGTTTGAAAACCGTGCAAACCATCGACTACATCGGCTACAGCAAAGAGCACGGCTGTTTTGTGTTTGGCGACCTGGCCGTGCGCGGTGGCGTAGTGGAAAAGGCCAACGCCGAGGACTACTTCGAGTTCAAAAAGCTGCGCCTCAAGACCCTGCAAAAATCCATCCGGCTGGAAATTGCCCAGACCAACGAGGGCTACCGCGCCGAGTGGCTGGACTGGTTGTGGGAGTGCTTTGGCGCCCAGGGCATCATCGCGCTGGCGTTCTGGTTTGGCTCGCTGTTCGCTGAGCAGATCCGCTCGGAGTTTCAGAGCTTCCCCTTCTTGGAGGTGACCGGCGAGGCCGGCGCGGGCAAGTCCACTCTGCTGATGTTCCTGTGGAAGCTGCTCGGCCGCCCGGAAGAAGAAGGCAAAGACCCCTCGAAAATGTCCAAAGCCGGCCTGCGCCGTTGGCTGGGGCAGGTATCTGGCATGCCCCTGGTACTGCTGGAGGCTGACCGCAGCGACGCGACCACCGGCAACACCGCCAAGGGCTTCGACTTCGACGAGTTCAAGCCGATGTTTAACGGCGGCAGCTTGGGCGTGACCGGCGTAAAAACCGGCGGCAACGAAACCCACGAACCACCGTTTCGCGGCACCTTGGTAATGAGCCAAAACGCCACCGTGACCGGCTCCGAGGCCATCCTCACCCGTATTGTGAAGCTGCACTTTGTACGGCCCGAGGTCACAACGGCCAGCCGCGCAGCGGTGGACAACCTCAACCACCTGAACGCCAAAGACGTGAGTCATTTTCTGATCATGGCCGCCAAGGGCGAGCACCAGGTGTTGGAGGTGTTCCGCAAACAGGTGCGCCTGCATGAGCAAAGCCTGCGCGCCATCCGCGAGATCCGCGTGGAACGCATCATCAAGAACCACGCCCAGTTGCTGGCCCTGCTCGATGCCCTGCGCAACGTGGTGCCGATGAGCAACGAGCAACACCGCGCCGCCCAGCAGGAGCTGATGGCCATGGCAGTGGACCGCCAAGGCGCCATCAACGCCGACCCAGAGGAAGTGCGCACGTTCTGGGAGGTGTACGACTACCTGCAGTCGCTCAGCGATGACGCCGTGGTCAACCACAGCAAAAGCGCCGACGTGATCGCCATCAACCTCAACGAGTTCGCCGAGCGCGCCGCCGAGCACCGCCAAAAGCTGGCCGACGTAGCCACCCTGCGCACGTTGCTCAAGCACAGCCGCTCACGGCCATGCATCGACGTAAACCGCGCCACCGACAGCGCCGTGCGCGCCGCATTCAACATCCGCAACCCAATGTCCCCGCGCTGCAAAACGGTGAAGTGCTGGGTGTTTAAGGCTTAACCCAACCCGGCGCGGCAACGCCGGCAACAACCCCAAGGAGAAGCACCATGCAAATCGACCACCAACCCACAACCCGCGAAACCATGGCCACGCTCTTCATCAGCGGCATGGCCCTGGTGCTGATGCTCACCGCCGGCTACTTCACCCCAGACCTACTGGCCAGCATCGGCCACTAAGACCAGCACCCAGGCGCGGCAACGCCTGGGCAACCAAAGGAGAAGCACCATGCAAACAATCCGCGAACGCATTCAGGACGATCTAAACCGGCAGGCCGTAGAACAAGCCGAACGCCCCTACATCCGCGAAGCCGGTATTCAGGCGCTGCAGCGACTTGTGCCCGTGGCGCAACGCGACAGCGGCCAGAGCGGCACCGTTGGCCGCTTCCTGCTGAGCCTCTACAACGGCCGCGCCTTCCCCTTCCCGCTCACTGAGCTGCGCGGGCTGGATACCACGTTATGGGATGACTGCCTGGCCGTGCTGCGCATGGACCGCAGGCCCGAGCAGGAGGTGCACGAGTACATCGAGAACGGCGACGCCATTTGGTCGCAACTGAAAAAAGACTGGGCAGCACGCCAGAACTGACACCGGCCAAGCCTGAAAAAAGAAGGCCCCGGTGGGCGGCAACCCACCAGGGCCGAACCAACCCCAAGGAGAAGCACCATGCAAGCACAAACCCCAGAAGTCAGCGGTGAGAAGGCTAACACAGCCGATCCGCTATACCGCGAGGCTGTTGAGCACGTCATCAAAATCCAGCGCGCCAGTGTTTCCAGCCTGCAACGCAAGCTGCTCATCGGCTATAACCGCGCCGCGCGGCTGATTGAGCAGCTAGAGCGCGATGGAATTGTCAGCGGCATGAACAGCAGCGGCAGCCGCAGCGTTCTCAAGCTGGTGGTGCCTCATGCAGATTGAACAACGCACTCGCCCACCACTGGCCGGCAGTCGCCTCGACCTGCCCAGCATCTGCGATATCTGCCACAAGGCCAGATCAACCAGCAAGCACGCCAACTGCAGCCGCATCCGCCAACAGCAAAAAGCCGCTGAGTGGGCTGCTGTACTGGCCGAGAAAGCCGCCGCCAAACAAGCAAAGGGGGTGCGTTATGCCCGTTGAGCTAATCGCCCTAAATCTGCTGTGCCAGCACATGAGCATATGGCTATACAGCGATGGAAGCCCACCCACTGCACTTAACCGGCTGTGGCTCAACTGGGTAGACGACAAACAACTGCCCACACTGGCAGAAATCACCCGCGCCGTTGCTGACTACAAGGCCAGCCTAAAACCGGCACGCACCAACACCAGCGGCAAAGCACACTGCCCCCACTGCGGCATTTGCCATACCAGTGAGGAAAGTTGTAGCACGTCTAAAGCCCGCGCAAGTCACCGAATGATCTAGAAAAACGCCATTCAAATTCTAGGCCCGGCAACGGGCCGCCTCTTTTTCAGGCCCATAGACTGGGCCTTTTCTGTTGTTTGCGTGGGGACGCTATGGCTGATGGTGTTGAGGTGCGCGGCAACCGCGTGCGTGTTTATTTCCGCCACCAGGGCGAGCTGTGCCGTGAGGCGATGCCGGGCGATGCCAGCCCGGAGAACATCGCCCAGGCTGAGCGGTTGGTGGGGATGATCCATTACGAAATTAAGGCCGGGACGTTTAGCTATGCCCGGCACTTTCCTGAGTCGCCAAGGGTGAAAACCAACACCCTCGGGCATTACATCGATCTGTGGCTGGACATCAAGCGCAATGAGTTGGCGCCGTCTGGCTTTCGCACTTACAAAAGCAAGGTCGAAAACCATGTGCGCCCGCGCTGGGGTGATCATCAGGCCGACCAGATCGATCACCTGCACCTGCAGGAGTGGGTGCAGAAGACGCTGATGCCGAAGCTGCACAACAAGACGGTGCGCGAGGTCCTCAGTTTGGTGCGGCAGGTGTATGTGATCTATCGAACCCGCAACCACTCGGCCCACGACCCGACCGAGGGCATCGTGGTGCGCCTGCCTGACCCTGACGAAGCGGACCCCTTCAACCGCAAGGAGATCCGCGACATTCTTGCCGGCGAAACGGAAAAGCAGCAGGAGATCAATCTGGCGCAGTTCATGATCTGGGCCGGGCCGCGTGTGTCTGAGGCCATATCGCTGGCATGGGAGGATGTCGACTTGAAGGCCGGCACGGTGAAGTTCCGGCGATCGCAGGTGCGCGGCCACTACAAGGTGACAAAAACCCGCCGCTCGGCCCGTGAAGTGCGCTTGCTCAAGCCAGCATTGGAGGCATTACAGGCGCAGGTGCGGTTTACCGAGCGGGCCGAGCCGGTCGACATCGAGGTGACTGACCGCGACAACAAGACGAAAAAGCGGGTCAAGGTGCGTTTTGTATTCCACTGCACGACAACCAACGCGGCGCACACCAGCTCAGACATGCTGCTCAAAGGATTCTGGCGGCCACACCTGGCCAAAGTGGGCGTGCGCTACCGTGGGCCGAACAACTGCCGCCACACGTATGCCAGCCAACTGTTGAGCACCAGCGCTGTGCCACTCGACTGGATCGCCGAGCAGATGGGCCACACGTCCACGGCCATGATCCACCGCCACTACGGCACCTGGATCAACCAGGACGGCCCGGACATGATCGGCATCTTGGAACACGCGCTAAAGCTGTGAATCCAGCCACCAGAAACGACAAAAGGCAGTCCTTTCGGAGCTGCCTTTTTTGTTCGCCATTCCCAAAGTGTTCCCAAATCGCTCCCATTCGGTGAGCGTTAAAAACATTTCCCTTTGAAAACAAGCGTTTAGCTGGTGCGGACGGAGAGACTCGAACTCTCACAGCTTGCGCCGCTGGAACCTAAATCCAGTGTGTCTACCAATTCCACCACGTCCGCAGATAAAACTCTGAAACAAAAACCCCAAGCGGTGCGCCTGGGGTTTTGGAATATGGGGTGGACGATGGGGATCGAACCCACGACAACAGGAGTCACAATCCTGTGCTCTACCAACTGAGCTACGCCCACCATATTGCCTTGCTTGTGCCAAGCTGCCAGCGCACCCGGCAGGACTCGAACCTGCGACCATCCGCTTAGAAGGCGGATGCTCTATCCAACTGAGCTACGGGCACTTATTCATCTGCATCTTGCTTTAAGCGCAGACTAAAAGCTTCGGCTTTAGTCGCATCCTGTAACGATGCCATCAACCTTGTTACCCAGCAGCTAGCTGTGCTCGACAAGCGGGGCGAATGTTATATAGCGAGCCATAAAGCGTCAACAGGAAAATTAAAAAAAATGAGCGGGATAAAGGAGTTAGCTTAAATTGACCGGGCTGCGCCTTTGCCCACGCAGCGGTCCATGCGAGAATACGCGTCCTTTTTTAATTCATTCCAATGGTTAACCAAGCGACATGACCGCACAACTGATCGACGGTAAAGCGATTGCCGCCAGCCTCCGCCAGCAAATTGCCCAACGTGTCGCCGAGCGCCGCCAACGCGGCCTGCGCGCCCCCGGCCTGGCGGTCATTCTGGTGGGCAATGACCCGGCTTCCGAGGTGTATGTCTCGCACAAGCGTAAAGACTGTGAAGAAGTCGGCTTTATGTCCAAGGCTTACGATCTGCCCGCCAGCACCAGCCAGGCTGATCTGCTGAGCCTGATCGACAACCTCAATGAAGCTGCGGACATTGACGGCATCCTGGTGCAATTGCCCCTGCCGGCACATCTGGACGCCTCGCAACTGCTCGAGCGCATCCGCCCAGATAAAGATGTCGACGGCTTCCACCCGTACAACGTTGGCCGCCTGGCCCAGCGTATTCCGCTGCTACGCCCCTGCACGCCTAAGGGCATCATGACCCTGCTGGAAAGCACGGGAGCCGACCTGCACGGCATGCACGCCGTGATTGTCGGCGCCTCCAACATTGTGGGTCGACCGATGGCCCTTGAGCTGCTGCTGGCCGGCTGCACCGTAACCGTCACCCATCGCTTCACCAAGGACCTGCCCGGCCACCTGGCCAGTGCCGATCTGGTGGTTGTGGCTGCCGGCAAGCCCGGTCTGGTCAAAGGCGAATGGATCAAGCAAGGCGCCATCGTTATCGACGTCGGCATCAACCGTCAGGCTGACGGCAAGCTGATTGGCGACGTGGTATTCGACACCGCCCTGCCCCGCGCCGGCTGGATCACCCCGGTACCCGGCGGTGTCGGCCCGATGACCCGCGCCTGCCTGCTGGAAAACACCCTGTACGCCGCAGAAAACCTGCACAGCCAAGCGGAATAAGTGACCGCCCACAAAAAAGGCCGCTGATGCGGCCTTTTTTGTGGGCGAGATAGCTTAATCCGCCAGACGCCAGGTCGTTACACCCTTGGCATCCTCAAGCAGCACACCCATGGCGCTCAACTGATCACGGATCTGGTCGGAAGCCGCCCAATCCTTAGCCGCTCGCGCCGCCAAACGCGCTTCGATCAAGGCCTCTACAGCTGCGGCATCGACACGCCCCGCCGCATCCGCCTGCAAGAAAGCCTCAGGCTCCAACTGCAACACCCCGAGCAACGCCGCCAACGACTTCAAGCGTGCCGCCAGAGCCGCGGCCGCCTGGAGATCACTGTCGCGCAGGCGATTGACTTCCCGCGCCAGCTCGAACAACACCGAACAGGCACTAGCGGTATTGAAGTCGTCATCCATGGCCGCCGAGAAGCGCGCAACAAACTCATCCGCCGCTGCTGGCTCAGCCTCCGGCAGACCTTTGAGGGCGTTATAGAACCGCTCAAGCGCTGCCTTCGATTCGCGCAGATTGTCTTCCGAATAGTTGATCGGGCTGCGGTAGTGGCTGGCGATCAACAGATAACGCACCACTTCCGGGTGGTACTTCTCCAGCACCTCACGGATGGTGAAGAAGTTGCCCAGGGACTTGGACATCTTCTCGCCATTGATGGTGATCATCCCGCAATGCAACCACGACTTGGCGTACGGCTTGCCGGTGGCCGCCTCGCTTTGGGCGATCTCGTTTTCGTGGTGCGGGAATTCCAGATCGTTACCGCCGCCGTGGATATCAAACGAATCCCCCAGGCAGCAGGTGGACATCACCGAGCACTCGATATGCCAACCCGGACGCCCATCACCCCAGGGCGAAGACCAGCTTGGCTCGCCCGGTTTAGCGGCCTTCCACAGGACGAAATCCAGCGGGTCCTGCTTCGACTCGCCCGGTTCGATGCGCGCACCGATGCGCAAGTCTTCAACCTTGCGCCGCGACAACTTGCCGTAGCCCTCGAACTTGCCCACCCGGTAATACACGTCGCCATTACCGGGCGCATAGGCATAACCCTTGTCGATCAAGGTCTGGATCATCGTATGCATGCCGGCGATATGGTCGGTAGCACGCGGTTCCATATCCGGCTTGAGGATATTCAGGCGCGCTTCATCCTCGTGCATCGCCGCGATCATGCGCTCGGTCAGCACCTCAAACGCTTCGCCGTTTTCATTGGCGCGATTGATGATCTTGTCGTCGATGTCAGTGATATTGCGCACATAAGTCAGCTCATAGCCGCTATGGCGCAACCAGCGCGTAATCACGTCAAAGGCCACCATGCTGCGGCCGTGGCCCAGGTGGCAAAAGTCGTACACGGTCATGCCGCAGACGTACATGCGCACCTGATTACCTTGCAGCGGCGTGAAAACTTCCTTGCTCTTGCTCAGGGTGTTGTAGATCGACAACGCCATTATTGGCCCCAGGAGTCACGCAGGGTGACAGTACGGTTGAACACAGGTTTGCCTGGCGCAGAGTCTTTCAGGTCCACGCAGAAGTAGCCTTCGCGCTCGAACTGGAAACGCTCTTCTGCCTGCGCCTCGGCCAGCGATGGCTCGGCACGACAGCCGGTAAGCACCTTCAGGGAATCCGGGTTGATGTTGTCGAGGAAGCTGGCACCGTCTTCGGCCTTCTCCGGCTGCGCGGAGCGGAACAGGCGATCATACAGACGCACTTCACACTCGACGCTGGCCGCTGCCGGCACCCAGTGGATCACGCCTTTAACCTTGCGCCCTTCCGGGTTTTTGCCGAGGGTGTTTTCGTCATAGGAGCAATGTAGTTCGACGATGTTGCCATCGGCATCCTTGATCGCCTCATCGGCGCGGATGACATAACTGCCGCGCAAGCGCGCCTCACCACCGGGCACCAAACGCTTGTAACCCGCTGGTGGCACTTCTTCGAAGTCGCCGGCATCGATGTAAATCTCGCGACTGAACGGCAGTACGCGCACGCCCATGTCCTGTTTGGGGTGGCGTGCCAGCTCGAGGTTTTCCACCTGCCCCTCCGGGTAGTTGGTGATGACCACTTTCAGCGGCTTGAGCACGCACATGGCGCGCGCGGCGTTGGCATCCAGGTCGTCACGAATGGCGAATTCGAGCATGCCGATATCCACCAGACCACCGGCGCGGTTGACACCGATCATGTCGCAGAAATTGCGGATCGACGCTGGGGTGTAACCGCGACGACGGAAGCCCGACAGCGTCGACATGCGCGGATCGTCCCAGCCATTCACGTGCTGCTCATCCACCAACTGCTTGAGCTTGCGCTTGCTGGTGATGGTGTAGTTCAGGTTAAGGCGCGCAAATTCGTACTGACGCGGCTGCGCGGGCACCGGCAGATTGGCCAGAAACCACTCATACAGCGGGCGGTGATCCTCAAACTCCAGGGTGCAGATGGAGTGGGTGACACCTTCCAGGGCGTCCGACTGACCATGAGTGAAGTCGTAGCTCGGGTAGATGCACCATTTATCACCGGTCTGATGGTGATGGGCGTGACGGATGCGATACAGGATCGGGTCACGCAGGTTCATGTTCGGCGCCGCCATGTCGATCTTCGCCCGTAAGGCGCGTGCGCCGTCGGGGAATTCGCCAGCCTTCATGCGTGCAAACAGGTCCAGGTTTTCCTCGACACTGCGCTCACGGAACGGGCTGTTCTTGCCCGGCTCAGTCAGGCTGCCACGGTATTCGCGCGCCTCGTCCGGCGACAGGTCATCGACATAGGCCTTGCCGGTGTTGATCAGGTGCAGCGCCCACGCATGCAATTGATCGAAGTAGTTGGAGGCATAACGCGCCTCGCCCGACCACTCAAACCCCAGCCACTTGACGTCGCTTTCGATGGCGTCGATGTACTCCTGATCTTCCTTGGCCGGGTTGGTGTCATCGAAGCGCAGATTGCACTCGCCACCAAATTCTTTGGCCAGGCCGAAGTTCAGGCAGATCGACTTGGCGTGACCGATATGCAGGTAGCCGTTGGGCTCCGGCGGAAAGCGCGTGACGATTTTGACGTGCTTGCCGGCATCCAGATCGCTCTGAACAATCTGGCGGAGGAAGTTCGAAGGAGAAACGCTGGGGATTTCAGGCTTGCTCATGGTGTCCTTGATCGTACAGGTGC